>Ga0314774_1000104_pt1 | contig 74915 bp, 63 predicted proteins | sample MetaGCBIA2018_FD_204515 | JGI IMG/M metagenome (GOLD analysis project Ga0314774, IMG submission 204515) | Cryopeg brine microbial communities from Beaufort Sea near Barrow, Alaska, United States - CBIA 2018 | ecosystem: Environmental > Aquatic > Marine > Coastal | place: USA: Alaska | collected... | reverse complement strand
GGCTGGAATCGATGAGAACCCCGGAACAACGTGCCGGAAATCAAACCCAATGGGAGTGAGCATCACCATGACCATAGGCGTAGGTATCCCTAGTACAGATGGTGAAGAGGGTAGAGGTAATGGGGTGGAGGGGGCGGCCCTACGAAAAGGGGCAGAGTTGATGCAACTCCCGCACAAACTCCTGCAAATGTCAGATCTAAATTTGAGGTGATAACGAGAGTTGATGCAGCCGCAGGAAGGGCGTGCACAGGGGGTGGCGCTCAGGGCGAATGAAGCGGCCCCTGCCCGGATCGCAGACGGAACACAGGCGCAGGGAGACCGCACGGCGGGCAACCAATTGTGTGGTAGTCTTTCGACTTACACACACGAGTTGGGGCAACTGCACACATGGCGATCCAGAGCATGACCGTATGGCACGGACCAGTGCACGCGCTGTTCGCTGCGCAGGTGCACGAACGCGATGACACCACGCTTCCCGTGCATGTCCAATGTCGGGACACTTCCCCCAACTCGCTCCCGTCACTCATTCCTGACGGAGACATCTTCGAGAGTGACACCAACTCTGTGTCGCTGTTCAACCTGCATTCGTGGAAAGCGGACGAGGTCGCGAAGGCGATGACGTTCCTCCACAAGCACCCGCTCGACCTCATCGTCACGATCACGTCGGACAACGCGCCGACGAAAGCGGTGAAGGATCGGGCCACCAAAATCCACGACTTCCAGGTGCCGAAGTCCGCGGCCGCATTCGCCAAGCAGATCGAGGATTGGCTGCTGGACCGCCAGCGCGGCATGGAGGCGAACGTCGCCAAGAAGTTGGTCGACCTCTGCTCCCCCTCCCCCGAGATGGCGCAACGAGCCGCCGTCACCCTTGCCAGTCAGCCCGCCGGTCAAACCATCACATGGGGGATCGCACGAGCCGTCGCCATCCAAACCGTCAGTGAGCAACGCCCACTATGGGACCTCGGATCCGCCATCGCAACAGGGAACGCAGCGACCGCTTTGAACGCTCTCGCACTGGCCGATAATCAGGTGCCTTTCGTCATCATGCGCTACCTCGAAAACAGGTACCGCTTGGCACTGCTCGGCGTCTCCAAAGTGCCCTTCGACGAGATCCAGGAATCCTTCCCTAAGGCCAACAAATGGGCACTCGACAAGACGATCCGCGAGATGCCCGGACTGACCCCCGTGCTGTGCCAGCGCGCGCTCTCCGACGTCGCCCAGTCCTTCGAAATGGTCCTCGACGGAGCCAGCGGAAAGAACGCCGGAATCGCCATCGAGCACTGCATCATCACGTTGACCGCACGTCACCGCCAAGCACGCCGCTGACACACACCTAGGATACAAAATAATGATGACAACGGAATGCACGGCTCCCACCGGGAGCCACATATCCCTCGACGACGAAGCCCTCTGCCCGCTGCATCGCGGTGTGGCGCTGGCTCGGCTCGAGCCCGTCCGTCCCGCGAAACCCAATGCGCCACTGGCGCCACCCGAGGTCCTCGACGGCTTCATGTCCGGGCGTGTGGAACTCGAAGATGAGTCGGGCTGGAGGGCGGACGGACTGAACCGCCCGGCGCGGCACCTGCGCATCATCGGCAAACTCACCCTGCACCCTGGCACCTCCGCGGAGGGCTGCATGGTCGACGGCGAGATCCAAACGTGGATGGATGGCCACGTTGACAACTGCCACGTTGTCGACCTCGGCGTCTACTCCGACGAGTACAACGACGAGCCCTCTCAGCGCCTGTCTATCCCGACGGGAGCGTCAGCGAGCAACTCCACCGCGACGCACATCGTGGCGGCGACAGCCCCGATCCCGGGCATCGCGCGCAACGCCCCTAGGAAAGAGTCGAGGCTGACCAACTGTCACGCGTATCGAACCATCCGTGTCGGCAACGGCGACACTCCTGTTGAGGTCGATCGATGCACTGCGGGACTTGCGATCATCGCGACCGCCGCAAACCCGAGCATCAACATCACGCACCCCGGACAAGTGCTCGCATTCCGTGGAGACCTCGCCCAGGCACCCCGGCGCGAGTACCCGGTCCAGACGACGATCCTGATCCCCGAAGGCAGCCCCATGTTCGAGCCGCTCCTCGCGGCGGCCGAAGGTGACGACTCATGGGTGACGGCACGCATCGCAGAAATGAAGGCGATCGTCACGCGACCCAAGGACGGCAGTCAGGGCCCGTGGATTGACGCGAGGAACAGCGGCGCATGGGACATGCTCTACGAGCCGCGTCAGCAGGACTTCCCCGCAGCGCCAGTCGGTGACGCGGAGATCGAACTCGCGGTGGCTCTGTACCCCAACCCGTAGGTCCGACCGCCCCGCGACTACGAGATCTCGGACTGCTCCTCGGCGAAGTAGAACTTCGCGGTTTCGAGCATGTGCTTGTCCCAGTCCTCACCGGGCTCCGGGTCGCACCGGTCCGCGAGCCACTCGTAGTTCTTGTCGTAGTAACTCTGGAACTCCGGGGACTCCGCATCGATCGCAGGCTCGGCCACGGGCTCGGCAGGGCGAGGGCGCAACGACCAGTTCTCCTGCGGGTACGTGTCGACGGAGCGCGCCCCCAAGGACAGACGGTTCCCGTCAATGAGCCGACCGACCGACACCTTGCGCCCGTCAACTTCGCGAGGCGCCCGGACGCTGAGGGCCGAACCGACGTAGACCGCGAGGTAGTCGTTGTGCGGGAAGTCGTACACCTGCACGCCCTCCGAAACGTGACGCCCGTCTTGGCCGGGGTGGCTCCACACCTCGTAGCCGAAAGGCGTCAGTCCGCGCTTGAACAGGTCCCGCTCGAGTTCGGCGGACTCCTCGTCCTCCGGCTCGAAGAACCCTTGCTCCGGCACGTACGCGTCCAGCCGCGTCAAGATCCGCGGCGGCAGTGCCGCGAGTGCCGCCTGCCTCATGGTCGGCCTGCCGCCATTGCACGCCGGCGACGGGCACTGCTGGCGTGAGTAGTTGGACCTGTGACCCCATACCGGGGCGCTGCATGCAGGAGTGCTCATACCACCAAGGTATCCGCGGCGCTCAACACGGGCGGGGTGTCGAGACCACGCACCCGACGGTATGAAGTGCGGACGAGACGAGGCGCATTGGAGACGACGGCCACAGCGCCGAAGAGCACGTAACTGAGAGCCCCTTGCGACGAGGCGACCAGGGCTACGACCCCGAGCCCGGCGAGCACGTAGACGACGCCCTCGAACACATTGATGCCGAGTTCGATGACGCTCAGCCCCCGAGTCGACGCGGAGCGCATCCCCGCCACCAACGCCGGGAGCGAGTACCCCGCGGTCGCCGCGACGACCATCAAACCCAGTGCGAGCCCTAGCGAGTCGAAGAGTGTTGCACCCACCAGTGCTGCGACGCCTGCCGTAGCGAGCGAGACGCCACCAACCCTCAGCGCCCGAAGACCGAAAGCGGGATCGACCCGGAAACCCTCGGCGACGAGCGCCACATGCAGTGCGGCCCACAGTGCGGTGGCCGCGAAGATCCACGGGGCGCCCTCGATGACTGCGACGAGGAGCCATGCCGGAGCCGTGCCCAGAAGGATGCCCTGGCTGACCGCGCTGTACCCGTCGACGGACTGAGTGCGGCGAACCCGCAACCAGGCAGGGACGCTGCGACCCAACTCGACCAGCAGCAGGGAGACGCCGAGACCTACCGCGACCGCGGCATCTGTCACGCGACAGCCGCGTGCTGGCGAGCAAACAGCCCGTGCTCGCGCAGGTACTTCAACTCGGCCAGCGACTCACGGATGTCAGCCATCGCGGTGTGCCCGTATGCCTTGTCCATCAGCGGCACCCCGGCCCAGTTCTCCGCCAGGAACGCCATCCCGGAAACGTCCAAGAATTGGTAGTGCATGTGCCCGGCGGTCTCCGGCAGCCACTCGTCGGCGAAGTTCATGTCCAAGCGCAGCGAGTTGCCGGCGAAGCGCGCCTGGCGATAGTTCGGGGCGAACTGCTTGATGTAGGCGAGCATCTCCTGGTCGACCACGTCGACGGCCTGACCGGACGAAAGCCGGTCCCACAAACCAGAGGCGTCATGCATCCCCCGCACGACGGGGGCAGCGTTGTCGCGAAAGCGCCGGACCGTGCCCTGGTCGTAGTGGACGATGCGCTCGAACCCGACCTCGTCGAGCAGGTTCAGGTCGACATCGGTGACGAGGACGGCAACTTCCAGCAGGTGCTCGTGGTGGGCAACCAGTCCGGTGGTCTCCTCGTCGCACCAGACCAGGATGTCTGGCGGCTCGATCGCTGCGTTCTCGTGTGTGCTCATGTGGTCAGACTAGCCAAAGTGTGTGACACGAAATGCGGTCAGCCGTTATGGGCCCTGGCCGCCGGGACGAGCACGAACCGCAAACCCTTCGTGTGTGGTAGCCTTTGGTATTACTATCACACAAATATGAGGGGTCCACCAGGACTATGACCGACACTCAAACCCGCTCCGCCACTGTCTCGCGCGCCAACGTGCGCGGCATCATGCTCGACGGCAAGTTCACCGGCGTCAGCCGCTGGGCCGCGCTCGACACCGATGCACTCACCTGGGAATGCGACAAGCCCGACTGGTTCGAGCCGACCGTCACCGACCTCCGGTGGGCCGAGGAGAGCGGCGAGCCCCGCAACGCAATCTTCATGGGCGGCGACGCCGTCCTGCTCCACGGGTACGCGCTCACGCTGCGTGACGCCATCGAAGACACCGGGGCGTCCTTCTCGTTCGACCAGTTCCTCCCCGGCTTCCGGGTCAAGGACCCCGACCAGTACGCCGACGGTCTGCGTGACATCTGCAAGACCTACAACATCTGCGTGTCCCCCCAGTTGGAAGGACATCTCGACGGACTCGACCAGGCCGTCCACGCCGTCGCGGGGACTGCGGCCGACGCCCTGTCCGTCGGGTTCGCCGTCCCCAAGAACTTCGCGTCCGGGCGTGTGCTCAAGGAGCACCAGGAAGACGCCGTGCTGACGATGGCCCACAACGGTGCGGCGCTGCTAGCGGACGCCGTTGGCCTTGGCAAGGGCGGCGAGTTCGTCTGCGGCCTGATGTCTCTGAACGACTACCTCGAAAGCAAGGGCCTGCCCGTCAACTACCCGGTCGTCGTCGCGGTCACCAAGTCGATGAAGTTGGAGATCGCCGAGGAGATTACCCGCTGGAAGGACGACGCGAAGATCGAAGTGCTCACCGGTGGCAAGGCGGCACCGATCGCGGCCGACACCCAGTTCATCGTCGTGAACCACGACCTCATCACCAAGGCCCGCCGCCTCAACGACATCCTCGCCGCAAACCCGCGAGCCTTCATCGCCGACGAGGCGCACGTCTACAAGAACATGGACACCGAGCGCTCGAAGTCAGCACTCAAGATTGCCAACGCTGTGCGAGAGGCATCCGAGCACCCCTACGTGGTTATGGCCACCGGTACGCCGTTCCTGAACAATCCGAGGGAACTGTGGGCGCTCATCCAGATCCTTGGCTGGTCTGCACGCTTCTTCGAGACCGCCCGCGAGGAGTACCGCAAGGAGCACGGCACCACGATCATGCGCACCCGCGTCGGCCGCCAGCCGAACCACTTCGCCGGGGGCGGCAACAAGCCCGGTGCGCTCAACTGGCAGCCCAAGGAAGTCTGGCCCCAGCGCGCCTTCGAGACACAGTGGTGCGGCGGACAGTACGACCAGTACGGCGCCTGGTGGAACAACAAGGCCACGCACACCGCCCAGTTGAATCACATGCTGCTCGACGCCGGCATGATCCGCCGCCGCAAGATCGACGTCATCAACCCGTTGCCCCCGCTGTCCGAGGCGCTGTTCCGGTTTGAACTCGCGCCCGAAGTCATGAGCCACTATGAAGAGGTCGCAGAAGAGTTCCGGGCGTGGCTCATCACCAACGTCCGTCGCGAAGCCGCAGCCGCTGGCAGGAACCAGGAGCGGGCCGAAGAGTATGCGGTGCGCAAACTGATGGCCGGTGAAGATGTCATGCGACTCACCGCCTTGCGCGCCCAGTTGTCGCTGATGAAGGTCCCTCACACCATTGAGTGGGTCCACCGCTTCATGGCGGGCGAGATGTCCACCGACCCGTCGCGCAACAAACTGATCATCTACGTCCACCACCGTGAAGCCCGAGACGCACTGGTCAACGAGCCGACGTTCGCCAAGTACAACCCGGTGCACATCCTGTCTGGCGCGGAACAGAACGACCAGTCGATCGTGGACCACAAGCGCAAGTTCCAGGCGGATCCAGACACGCGCCTGATCATCTGCTCGATGGCGGCTCGCGAGGGTCACACGCTCACCGCGGCGAAGGACGTGTTCCTTCACGAGATGCCGTTCGTGCCGTCATGGATCGTGCAGATGGCCGGACGCTGTTGGGCTCGGTTCTCCGAGCAGTTCGAACCCCACGAGGCGTTCCTTCACTACTCGATTGCGGACAACACGATCGACACCATGCTCGTCCGCATGAACGCCGTCAAGAAGGCAATGTTCACTTCGGTGATCGACGGCGAGGACGAATCGGCCAGCGACAACGACCTCTACTTCGGCAAGCCCGAACAGGGCGAGTCGTGGGATGAAGCACGGGACAGGCAGGGCGCGCGCCTGCTTGAAGCCTTCTCAATCGGCGCCAAGGAATTGGAGATTGCCCAGTGACCGACGTAGACATGCCACCCATTGCACGACTGACGTTGGAACGCCTTGCGCGCCCAGAGCCCGGCTGGGCCGAGAGCGGTGCCTGCGTCCAAGAGGATGTCGACATGATGACCGCCTCGAAGGAGAGAGTCGCCGCACTGTGCGGAGGCTGCACCGTCAGCGAGCAATGCGACGAGGCGTCCGAGGAGGGCGACCCCGTTCGCTTCGGATGGCGCGCCAACCGGTGGCGCTCGAAGCGCACCCCCGCACCGCTGGACACGGACCTCATTTAGAGCCAGCAGGCAGCGCGGCCGCGACCCGCACCAAACACAGATACGCCCCGCGAGGACATCGGTCCTCGCGGGGCGTATCTGTGTCAAATCTCGCGGTTCTTAGTGCAGTCGCTGAGATGGGTGCCAGCCGGAGAAGCGCCCGACCAGGTGATCGTAGGCGCCCTCATTCGAGTCGCCCTCGAGTGCCAACTGGAACACCGCGTCCCAGTAACCCTCGGGCGCGGACTCGTGGACCCGTATGATGTCGGCGTCTGAGGCGCCCCGCAGGACCATTTGCTTGGCCAGGTCGTCGAGTCCGACCTCAACACCGCCCACGCTTCTTCGCTCGGCCTCACCGGCCGAGTACGTGTCGCGAGCCCTAGTGTTGCGCCCGCCGGCCGCCTTCGAGACGTGGGCTGAACGAGCCGCACGCAACACGTCAACAGGGAAGACCCCGTCGCACCCGAGGGAGCGCGACGCGGCGGTTGCTGCCGCTTCGAGTTCCTCTGGGTTCATGGTCTCCATGATGATCCCGGCGACGTCCTGGTCCCGCTCGCCCCACTGCCCCGGAGCGATGCGGCACGCGGCGACAATGTCTGTCACCGAGCACAGCAGTGGGCGTTCGTCGCCGTTCGCAAACGGGATGATTTCGTGACCCGCGTGCAGAGCCCCGACCGCAGTCTTCGCGGTCGTTGCTGTACGCAGCGCGTTGATCACGCGGCGCGTGTCATTCGCGTTGTTGGCCTTCACTGGCAAACGCGCTGCACCGCGTACTACGTCGAGTAGATACTCATGGGACCTGCCCGCCCGCACCTGTGTGACGAAGGCGTACACGAACGGACGGTCAGCCACTGGTGCGTCTGGCCGTCCGGTCGTCCTGGCCCACACAGTCCACGCCTCGTGCGCCAGCCGACTCTCGCGAGACGGCCCAATGACGACACGCGCCTGGGGTGGTGCTTCAACTCCGGCGAGCAGATCCTCGTCGAGCGATGAGTCCTCTACCGACATGGTGGACGGTCAGTTCTCGCGCACCGAGGACGGTACGAGCATCGCGGGGATGTCGATGGTCTCCGGCTTCGCAGCGAACTCCGCGTCGAAGGCGTCGATCTCGTTCTGGATCTGCGCGTCGGTCTTCTCGTGCGCGTCAAGTGCGAACTCGGAGAAGGGGACTCCCCCAGTAAGGGTCGTCGTGTGGGTCGCATTGATCATAGCCATGATGGCCTCCTGTTTCGTGTCAGTAATGCGAGCCTACCACACCTCAAAGACATGCACGCAACACCGTTTGGCGTGTGGTAGGCTTTCACTCACATACACGGAAGAAGACAGAAAAATGAGCGAGACTATCGCCCTCTCGACGCCCGCAGCCCTGGCACTGATTTGCGTGGGCCTGCTGGCCAGCGGCGTCGCCACCACCATGATCCGCCTGAGCGCCGGTCGGGCCCTGTCGGCCCCCGTGCGCCTGCTTCCGGTGGCGCTCTACTTCATGCCTGTTCCCACGATCCACAAGGCTCGCCGTGCGCTACTTGACGCCGCGTCGATCGCAGTGGCTTTGGTTGCGTATGCGTGGCTCGGCTGGGCGGCAATTCCGCTCACCTTCGCCTTCGCCGCGACAGCGGGAGCCTGCCACACCGATATCCGTACGATGCGCCTGCCGCACCAGTTGACCCGAATCAACGCAGCAAGCGCGGTCGTCTTCGCGTTCATGGCCTCGTCAAACATCACGCATGCGTTCGTCGCGGTCGGCTTCGGCCTGGCATTCGCGGCGTTCTTCTTGGCGCTCGGGCTGATCACAAACGGAGGCATCGGAATGGGCGACGTCTACCTCGCCGTCGGCGCGGGTATTATCGCGGCCACGTTCGGCGGCTGGACGGGTGTCTTCGTCGCACTGTGGGCCATCTGTGTCGGAGGCATCGTCCTGGTGATCGCGTTCCGGGTGAAGAAAAAGGGAGTCCGCTTTCCGCTCGGCCCCGCTATTGGCGCCGCCGAGTTCGTGACACCCATCGTCGCCCTAACTGTCACCGTCCCGGGATTCGCACTGAGCGCCCACGCGGCGCAGCCCGTCCTCGAAGCATTGGTGCGGTCATGAGGAAGCGCGCAGAGAGCCGACGCATGGTGTTCGCCATTCTCGAAGAAGCCGGACTCGGTGCTCGCGACGACCGACTCATGCTGGCGAGCCACATCCTTGGGCACGAAGTGAAGTCGTTCGCGACGCTCTCTGACGGACTCATGGAGTCGCTGGCAGTGGCACTCGGCGACTGGCGCACCACGGAGGCGGCACGGTCCGCCACGGGCGCCACGACCATCGCGTCCATCCAGCACATCCTCAACCTTGCACTGCCGCCCGCGCTTCACAGCGCCTTCGAGGAGTACAGCGAGACCATCGGCCTCCGCTTCTGTATGCCCCCCGAATCGGCATTCGCAACAACAGAAATTTCAACAGAAAACACATACACAGAAAAGGACGTCTAGCCATGGCAACTGCCACCGTTAGGAAGCCTCGCGCTAAGAAGATCGCCAAGCCCGAGGTTGCCATCGACCCCCAAGCGTTCCAAAAGTTCCTCTCGGCGGTCACGCCGGATGCCAAGCGCGGCATCATCGAGGACCTGACCAACTTGCACATCGAGGTCATTCCCACCGGGATGCTCGGCCTCGACATCGCGACGGGCGTCGGCGGGTTCCCCGTGGGACGCATCGTCGAGTTGTACGGCATGGAGTCGTGCGGCAAGTCGACCCTGGTATATCACTTGACCGCCCAGGCTCAGAAGTTGGGCTTCCTGCCGGTCATGATCGAGTCAGAGGGCTCCATTGACCGTCGCTACATGCGCAACATCGGCATCGACCTCGCCAGCCTGGCGGTCTTCTCCCCCAACAACATGGAGTCCGCACTGGATTTCGTGGAGGACGCAGCAAAGACGGCGAAGGAGCAGGGGCTAAAGGCGCTCATCATGCTCGACTCGGTGGCCGCACTCGCGCCCGAGGTCATGATGGAAGCGAGTGCCGAACAGCGCACCCGCGCCCAGGCAGCAAGCCTGTGGTCACAGCAGATGCCGAAGGTAATGACGACGCTGCGACGCAATGACGCCACCCTGATCCTGATCAACCAGATGCGTGCAAGCATGGACATCTACTCGCCGCCGAGCACGCCGGGCGGAAAGGCCATCAAGTTCGCGGCATCGCTGCGAGTCATGATGCGCGGCAAGAAGATCAAGCCCACCGATAAGGACTCCCTGGACGGCATCCTCGGTCAACAGATCTTCTTCACGATCGACAAGAACAAGGTCTCGTCTCCCGGACGTAAGGGCCTCGCGCTCTTGCCTCCCGGCGGCAAGCCCGTCGACCCGGTGCAGGACGTCTTCGAGCGCAGTGTCGAGCGTGGCGTCATCGAGGAGAACGTGGTGTTCTCCGACGGGGAGTTGGCTGATCGCAAGGGCTACTTCACGATCGTTCTTGACGACGCACTCGAAGTGGCTGTCGCTGCGGACATCAAGCGCGCCGACAAGGCCAACGCTGAGTTGCCTGGCACCAAGAAGTCGGGTCCGTACTTGACGACCGAACACCCCATCTCGACTTTCCGTGCCTCCCAAATGTTGGAGGTGCTCGCAATGGCCCCCAGCCTCGTCGACGCTCTGCGCAAGAAGGTCATGCAGACCCTCGTCGACGAGCAGGAGTACGAGGAAGATCCCTTCGCAGCACGCCTGGCCGAGCGCGTCCGTGAGTTCGATGCGGACGCCGAAGACGGACTGAGCGCTGAAGCGATCGACGCGGCACGTGCGGCGGACAAGGATACCGAGGCCGCCGAGGCAGCCGCGTTCGCCTCCGCAGCATCCAATGCCGCAGAAGCGGCCGCGGCGGAGGACGAGGCGCCCGCCAAGCCCTCCGCCCCCGTCACGGACGACAGGGGCGACGAGGACGAGAACGACATGTCCGAGTTCGACCGCTAGGAGAGGGCACGCACATCATGGAAGCGGTCGACTCGTTCACGCTGGTTCGCGAGGCACTTTCCCTCTCGTCCTACGTTGAGAGCACCTATGGGTCGGTCCTTCACTCCCGTGGATCGGGCAAGTTCGCTACGGCGTGCCCGATCCACGGGGGCGAGAAGCCCAACTTTCATATCGATGACAACCGCGGTATCTGGTTCTGCCACTCGGAGTGCGCGTCCGGCGGCGACATCGTCACGCTGTGGCTGGCGAAGAACAACTCGACCAGCAAGAAGGACGCACTCGTCGCGCTGGCCGCAACGGCGGGCGTCAAACTCCCGGAGCGCGAGCGGTCGATCGACCGCCGCAGCATGTACGACATCATGGCGAAGGCAGCCCAGATGTTCGCCAAGGCGCTCGTCTCCAACAAGTCGGTGCTCGACGATCCCGAAACGATCGACAAGGCGTGGGACTGGCTGACCACCGAGCGCGGACTCACGGACGACGAGATCGAACTCGGCCAGATCGGCTTCGTCCCCGATAGGCCTTCACTCCGAGGACTGCTCGAAGAGCACCTGGGCACCACTAACGCGCTGTTGCAGTGCGGAATCCTCAAGAAGTCGTCGGCGGGCAACATCTACTGCCCCTTCGCCGGACGCGTGATCTTCCCAATTCGGGACGCCAGCAACCGCGTGGTTGGCTTCGGCGGACGCGTTGTGCCGGGAGTGACGCGCCACGAAGAGAACAAGTTCATCAACACCGTGCAGACCGACATCTACGACAAGTCACACGTCCTCTACGGCGCGGAGTTCATTTCCGACAAGGTCGAACGCATCATCGTATGCGAGGGCTACATGGACGCGCTGGCCGTGAACGCACTGAACGACCCCACGATTGCCGGCGTCGCCTCCTGCGGCACGTCCATCACCCACAGCCACATTGAACTGATCCAGGAGACCGGAGCCCCCGAGGCTCGGGTCGTATTCGTGATGGACGGTGACGACGCGGGACTCGCTGCCACGTCTCGCCTGTCCTGGGCCGCGGAGGCGCTTGGCGCCCGCGGCTTCGGCATCCTGCTGGACCCCACCGAGGGCAAGGACCCCTGGGACCGCTACACCAAGGGCTCCCTAGCCGCAGACATCGACGAGGCCCACCAGCGGCCACTCACCGAAGCCTGCCTGTCTGCCGTGAAGGCAGTCGTCAAGGACGACACAGAGTTCGACACCGCCATCGCCGCGCTCATCCAAGCCGCTCGGACCCCCGACCACTCGGACGCGCTGCTTCGCGCAGCATCCAAGTTCAGGAAGGTGAGTGTGGGCGAGTACGGTGAGACTGTGCGCCGCCAGACGCTCGCCAAGGGCGGCCGCGCACGGTCCAATGCTCTGCGGGTCGACCTCTCCCCCTCCGTGAGGCATCTCGTCGCACGCATGTTGCAGGTGCCACCGCGCGAGTTGCTGGCGATCGCCTCGACGTTCGGTGGCTGGGACGACCAGTCGCAGGGCTTTGCCAAGCGCTGGCTGCCCACGAAGGGCCTCGTTGACGTGGCGGCCATCGGGTACACGCTCTTCCCGCACGCCGAGCACTACGACACCGAGGTCGTCGAAGCGGTCTCCTCATGCATGTCCCAGGACGACACGGTCGAGTCCATAGAGCCCATTCTGCGGGGCCTGGGGCGCGTGGTGCTGGCAGAGGCCGCACGGTCCGCCAGAGACGCTCCTGCGTCCATCCTGACGCGCGTGAGGGCTGTTCGGTCGCTGGCATCCAGCGGAGTCAAGACCGAGGATGAGCCCGCGTACCTGACGCTGCTGCTCGATGTCGCTCGGGAACTCGACTCGATCGAGGCTTAGACGCCGGGAAGCCGGTCCGTCTTGCGTCCGCGGGTGTCGCGCTCGAACCGCTCACGGATCTGTTCCGCCTCGTTCGTGATGACGTCGGAGCCGAACGCCTCAACGCCCCGTTCGCTTTGGCCGCCGACGGCGTATGCGCCGGGGCCTGCCAGGAATCGTGAAACGGAGTACGGATACTCGGTGTCGTCCGACCCCACATCTGGCCGAATCGCGAGGATCATCTCGTCAGGCATTCCGTCGCGACGCATTGCGACCAGCGCCGGCTCGAGCAGCATGAGGGGCGAGTCTCCTGCGTACTGAGACCACCCAAGATCGCGCCACTGGGCATACGAGAGCCCGTGCGCAAGGAGGTCTCCGGCCACAACGGACGGCAGCGCGAGTAGCCCGCCACAGTCGTCGGACGCCGACAGCGGCGAGTACTCCCCGTGAGCGGCTGCTGCGGCATGGATCCGTTCGATCGTTTCGTTGACCTCGGTGATTGCGTCCGGACCGAAGCCGGCGAGGTGCTCGCGAAGCACTTCGCTTCTCGCGCGGCCCGCCTCGTCGAGTCGCACGCGCCCGGAGCGTGTGGCGGCAAAATTGCGCAGGAGCGCCGCGACGGCGTTGAGGTCGCTCGGGTCGACGTCCTCTGTGGGCTTGGACAGCACGCGGCGGACTGCGGGGTTGGTGTGAGCGACGGCGCGGAGGCCGATCGCGAACTTGGTGAAGTCGCGGGAGTCGTAGCCGGAGCCAATATCTGCCCTCGCGAGAATGCGAGCCATGACAGACGGGTGGATGGCGAGGCCCTTGACTGTCCTGATGGCGTGGTAGCACAGCCGTTCGGCGTGCTCGCTCGACCCTGCGGTGGCGGATCCGAGCCCGCGCGAGGCCAGCGCTTGCTCGGCGTCTCGCGTGGTCTCTATGTGGATATCGAGGAGGTCGATGACCTCGTCGCGGTACACGTCCATGTCGAACATCATGTGCTGGGTGGGCTCCGCGCCCTTGGCGCGCCACTCGCGGACCGCCGAGGCGGCCGCTGCACGCAGTGTGGCAACGAGCCGTTTGGACTCGGGACGCGTCGTTGGAATGGTCTCGTGCGAGTCCTGCGGGGCCGCCTGGACGTCGCGTGGCAGCGCCTGGGCAGAGAAGACCGGGTGAGGCATCGGCTCGCGCGCTGGTCGCTCCCCCTCGCCCGTGCGGGAGAGTTCCCCGAAAGCAACAACGACGGGACGCGCGCGAACGGCAGGGTGCGCCCCGCCCCCGGGTTGAAGCCGCGCCTGGCACAACTTGTACCTGTCGGACCCAACGCGGTGCGCGCGACCGCACGCAGGGCAGTCAAGGAGACCCGCCTGCGTGCCCGTGTTCTGCTTTCGTGTCACGAATACCTCTCTGTTCTTTACAGAGTATCCGCGGGCCTGCCCTACCGAACTGGTAGCGCCTGCAACCGTTGCGCCCCGTGCCCGCGGGCACTCGGGTGGTCGGCCATGCACTGGATCTCTTCGGCGGTCCGCTTCTGCGTGAGGCCGCCATCAATGACGTGCAAGGGCTCGAAGGGTGCATTTGCGTCAAGAGCGATCATCGCGTCGTTTCGTTCTTTCAGGAACTGCCCTGCGAGTTCTTCCACGAGCGCGATGGCCGCACGTTCAAGTGCACTGCCTTCACGGGCCGGCTTACCGGACCATGCAAGAAACTCGCCGAGGGTAGCGTTAAATTCTCCAAGAGTTGCGTTAGTCATGAGTCAAAACTACCACACCTCAAAGGGCGAGAAGACCGCGCTTAGGTGCGACGCCTCATGCTCCATACGAGCAGCGCGCCACCAACCACAATCGGGGCGAGCCATGCGGCGTCGACCAGAGTGCTGCTGTCGGCGCCAGAGGCGCTACCGGCGAAGAACTTCCAGGCGAAGCCGACGAGTACAAGGATCGTGCCGACGATCGCCCTCAGGTGCGCGCGAACATTGCTCTTCGGGGCCTGTGCGGGCTGGTCAGGGGTGGAACTTGCGGTCTCGCCGATTCCACTGAATGGGCTCTCGGACATGGTGCACTTCCTTTCAGAATATCAGGACAAAACTACCACTTGGTTGGATCGACATTTGCTACGCTGGCGCGGCACCCAGCCGCATGGTCGCGAAGTTCCAGGATGCGAGCCCGCACCCGGTTCGAGATGGCGAGTTCGAGCGTCGAAGCGACCTGCTCGGGCCGCAGGTCGCTGCTGAGCGCAATCACCGAGACGACGCGTCCGAGCAGCGCAATCAGGTCGCGGCCAGAGACACGCATCGTGTACGTCTGGGCGATGCACCTGCTCCAAAATGGCCCGCCATGAGTGAAGGCTTCCTCGAAGGTCTCTGCGAGGCCTCTCCTGACCACAACGTGATCAAGGACCCCGTACAGCCCCACGAGGTGCCACATCGTCAAGTAGTCGGCGACCTGGCGCACCAACTCGGAGAGTTCGGCCGTCGAGTCGTCGCCCCTGCCGACCATCACCATTTGGGACTGACAAACGTTGAGCATCTTCGCCGGGGCCGGCGCGTCGATCTGGTCGATCCACATGTCCACGGGCTCCACGTCCAGGTGATGGACGATGTCTTCCAGCGCCACGCGCGGGCACCGCGCCCAGGAGCATGCCTCTGAGTCGAGCAAGGAGACGGGTACGAGCGAGTGCACCTCGGCGTTTGCCAAGATCGCCCCGCCCGGCAAACCGAGGAGCGCCGCCCACGACTGTGCTTGCGCCGCGGCGAGCGGCTGCATGAGCACCTGTTGTCCCTTGACGCTCCGCTCGACAGTCGGACCGTCAAGCAAAGCCACCCCATGGTGGGGGTGGATGTAGGCCTGAGTCCTGTCGAGGTCTACGACGGTCATTGTCATCCTCCGATGGAGTGTGGTGGGCTATGCAAAGACTACCCCACTTTTCAGGCAACACCTGGGCCAAGACGCAGCAGAGGCCCGACACCACGTACGGATACCGAGCCTCTGCTGCCACGGTGGACGAGTGTTCTGTCAGGCAACAACGCCGCAAGCGGCGTCCATGTGGCGCCACACCTCGGCCTGCAGGTCGGCCATCCCGCCCTCGAACACGCGAGGGTCGAACAGCATGACCAGGCCGGCCTCTTCCGGGGTGCGGTCCGCCTTGCGGTTGTTGCACTCACCGCACGCGGCCACGAGGTTCTGCCACGTGCTGCGGCCGCCACGCGACTTGGGGAAGATGTGGTCGATGGTCAGACCCCGCTCCCCGCAGTACGTGCACACCTTCTTGTCTCGCCGAAGGATCGCGATTCGGCCCGCCTTCTCAGACTTGGCCTGAACGAACGCGATGGCCGGGACGCTCACGTGCGGCAGCAGTCCCACGATCAGCGGCAAGGGGATCCGCACAGAGGGCGACCGCACGAGGGCGTCTTCCAACTCCCCGGTGTCTGTCCGCCTCTTGACGGTATCGATGACGTACGCCTGCCTGGCCGTCACCATCGAGATCGCACGCTTCCACTCGACGAAGTGCAAGACGCGGCCGTCAACGCCGACCACGAGTGTCATTGCGCGACGAATGCTGTCCTGCTGGTTGATTGTTGCTCGGGTCTCGAGCGTGAATACTGCGGTCATGGCCTTGCACCTCCCTTCGAGTTGTTGATGCTTGCGCCATGCTTTGTGCGCGCGCGACGGAATGGCCGATCGCGGCGTTGGCGTGATGTGTGCCCTCGGCAGGATTCGAACCTGCGACCTTCGGGGTAGAAATCCGCTGCTCTATCCGCTGAGCCACGAGGGCGAGTGAGCGTGGGGCGGCCCGCGGGGGCTAGGAGCCGGTGGAGGGGGTCGAACCCTCTGCCTCTCGATTACAGGTCGAGCGCACGGCCAATTGTGCTTCACCGGCAAAAAGGTGCCCACACACGTCGCCTCTCGGCGATGCAAGTGGGCACCAAACTGGAACACGGGACTACGTGAGTAATCCGTTTTGTGGAGGCGCGGAGAGTCGAACTCCGATCCAGAACTTCGCCATCCCACTACACGTCTACGAGCGTTTCGTACGCATCCTGGTCGCGTCCGCCACCACTCACCTTCACGCCGAAGCGCTGAGGCAGTGAGACCCGAGTGTGACCCCGGGTGTTGAGCCTCGGTTTCCGCCGTTGTCCTCCCGCTACGTCGCGGAAACCCGCAGCGGCCGCACCCTGGTCTCGAACGGCATTCTGTGTGGCCAGGGTGGTCCCACTCAGAGCCGCCCGTCACACGCTGGTGACGGAGCGATATCTACGCGACGGTTCGCTTGGCCGCCCCATGATTTACGAGGTGTGGGTAGCCAGTTCCTCGGCTCGATGCAATAGGCTGCTCGGCACTGTCGATGCCATTTCGCCCCCTTGTACGGGAGAAGTCTACCACGCCTTGTAGGAATGCGGTAGAGAAGTACCCCCAACGGGATTCGAACCCGTGCTACCGCCGTGAAAGGGCGGCGTCCTAGGCCACTAGACGATGGGGGCTTCGCGAGGTGTCGACGGGGTTCGAACCCGTATGACCGGATTTGCAGTCCGGCGCCTAGCCAATTCAGCCACGGCACCATGAGTGGGACAGAAGTTAGAGGGAGAACACTCCATCAGGACGACAGAGCCATGCACGGGCCGAATCGTCGCTGGGCCTGGCCGCTTCGGAGTCGCGTTCGTCATGCAGGTCGAGCACGTACACCGCGCTGACGTCCGACGCTGATACGAGCGAGTTCTCTGGATCCCGGCTGATCAGGACGTCCGCGCCGTCGGGAGCGTCGGTGTAGTCGGTCAGCGCCGCGTAGAAGGCCTCCTCGGGCGTGCGCCCGAACCCGTACTCCCCCGCCTCGGGTTCGCCTTCGAGCATTGTCAGGCGGACGAGCCATTTACCGGTGGCCGCCTTGCGCAGCGAGACGCCGCGGTCATTCAGCGGAAGCAGCCCCTGCTGCGCCGCAAGGGTGTCGATCGGTCCGTTCGCGGCAAGCATCTCGGCCCGCTGCTCGGAGGAGTCCCCGTCGCAGGCCGGCATCTCCACGGATCCGCGTTGCACCGTCTCCTGTGTGGGTGCCGGAGGGCGGAAGCCACGTCCGCGGCCGCGCGCGCCGTGCGTCCGGCACAGGCTCTCTGACTGCGAGCCTGGGACGTGTTTCACTCGGCACTCTGCGGGCACGGGGCAGCCTCCTCGGATGTTCTCTCCGCCAGGGTATCCACGCGCCGCCCATGTGGTGCGTTTGTCCGCCCGCTGGCGCCCGCGACAGGATTCGAACCTGCGACGTCTGGCACCGGAAGCCAGCACTCTATCCGCTGAGTTACGAGGGCAATTCTTGACGCCCCCAATGAGGGGCGCTTGGAGCCGCACGCGAGCCTTGAACTCGCTGCCTCCCGCTTACGGGGCGGGCGCACGTCCACATGTGCTTGTGCGGCACTCCCAGTCCGCCGCAGCGACCGGGTGGTGCCCACCGAGGGACTCGAACCCTCACTGGTACGGGTTTGAGCCGTACGCCTCTGCCAATTGGGCTAGGTGGGCTTACTGCGGCCGTTCTGCGACCGCGTTGTGTCCGTCAAGGGACTCGAACCCTCACGCCCCGTTTCGTGGGGCACCGACACCTCGAGCCGGCGCGTCTGCCATTCCGCCAGACGGACAATGCTCAACTCCAAGAGTTGCAGTTGCTTGGAGTTGGCTTGGAGAAACGTGCGCTCGGAGGGATTCGAACCCCCGGCATCCACCGTAGGAAGGTGGCGTTCTGTCCCCTGAACTACGAGCGCGGGCGGGGTCTTCTTGCGGAAGATGGAGGATTCGAACCCCCGAGGGTTTCACCCCAGGCCGCTTTCGAAACGGCTGCCATAGGCCACTAGGCGAATCTTCCTTGGCGGATGGCGAGGGATTCGAACCCCCGAGCGAGTCTCCCCGCCTCCGGCTTTCAAAACCGGCGCATTTGGCCGCTCTGCCAGCCATCCACGAGCGGAAGATGGGGGATTCGAACCCCCGAGGGCTTTTACGCCCAACGCGCTTTCCAAGCGCGCGCCATAGACCGCTAGGCGAATCTTCCTTGCGCGGAACCGGTGGGATTTGAACCCACGGGTGAGTTGCCCCACCACGTCCTTAGCAGGGACGCGCACTAGACCGGACTATGCGACGGTTCCAAGCGTTGCGGTGCGGACGGACGATCGCTAGTCAGTCGCTTCGGCGACCTTCGCGGGAGAGCGCGACTCTGCCGCCTCGATCTGAGCCGAAAGGTCCTTGATCCTGCGTCCGCCCCGCACCATCTCGCTCACGAGCCCGGCACTGACGACGCTGTCCTCGAAGTCCTCGTTGACCAAGGCGTACTTGACTTCCACTGCTGATAGTTCGGCGTCGGACGCAATCTCCGCAAGCCGTTCGACCGACGCATCGTGGGAGTACCCCTTCTGCGTGCGGCGGCGAAGAAGGCCCTCTGCCACGTCGTCGGGCAACTCCGGGATCGCGGCCTCCGGAGTCTTCTGCCGAAGCATTGGCGGCGTGAGACTCGCTGCCACCCCGCGGCCCACTCGACGGCCGTGCACGGCGCACTTCTTCTGTGCGTCCGACCCTGGTTCGTGACGGATATTGCATGTGGGCATCTCGTTCAACTCCTGATCGGTGCTGGTCGCCCAACACGGTAGCGCCGGGGATGCGGGCCAGATCCTGCGACAGCGCCACACTCCCGGCGCCATCCGCGTCGGGCCCTACGGCGTGAGATTGGATCACCTCCTAGTTCGACGACTTGGGCATTCGAAGGTTCGAGGACTCGCTCAAATCGGATCACCCCCTCCTACGTCGTTGAACTCGGGCATCGTGGCTCATCCCCTGTTACGCGGTGGTCGCCCAAACGGTCTCGCCCTTGCGGAACCGGTATGCACCCGCACCGGCGTCCTGGGAGGCGTCTGTGGTGACGTAGATGTTGTCGCCCTGGTCGGTGACTTCGAGGACCTCTTCGCGAGCGCGGAACTCTCCGTCCTCGAACGTGTCTCCGCCTCGTAGCGTCTCGATCCGCGCTGACTGCGGCTTCGGTGACGGGCGGCGGGTTGGCGGCCGGGTCGCGTCGATGTCGCGAACGATACGGTCCACGTTCGGCGTCCTGGCGAAGTTGTTGTAGACCAGCGCGGATGCGAGGTTGGCGCCGGAGTGTGACCGCACGAACTCTCCGAGGAGCGCCGCGCTCTCTTCTCGGCTCGCACCTCGTCGCGAACGACGAGAAATCAGGTCCTCTACGATCTCTTCCGGAAGGCTCCCCAGCGTCCCTTCGTAGGCGGGCGGCTGGTCACGTCCCGGAGCCGGCTGAGGGGCGCTCATGCTCGCTGTGGGGGCCGCCGCGGTGGCCCTCCTGGCGGCAAGCAAGCCGTGCTCGGGGCACTCCTGCTCGGTCCACGAACCGGGGAGGTGACGGCCGGTTCTCGAGGTGCACTTGCTCATGCTTCAAGGTATCCACCCGGCTCCGGGCCGATCTGCGGCGGAGCGTACTTCTCGCGATCCTGATGGGATTTGAACCCACGACCTCCACCGTGACAGGGTGGCGAGCACTCCAGACTGCTCCACAGGACCAAGTGACGCTTCCGGGGCCGCAGCCCCCAGGTCTTCGACGCCGGCAAGTCCCGGCGCTGAGCGTCCAACCTGTGACCTCCTCGCCTGACCGGACGTATTGCCGGTAGAGCCCGGGGGCTCTTGCTGGCGAGGAGGGACGTTTCGTAGTCCCGAGGGGATTTGAACCCCCGCTACCGTCTTGAGAGGGCGGCGTGCTGCCACTTACACCACGGGACCGTGGGGTGTTCGACGGGTACTGCCCCCGCTACGACGTGGACCACAACCACGCGCCTCGCTTTTCGGCCTCGAACACCATCGTCGGCCGCGCGGATTTCAGGTCCGCCGCCGACACTCTCCGCGCTTCCCTCACCCCCTCGCCGGAGCCAAGTAGGAGGACCACTTCGAGCGGTTGCGCGAGTGGGAGTCGAACCCACCGATTTCCTGGATATGAGCCAGGCGGGACGCCCTTTCCCCATTCGCGCATCAGGCCCTGCCGATTCGGAAAGCCCGAATCTCGGAGGACCAAACCTGTGATCGCAGAAGGGTTCGAACCTTCGGCCTCTTCCGTGTCGGGGAAGCGCGCTACCGCTGCGCCATGCGATCTTCAATCCGCGCTAGTAGACCCGGGAGGACTTGAACCTCCGACCTCTTCGTTATCAGCGAAGCGCGCTAACCATCTGCGCCACGGGTCCTTTGCGCCGCGATGAGGCTCGCGACCAGCCGCACAACGAACTTTTGGCTTCCCTATAAGGATTCGAACCTCAACTAACTGGACCAGGGCCAGTCGTGCTGCCAGTTACACCATGGGGAAATGTGGCTCGCGCTCTCCCCCACCGCGGATCCGGGTCTGACACCGGAGGCCGTGACGATCAGACGGAGAGAGTGCGAGCGCTGAGCGGATAGCGAGATTCGAACTCGCGGCCTTCACCTTGGCAAGGTGACGCTCTGCCAACTGAGCCATATCCGCAGTCCACGCTCGGGGTCTTCCAGGTGCCCGAGTACCTCCGCCGACCTGTCGAGGCCGGATTGTGCCCATCGAGGGATTCGAACCCTCACACCCCTCACGGGATACCAGTTCCTGAAACTGGCGCGTCTACCGTTCCGCCACACGGGCATGTGCGGGGAGGTCGCCGACTTGCCAGCCGAACCGCTCCCCTGGGGACTCTCACCCCTATGCCTGAATCTTCACCCGCCGGTGGTCAGGTCAGCCCGGTGGTCACGGGCCCACAGCACTCCCGAGCGCGGCAGCCGGAGCCGCCACGTCGATCGCTGCCTTCCGGTTCGGCCTAGGTAGCCTCCCATCACCGGCAGGGTCCGCGTTTTGCATCCGGCACGCGACAGCCGGCACGAGTCCATCTCCCCGGAGCGACCCGGTTCTACTCGTGCTGTCCCAGCGCGCCCGAGAGGATTCGAACCTCCAACCCCTTGGTCCGTAACCAAGTGCTCTATCCGTTGAGCCACGAGCGCAGCGACCCTTTCTTGTGCAGGGAGGGTCAGTTCCCCCGGGGGACATATCAACCCCCAGCCAGTCGTGCGCACACAGTGCCGTCGAGAGGACTCGAACCTCCACGTCCCGAAGGAACCTGATTTACAGTCAGGCGGACCATCCATATGTCCAACGCCGGCAAAGCAGCAGACTATCTCCCCGTCTGCCAGGGGATTTCGGGCCTCTTGTCGCTGCCTTCATGCAGCGGCCGAGTAGCCGAGGCGTAGTCGTAGAGGGACTCGAACCCCCAAGCCGTCTCCGTGTGAAGGAGCCGCGCTACCAGTTGCGCCATACGACTGCACCGGACCCGCGCAACGGCGAGGCTCGGGTAAATCCATGCGTTCCGCCCCCAGGATTCGAACCTGGATCGCAAGGCTCCAAAGGCCTGCATGCTGCCGCTACACCAGGGCGGATCAGGACGAGACACAGCCGCTCGGAGAATTGGGGTGACCCGACCATCGTTCGCGGAGTCGAACCGCTGCCACCCTTTCAGCGCGCTTCTCCGAGCGACTGCTGCGAGCCGAGAGTGGGGGTCGAACCCACGACCTTCGCCTTACCATGGCGACGCACTACCGCTGTGCTATCTCGGCATGTCGCCTCGGGCGTGAGATCCCTTTGTCCTCGATCGCCATGACTCACGCTGGTGGGCGAATCTCTCCGGTTCCGGGGATCCGGCTGCGGGGAGCGAGTGACGCGACGGGCGACCGCCGCGGAGCGGGGGCAGAGGGGCCGAACCCCCGCGCCGTCGTCTTCCCGGGACGTCTACTCGTGGTATCCGATTACGTCTCGCGATACTGCGGTAATGACGTCGGCAGGGATGTCGGTCACACTCAATAGGTAGACGGCATCGAGCCGAGGGTTGTAGATGCCCAGCCTGGTTGGGATAGGACCACCGTGAATCCTGGGGTCGTAGAGCCCATACTCGAGAAGCCTCTGCAAGTCGGGCTGAACCGGTGGGTTCCCAACCTGCCAGCACCAGTTGCCGTCGCGACCAATGAGCCAATACATAAGCAATTGCAACGTGTGGGCGATGGTCGGCGGATTCACTGAAACCTTAAAGTCCCATAGGGTGTCAAAAGTCAGAAAGTCGCCATCTCCACTGTCCACAAACTCTGTGGCCCTACCGAGGGGGAGAAACCCGTCGATCTCGACTGGTCCATATTCATCGAAAAAGCGGAGCGCGCGCTCGACCATGGCTCTGATATTTAGGACGGTGAATGCGTCAGGCGCGAGGTTTGCCGCGGGGTTGTACTGAGCCATCCCCGCCCGGAAGATTACGTCATACCCAACAAGGCGGCACGCAGCCTCAATCGAGGGGGTGTCTAAGCCGCCACTCTCAATGGTCGCGCAGTCCACGAGAGCCTGATGAAGCGCCAGGTCTCCGACCTTTTTTGCGCCATAGAGGGAGATGTTGAACACCGTTTCCGCACGGGTTCCACACGCCGCTCTGGTGAGGTAGTCCACAGCCATACCAACCAGGGAGGCGTGAATGTTCTCCGCCCGGTGATCCAGGAGGGCGGGGGCGCCTCCGCTTAGATATTGGACCTCCATCACCCTCGGATTGACGTAGCCTCCGCGCGGCTGCTTCACCTGCTTGACTCGCTGGGTCACGCTAGCCATCGCGTCCTCCCGGTCGATGAGGTGTGGTTGCCTAGATGTTAGCGCAACGCACCAAGGGCCGACAAGGTGCCTGGGCAGAGGTGGAGGGAATCGAACCCCCATGCACGGTTTTGGAGACCGCCGCGTTGCCGTTACGCCACACCCCTAGATGCCAGATTGGGGCTCTGGCGGGCCCGGAGCGAGTGACGGGATTTGAACCCGTGTCATCTGCTTGGAAAACAGAGGTACTTGGCCGCTATACGACACTCGCGTGCGAAAGCCCAGACGCCGGTCTGCTCATCGCCCGGACCGCCGGGAAGCGGAGTTGAACCGCCGATGTTTGCCTGCCGCGAGTTGAACGGGCAGGGCTCCCTGAGTGGCTCCAATCGGGATCGAACCGATGACCTCCTGATTTTCAGTCAGGCGCGCTACCGACTGCGCTACAGAGCCGAGTGTTTGACGCGATCAAGGCTCGCGTCTTGCCTGGTGGGCCAGCCGGGATTCGAACCCGAAATTCAGGATTAAAAGTCCAGAGTGATGCCAGTTTCACTACGGGCCCAGTGCTGCTTGCTGCGAGTGCTCCCCCCGGGATTCGAACCCGGAACCCACTGATTAAGAGTCAGTTGCTCTGCCGTTTGAGCCAGAGGAGCGTGAGCGCTACTAGATGTCGTTGGTGCTCATAGCGAGTCCCTCCTGGGAGTCGGGGTGGCGGGATTCGAACCCACGGCCTCGTCGTCCCGAACGACGCGCGCTACCAAACTGCGCCACACCCCGAAGCACTGTCACCAACATGCCGGTGACAATTGTACCTGCCTATTAACTTATCTTAACGGGTCACAGTGTTCATAAGATTTGAACCCACGACCTCGTCGTCCCGAACGACGCGCGCTACCAAACTGCGCCACACCCCGTAAGTATTTGCTCGCCGCCAACCCCGCACAGCGCTTCGCTCCCTTCAAGAGCGCGCGCCGGAGTCGGTGACTCTCGCCGAGCCGACGACGAGCAAGCCCGCAAAGTCGGGGTGAAGGGATTCGAACCCCTGGCCCTCCGCTCCCAAAGCGGATGCGCTACCAGACTGCGCCACACCCCGTGGCTGGGAGCCCCACCGCATTACGGCGAGGCCCCCCCGTTACTGTTCCCACCGCTGGTGGGTCAGTTAAGCGCGGGCGTCCCCGCGCCGGGAGCACGTTTGTCACGCACTCCCTCAACGATTTCGATGCTCGTCACGGGGTCTCCCCGCCGCTGATCTAGTCGTCTTGGTGGACCAACTCGGATTTGAACCGAGACTCTTCGCCTTGCAAAAGCGCTGCGTTACCAGTTGCGCCATTGGCCCCAATGTGCGGCCCCGCCCTGGGATTCCCTTTCAGGAAAATGGGCGGGGCCGCTCTGAGAGACCCCCCGGGCCACGACCGTCACACCCGCGAGGGGCGAATCGGCGGCGGCGAGGCAGAGGTCTCTGCTTTGCACACTCATCCACTATGGAATTCTCAATCCCGCCGAGGCGAGTACAAAGGCGCAACCGTAGTTGGCCTGCGTTCCTCGACAAGGACTCGAACCTTGAGACTTCCGATTAACAGTCGGACGTGTTGCCAATTACACCACCGAGGAATTGTGGTAGTCCCTTGTTGCTGCCGGGACGAGAGCGTTACTCGCGGCTGTCTAGTGCTTGGGCGTAAAGCCCGGCAGCACAAGGCCGGAGTGCAGGCTGGTGGTCGCTTTGGGATCGCGGCGCCATTCCTGCTGATACCCGCTAGTGGGTGTCGACAAATTGGCGACGTTGGATTCGTCGCGTGCGATGCGCTGTGATTGCATCATTTGCCGTTCACCCCCTTCGGGTCTTCTCGGTAGTAAGGCAAAGAGTCAGCATGTGCTGACGTCGGTAAACCTATGCCCTATGACTGACATTTGCAAGGGGCGTGCGAAGTGCCTGGTAGATCAGCGTGTCGTTTTCAGACAGCGTCAGGAACGGTGTGGTAGGCGACGCAGTTCTACAGGCCGGCGTCCAGTGCACGCACGACGTCAACCATCTGCTCGGGAAGCGAGTCGATAACGACGCGATCCTCCAAGACGTCAGGCAGGCTTACCGCCCAGGGGCGATCGGGGTCGCGCGCAGTGAGGGGGCTGTTGCGCACGCCCACGCCTTCTTGCCGGTCGACGATCACGGCGTAGTACACGCCGTCGACGACCTCGATTCCCCTGTCGCCCTCGGGGTAGAGAACTGCTGCGTCCGACGGGATCTTGTCGTTCCCGCAGTTGCCCAGGTACTTGACGCCCTCGTACACGCTCCATGGCGTTGCGTCGTCGGGCGCCCGCGGGACGCGCGCGGCGGTGAACACGCGGCCGCCCTTGCCGCGCCACGTCCGGACCACGACCGGGGCGCCAGTCGCAGCGCCCAAGTCGACCTCTCGTGATGCTGCGGTCACTGCATTCCTCCGGGGCTCGGCCGTCGCGCGCGTGTGGCGTATGCCGACACCATAGCAACGGTGCGGTAGGCCTGATGCTGTCAGGAGTACAAAGCGTCCGGAGACTCGACCAGCATTCGGTTATGGGGGCGTGACGCGTCCCATAGTTCCGCTTGGATGTTTGTCAGCATCCCCACGTCGTCGCCAAGCATGGCCCGCCGCAACAACTCGCCTCGAGTGCCCACAGCACCGTCCTCGTAGACCGGCACGAAAGCGGGCGACAGTCGTGACATCGCCCCGCGTACTTCCGCCTCGGAGGCGCCCAGATTCGTGACGAAGTCGGAGTACTGCTCGTCGGTCAGTGCCCGGGTCATGAACTCGCGGCCGAAGTCGGACGGGTCCAGCGTTCCGGGGTTCAGCATGGGGAGCGTGTCGCCGTCGACGAAGTAGATCGTTTCGGCGAGCGGGACGTCCGCGAAGGTCACGTTGGTGAGGTCGACTCCCGAGAAGTTCGCCCGCTCGATGATGACGCTGGAAAAGGTCGACTTCCCTGCGTACGATCCCGCGAACTCGGACCGGGCCAGGTCGACGCCGGTGAAGTCGCAGTTGCGAAACTGGATCGACTCTCCAAAGGTGCTGCGGCGCATGGATGCGAACCGGAAGGACGAGTCCTTGACGTCGCTATGCCTGCCCCACGTTGAGTCGTTGATGAGCGCCCCGGACACGGACAGGTCTCGCACCTCGGTCCCCGATTCGACGTGCAATCCGGCGACACGCATGTCGTCCATGCGTGTGTCGGAGATGACCTTCTGGATCCGCACGTCGAAGCCGGAGGCGCCCGCGAAGGAGCACTCGATGACCCCTCCGTCGAACACGACTTCGCCGAAGGTAGCGCCCTCGAAGTTCGCGCCCTGCGCCTCGGCGAGAACGACGTTGTCGAACACCGCGCCCTCGAAGTGCCCGTCACGAAGCGTGCTGTAGCCGACGGTACCTTGCTCTGTGTCGCCACCAAATACTGCTTGGGCCTCGTCAGCGCTCTGACGACTCGAATGCTTCTGTGTGGCGACCTGAGAGGCGTGGACGCGTACTTGTGCACCCTTGCTCTGGTCGCAGCGTCGCTTCGCGAACGCGGACATGTGCGATCGCGTCTTGGTGCCGCACCACGGGTTGTCGCACAGCACTGGCGCCACCGAGGTCTTGCTAGCCAAGGTACCCGTCCTTGGGGGTCTTCTTCTCGCGGCCCTCGTCGAGCAGTTCCTTGTTGATCTTGACCGTGCTCATCCAGGAGGGCACGTCGTCCGCCAAGCGCGCACACGCATCATCGTTCTCCGCGATGATGGCGATGATCACGTCCATCTTCTTGGTGTCACTCGGGCGCTCGGCCATCTTGCCCCACGGGACGACTCCGTCAGTGAAGACGATGCAGACGTCCTTGTCCGCCTGTGCTGCCACCTCAATGCCGGCGCACATGTCAGTACCGCCTCCACCGCGAAGTAGCGGAGCCAAGTCTTCGGCCTTCTTGATCGCAATCGGCTTGGTCTTCGCTTCGGAGTCGACAGCGAACGCGTCCAGGTGGTTGATGCCCGTCCTCTTGATGACGGAGTACACGCTGTTGTACGCGGCGAAGAGGTCGTCTGGCGACATCGAACCCGAGGTGTCGACTGCCGCGGCGATCGAGGGCATGTAGCCCGCCTTGGTGCCGCGACGCAGGATCCCGGAGTTGGAGGCGTCGCGCCGGCGAACCTTTGTGTAGGTCTCGCGCGTGCTCTTCTTGGACTCCACGGTCTTGCGTATGGTCCTCTTGAGCAGCGCGTCCCAGTGAATCCCGTCGATCTTGCGGCGGTGCTGGGCCCACTTGCGGGCCATCGAATCGGAGCCGAAGCCTGCCTTCTTGGCGCGTTCCTCGTTCTCCTTGCCCCACTCGTCAAGTTCCGATGCGGTCACGTCGAGCGAGTCCTGCTTCTGCGACTCGCTGATGCTCCCCTTCTCGTATGGGTCGTCCTCGTACTTCTCGGCAGCCTTGCGTCCACATGCGTCAGAGGGCTTGGCGCCTTCGCCTCCTTCGCCGTCACCGTCGCCTTCGGCCCCGGGCGTGGAACCAGAGGGAGAGCCTTCGGTTCTTTGCGAGCCGCCAGCCTGGCCCTTCTGATCGCCCTTTGCCTCGCCCTTCGCGGCGTCTGGCGCACCGTCGGGGTCGCCGTCGCCGGTTGACCCCTGCTTTGAGTCTTCCTTCTCCTGCTTGTCGAGGCGCTCGTAGTAGTGCCAAATCGTCTGCTCATACGAGCAACGCGAAGACGTTTCGCCCGTCTCCGGGTCGATGTAGTGCCATGAGTGGTTGGGGTCGTCACACTCCACGGTTCCACCGTAGACAGCGTTCGGGAGGAACTCGCCGTTGATGTCCTTGTTCTCGAGCGGGGCCTTGCCGTGACCCAGCACGCGCAACGCGTTGTTGATGACAGCGTCCTCTGCGCGGTTCAGGGTCTGGCCGTCGAGTTTCCTCTCCTCGGCGACTTCCCACGTGTTGTACATCGCGTGCCCCATCTCGTGGAGGAGCACCTTCCCGAGTTGGACGGACGTCGCCGTGTCGCAGCCGCGGCGAACCGCTTCGTCGGTCGGCGTGACGTCTGACTCGATCATTGCCTTGGCAACACGGTCCTTGTTGTTCTCGTAGCCCTGCTCGAACTCGTAGCGCATCCAGTCAAAGTTGAGCATGAGGCGCCAGTCCCGAGAGATAGCGGCACGCATCTCCCACTGGGGTGTGCCATCGGGCAGGATCGTCGGCTCCTCGTCTACGGCGACAGGGCGCACGCGGTACATCATGTGCGAGTAGAACGGCAGGAACTTCAAGGCCATCGCGCGGGTGCTGTTGAGGAGTTCGCTTTCGTCCTGCTCCAGTCGGCGCAGCGGACGACGCTCGTGGTCACCTGGCTGCTGATTGGCCCGCATATTGCCCGCAGTCACGGCGTCCCTGACCCGCGCTCCGGTCGCATCCAGTGCCTCGGCAGCGTGGATGCAGCGCTTGTGCGCGTCGGAGCCCATGTGGTGCCAGCCGGTCGACTCTCCACACCGCCCGTTGCTGAGGCATGCGATGCCCCCGGCGGGGATGGTGCGCGTGACGCCTGGCGTGCTCATTGGAGAGTCCCCCGCTGCCTAGTTCTTCTTCTTGTCGTCGTCGTTCGCGGCAGCCTTCGCTGCGCTCACCGCAATCTGGTCGATGTCCGAGCGTCCGTCGACGAGGCCTGCAACAACGCCGGACCTTCCGACCGCGACACGAAGCGGCTCGTTGCCCTTCTTATTGATCTTCTCGGCAAGCATTGTCGACAGCGCCTTGCCCTGCTCGCTGGAAACGCCATACTCGTCGCGGATCTGGCCGGTCCACTGCTTCACGATGGGTGCGACCTTCGCACCAGCGATGTCGGGGAACTTCCCCGCGATCTCGCCGATGAGGTCGACCGCGACACCCATCTTCTCGATGTCGTTCTCGAAGTTCTGGTTCGCCAGGACGGACATGGTGAACATCGGGATGTCGCTGCGACCGTTGCGTGCCCATTCGGTGGGTGCGTCCCCAAGCGTCCCCTTGTCCAGGGCGCCCTTGATGTCGGGGAGGTCGCGGTGAGTCTCGTGGTACGCGACGAAGCCGCGTGCGGCACGCTCGCCACAGTTGGATCGGATGACATCTGCGTAGGCGCTGGTGTCCGACTCCCCTTCGTCCGGGTTCGCGATCGCCATAGCGATGCCGGAAATGGCCTTGGACCACGACCGAGGCTGACCCACCTTGGTGGTCAGGTCGTCCTCGTCCAACGGCTCCGAGAAGAGGTTCATTGAGGTTTCGTCTCGCGAGAGCGACTTCAAGCGGGGGTTGCCCATGTCCTCCAAGTAGGAGGCCACCGAGGCGGCCGCCATGAGGTGCTGCTCGACTGTGGGAGCCTTGAGGTCCAGGGCGCGCGCGACAGCCGATGTTCGCTCTTCGTTGTACCCCTGGCCCCAGAAGGTCAGTTCTCCGTTCGTCCACTCGTCGAAGTTCGGGTTCACGGGGATCGGCGTCAGACGCGACACCATGGCCGCGGCGAGGTCGTTACCGTTGGACGTCTGGTCTGCATCGTTCATCGCTGCGACCAGGAAGACGTTGTCGTTGAGCGACACACCCTCCTGCGGCAACATGCGTCCGGTCATGACCTTCTGCAAGGACGACATCAGCGCTTCCTTGCCACCGTTGATCTCATCGAGGAAGACGAGTAGCGGCTTGTCCTTCTTGTCCGAGCGGGAGAACATCGACACGACCTCGCGCTCGTAGAGGCGCCCTGCCATGACCATCATGCCTTCGGGGACCTCGCCACCCGGGTTGTACGGAATGCCGTTGAAGATGTCCGGATCCAGGGATGACACGTCAAAGATCATGTAGTCCGCGTTCATGGACCGCGCCATATTCTCGACGATGGCCGACTTGCCGATACCGGGAGGGCCCACAAGGTTGGGGATACCGCGGCCGTCAGCGCCGAACGCGCGCTTGACCTGAGAGGTCAGGCGCTTCATGGGGTCGGTTAACTGCTGGTACGCGGCGGTCGGGTCGTGCTGACCGCGGGTGGCCGAAGCCTGTCCCGAGCCGACTGCGGCTGCGGTGCAGTCACGCAACGCGTCGCTTCCGGGTTCGTGCCCCAGGGTGGAGCCGGTGCGGCACTGCGCACCCAATGGGCAGGGAATCAAGGCCTTCGACATGGTCGTCCTCTCGTGTGGAAGGTTTGTCTACTCCAAGAGTATCCAAGCCCACCATATCCGTTTGCGCTCTGGGCCACTTTGCGTCTCCGCGCGCGTTGTTGCTATTCGGCAAAGGTGTGGTAGTCTTCCCTCAGCAGCATAGCCAATCCCGGCCACGAACGGAAGAGATACTGCCGATGATCAGCACCCGCTCCGCAGACACCGACCTCCACGCGGGGGTCGAGTCCCCGCGTGACAGTGATGGATCGGAAAGCATCAGCGCTCTCATCAGCGAGAGCCTTCTTGGCGACGGGATCACCATTCGCCACAGGCCTCCCACCGGGCGCTCGTACGTTGCCCTCGGCGGACTTGCGAACAACGTCGTGACGCACTTCGTCGAGCACGCATTCCTGACATGGCTCCTCGCGACCAAGCACCACGTGAAGCCACCGACGATGCCGTCAACAGCCAACTGCCAGTCCGACGACGTGAACCCCGAAATCTTCTTCCCGTCAGATGCCGACCTAGACGCAATCCTCTGGGAGCCGACGCTCGACCCGCTGGGCGATGAAGACGCCAACCAGGACGAGGCCGAGGTCAACACGAATCAGGATAAGAAAAAGGACGCTGGCATCTCGATCGCCAAGTTCACTCAGATCGTGCTGCGCAACAGAGCCAAGTACGACGAAGCCAAGAACGAGTGCCAGGGATGCTCCTTCCGCCTCGAATGCCTCACCGCAAGCACCATCGGCAACGACACGTTCGGGGTCTGGGGCGGACTGGATGAGCGCGAGCGCCACCTCATGATCAACAGGTTCAACGCGATGCGCCGGTCGTACTCCAACGGCGGCATGCTCAAGGGCATGCGCAAAGACTTCGAGGACCGCGCCGCGCAGATCGCGAACCTGGTCACACAGGAAGCACAGTCGGATCATCTGATGAGGGATGCGGCAGCCTAGGCGCCACACCCGACAGCAGAAACACAGAAGCGCCGGAGGGAAACCCCGGCGCTTCTGTGTAGGCGGACTCAGTCGCCAGCGCACTCATCGCAAAGCCCGTACGTCACGCCGTCGGGGTCCTGTGTGGCGTTCTCATCCGTGATGGCCGTCCCGCATCCAACGCATTTGTCGCCGTCCATGGAGTCTCCTCTTTCGTGTGGGGTCTAGGAACTGTACTCAGGGTCCAACTCGTCGACGCTGGCGTCGTCAAAGTCGGGGTCGTCTACGTCCACCTCGGCCGTAACCTCTGCGGGTCGCGTGGTGGCGCCTGCGGGGCGTGACGACTGGCGTGACTCGTGGTCGCCCTCCCCCGTCGGCTGCCCGTCGCTGTTGGCGTCGGACAGGATCTGCTCCCGGACCGCATAGAACGCGTCCACCCAGCCATTGCTCGAGTAGCGCGACAGCGCCACGTGCAGTTGCATGTCGGACTCGGGGTGGTCGTTGTCGTCGAGGTGCTTGCGGTGCATCAGGATGGTGACGTCGGCGGCCTCCTCGATGGAGCCGGAGCCTCTCATGTGGTGCGGGCTCGGCATCCCTGTGTCTCCGCCTGCGCCGCCTCTGTTGATCTGCGACAGCATGACGATGGGGATGTCGAGACGCCCGGCCATGAGTTTGAACTCGCGGGTCATGTTGGTCACTTCCGCGACCGTCTCGTGGGCGTCCCTGACGAGCAGTTGCAGGTAGTCAACGAAGACGACCATTTTCCGGTCGCCGTAGCGCGCCTTGATATCGACCATGGTGGCGATCACGTCGTGAAGACCCGAGCGAACGTCAGACTCCTCCACGATAAACAAGTCTGCGACACGGAACTGGTCGACAGTCGCTTCGAGGTCCTCACGCTGCTCGGCAGGGAAGTCGTCGATCGACATCTCCTTGTTCAGATACTTCTGAACCAGGGTCACGTCAAGACCGGCCGCACAAGCCAGCAGCCGCCCCCACAACTCGCGTCGCGACATCTCAAAGGAGAACACGACGACGACAGCCCCGGACGCGAGCCCGCTGATGGCAGAGTTGAGCGCCAAGGCGGACTTGCCGACCTTCGGCCGTGCGCCGATCGCGTAGGTGCGTCCGGACTCCCAGCCGCCAATGATGTTGTTCAGCCCGCTGAGGCACGTTGGGATCCGGTACGAAGCCTTGGCGTCCATCGAGTCGATGTACTCGCCGAACCGCTTGATGGGCCCGGCCCCGCTGCGGCCTGTCTCGGCCACAGAGCGCGCGGCCTCGGCCAGTTCTGCCGGTGTCGCCTCCTCGTTGCGAGCGCGCTCCGACAACTGCAAGAGCGACGAGTGCATCCCCCGCAGGGTGCGCTTCTCGGCGAGGGTTGAAATCTGGTCCTTGAACTCGCGCTGCTCGCGAGCAGACGCGCGCAGCGCCAGTTCGAGCAGGAAGTCGCGCGTGCCGCCTTCAATTTCATCACCGGTGGTGCGCATCACGTCGATGACGGAGTCCTCGGTGACCATGCGTCCCGCGGCGAAGAGCCTGTGCATTGCTGCCGCTACACGGGCGTGGTCGGGCTCATAGAAGAGCGTCTCCACGTCGGGGTCGAGCGACTCGGCTAGCGGCCAGTACCGGTTGTCAATAAGGCTGGATGCCAGGACGCTTGCCTCGGTCGCCGGGGCGTGCGGCAGCGCCATAGAGGTTCTCGTGCTTGATTCTTGCGACATGTCTCCGACTTCCCAAAGGTGAGTGCAAGACGAAAGCCTACCACACCTTTAGCCGGGGTTAGACGCTACGGATTGGGGTACAGCGCGAGCACCCACGACCGGACTTCTTCCGGTACGGGCTGCGGGTCGGAGTCCGTTGCGTCCACGTATCCGCCATCGAAGATCATCTGCCACGCGTCGGTATTCTGGGTCGAAAGCCACAAGGGGTCGGAGCGATCGGTCGCCACGGCCGTCGCGTAACGCGCCCTGGCGATGTTCTCGTTCGACCTCCACACGGCGCTATCTTCTGCGACCTTGCTCGGCGGCTCGACCAGCACAACGAAGTCGAGAGCACCTGTCACCTCTACGTCCTCCGGGGAGGCGTGGATGACGCCGCCGGCCGCGAGGTGGATCTTCGCAGGCGTTTGCCCCCAGAGGCCCGTGTTGATGTGCACCTGCGGCCCGGACCCTACGCCCACCGGCTTCGTGAAAGATGCCGTCGCCCCAGTGTCCACGCCCACGTGCTTGGCCTCGCAGTCGACCAACTCGGCACCGAAGTGGACCTCCGCCGACCCTTCGATTGTGCAGCGCTCTGCGCGTGCGTTGTCGAGAGACAAGGAGCCATGCACGGTGCTGTCGAGGATGTGCGACCCGGTGCCCAGGTGAGAGTCGCCGTAGACCTCGCAGTCGATGAGCGCCAATGCAGCGTGTTTGTCGGCGGATCCGTCATCTGAACGGCCAAGGCCGTCCTCGAAGGTGCAGCCACCGAATGACGTCCCTGGACGAAACACGGCCCGGTGCTTGGCTTCGAGCCGGAACCCGACGTTGTGGAACCCTTTGAGGGGGACCAGAGAGGATGACGACGCGCTGTTCTGAGGCAAGTTGAGCGGCCCGGCGAAGGCGGGCGGTGCGGCCTTCGCCCTGGCGAGCCCCGCGGCGCGGGCCGGAGACATTGGTGCACTTCCGTCACGGACCTTGTGCACGGGACATTTCTGCGCCGCGCGCTCGGAGACGTGCTGCCCGGACTTCGCTGTGCACTCGCTCACGGTTACAGAGTATCCAGGCGGCGCATAGCGGATGAGCGATCGCAATTGTGTGGTAGTCTTCCCGCATGATTACCCCGACCCGCAGACTCGACCGACTGGCCCAACGTCAGGCCGAGGCCGCTGACGAAGTTATTGAGCACGCGCTTGAGCAGTTTGCGCGCCAAACACCAGGGCAATACCGCGCGTTCGGCGTTGAGACGCTGACCAACGGCTCCAACTGGTCGGGCGCCCTCGGTCGAGGGGACGCGCTCACGCTCTCCCGCTACTTGGAGGCTCCCACCAAGTTCCTCGTCTTGACGGGTCCTACGGGCACAGGAAAGTCGACCGCCGCGTGTGCGCTGGTGACCGAACTCATCAAGACTCACCACCTGTCCGCACGCTTCGTTGCGGCGACCGGCATGCTCACCCAGTTCTCGTTCGGCTGGGAAGGCCGCAGCGCAGCGGAAGTGCTCGAAGACCTTTGCGCGGCGCCCATCCTGGTGATCGACGACCTCGGCGCGATGAACGACGGGATGTCTGACCACCAACGCCGTAGCCTGTGGAGTCTCATCGACTCCCGGTGGGCCAACGATCGGATCACGATCATCACCAGCAACATGGCTCTTCGCGGCAATCGCGACGGCATCGGCCTACAAGACATCGTTGGCGACAGCGGCTGGGACCGCATCCGCGACTCATCCACCATCGCTTCGTTCGACGGCGAGTCCTTCCGAGGACAGCGTGCCTGACCCGTCCTTCCTGCCGCTAGCCGCCACGGAGCGGCTCTGGGGCACCAACGCCACCAGCGCCGCGGAACTCGTCCACAACCCCCGCAGGGTGGCTGTAGACCTGCTCCGTCTCTTCCTGGCCAACCGCACCCCCGTGACGCTTTGGGGACCTGTGGGCGCCCGCAAGACGCGCACCATCGAGGCACTCGGCCGCGAGCGCGACAACAACGATGTCCCGTACCAGGTCATCACGCTGCAACCGTCGACGCAGGACCCGACGATCATCCACGGCATGATGTACACCTCCCGCGAGGGCGACAAGACCGTCATGCAGCGCTCCATCCCTCGCGTCGCCGAGCAAGTGATGCGGCACGCCGAGGAAGCGAACGGCCTGACGATTCTCTTCGTGGACGAACTGACTACCTGTATGCCCAGCCAGCAGAACGCGATGCTGGGTCTGCTCACCCACGGCAAGTTCGAGGACGCTGATATTTCCAAGCACATCTCGATCGTCATGGCCGCAAACCCCGAGGGCGCTGTATCGAGCGTCATCCCCCTCAACGAAGCCGTCCTGAACCGCGGCGGGCACGTCGCCTGGTTCGGCGACCGCAAACTGTTCGTCGACGAGTGGTCTACCGGCTTTGCTGGCGCCACCACGCCGCCGCGCGAGTCCACTGTCCGCCTCGTGAACCGGATGTTTGACCAGGACCCCGACAAGGTATTCCGTGCCGTGGATAACCGGTGGACGCCGGGCACACTCGTGCCGTGGGACATGCTCGAACACACCGAGCGTGCCGTGACGGAAATGGCTCGGATGACCGAGTTGATCGAAGACGTCTTCGCGGACTCGCCGGACTATGTCACGCAGCACTACATCGTCGAGGTGTGTCGGGCGCTGCTCGGCCCGCATTGGGCGGATATCGCTGCGGTCGCTCTCGCTCAGCGGGCCGACAACACGTCGGAGACGAGCGTGATCTCGTGGGTTCGCGCAGCGGATCCGCGTGAACTCGCAAAGGCCACTGATCTGGACGCGGTGATCGCAGAAGCGGGCTCCCCTTGGGATCCAGACCTGCGTCACGACCAGGCCGCACAGGTGCTCACGCGCCTGGCCGACCGCGCACTCGACGACAAGGGCACGTTCTCGCTGGACTGCTACGTGGGAGGCTGGGCTTTCGCCTGTGCCGCCCCTACCGAGGCAGACCGTGCGGGACTCTCCAAAGCGCTCGGCCGACTCGCGACAGTGGGAGCCAAGGCCATGCAGGACGGTCTCATCGACCGCACGGTGGCCATCCCCGCGTTTGTGCCACCAGAGATCCGCCGTATCGCTCGTGATGCAGCGACGCCAGCAGAGGCCGCAGCCAAGTAGTTCGGCGGCCCTACGGGTTCGGGTAGAGGGCCAGGACCAGCATCAGGTGCGAGTCGTCCAACGAGTGCGTTTCGCCATCCTCGTAGCCATCGTCGGAGAACACCTCGTGCCGCTCGATGTACCCGCCCTCGAGCAGTGCACTCCACGCTGCCTGATTGTGCGGGTGGAGATACCGGCCCTCGGAGTCATCGCTCTTGCGGCGACACAACTCCCTGCGCACGGCGCGCTCTTCCGGGTGCAGTGGGTTCAGTGGGTGCGTCGCCCCGGAGTCGCGGTGGCTCGGCGAGCCCTGCATGACGGGGTACTCCCCGCCTTCAAAGTCCGCATATTGACATCCTCCCCGCCCTTACGGACGGGGCTTCCTGGCGGCATTTTGGTGAAGGTGTCCACCCGGGCATTCATCAAGCGGCCTCGTCGATTTTGGCAAGGCTGCTTGCGTCTGTCAGCCAGATGACGGGGCCTGACCTGGTGTCCACGGACGGTTGCGCGACCCGGAGCGGTTCGTGCCTCGATTCACGAAGAACAACGCCCGCAGGCACTTCCTCGAGACGACCATGTGCTCTTTGCCCTGCTGGGGCTCACAGGTTGAGCGCCAAGAGCCAAACAAAGATGATACGACCCGCGTGCAGCACCCAATCAGTGCGTGCGCTCTTGAAGGAACCGATCACGCCGTACACAACAATGGTCGTCATCGCAGGGACAAGCCACGGAAGACCCACGGCCATTAGTGCCGCAGTAACTGTGGCCCCGTGAATGCACGCGTGCGCGACAAGCCCCCGGGGGCCGTTCGAGTCTCCGCGGGTCCGGCCCTTCTCATAGGCAACTTGCCCCGCCTGCATCCCGGAGTTGGCCACGTAGTGCGCGAGAACGAGGAGGAATAGCGCTGCGAACGTCGTCGACTCACTCATGCTGTTTCCTCACCGTCTTCGGCAAGGCTGCCTGCTTCTGTCAGCCAGATGACGGTGCCAGCCTTGGTGATCCCGTCGACGACAGTGGGGCGCTTGACCTCGGGCCCTTCGGTGAGCGTCCGCACGTCGACTTCGCGTGCTGCATCGCCTTCATCTCCGATGTTGAACATGGCCAACGTGCGGCCGGGGCCGGATGTGGCTCCGGCGACCAGCGACTTGTGGTGGCACACCCGGGTGCCCTTCGTACCGCGGTTGAGCGTGTTCATCTGCGAAGATTTGAGCGCGAAGGTGCCGCCGGCTTCGGTCCAGGCGACGACGCGATCCTTGGCGCCTACCAGTCCAACCCACACGAGTGAGTCACCGCTGACCACGTTGATGAGCGAGTTACCTCGCGCAGTACGTGACCTCGCACGGAACACAGGGTCGTCGGCGTTCACGGCCAGCACGTACCCGTTCGCTGTGATCCCGATGAGCCTCTCATCGGCCCCAGGACGGGCGTGGAAGGCCCAGGCGACCTCGTCGCCGTCAGACACCGGCTGGACGCAGTACGCGCGCCCCGGACGCATCGCCGAGTTGTCGTCGTGACCGGCTCGCTTCACAAGGCCGCTGCGGGTCACCAGGATGACGTCAGCGCCGCCGGCGGTTGACCCCGCCAGGATCGCCCGCTCTCCCACCTCGACCTTGACCAGCGCATCCGCGCGGGTCGCCTTGTCGGGGACCGAGTCGGCCTTGATGCGAGTCAGGTTGCCCCTGTTGGTGACGACGTCGACCATGTCGTGGCTCGTGGTTTCCAGGAACCCGACGACGTGGTCAACACCCACGATGGGGTTGATGTTGCGCTTGGCGACCTGGCGCAAATACCAGGTGGATGTGTGCGCGAGATAGATCTTCTTGGAAGGCACCATGCTCACTGCGACCTTGGGGCGTTCCACCTTGGCGCAGCCCTCCATCAGGCGGCAGCGTCGCTCGTGGCCCGCGAAGTGCTTCTTGGTCGCACGGATCTCGTCCTTGAGGCGGGCAGACAGCGCCTTGGGGTCTCCGAGGATTTCCTTGCAGTCGGCGATACGCGCTTCGAGGTAGATCTTCTCGTTCTCGTAGCGCTCCACACCGATGCGGGCCAGTTGCCCGACGTTCATGTCGAGGATGGCCTGGTTCTGGCGCTCCGTGAAGCCCCACTGCTTAGTCATCTCGACGGCCGCTTCGGCGCGGTTCGCGCTGGACCGGACGACCTCAACGATGAGGTGAGCGATCGGCACTGCCTTGAGCAGGCCGACGACGATCTCGTGGCGCTCCTCGGCCTTGTCGAGACGGAACTTTGTGCGGCGACGGATCACCGTGCGGCGGTGAGCCACCCAGTGACGCAGCGCGTCGACGGTGGACACGCGACGGACCTGGTTGTCGACGATCGCCCACGAGTTAACCGAGAAGGTCTCTTGGAGGTGCACCTTGCGTCCCAGGTACAGCAGCCGCTGAATGATCGCCTCGGTGTCGCCGTTGCCAAGGTCGATTTCGAGGCGGAAGCCGTCACCGTCGGACAGGTTGCGCATCGACATCGGAGGGAGGTCTTCGGACGCGATCTGATCGTTGATGCCCTCAATGACCATGGCGGGAGAGACGCGGAACGGGAAGCCGGTGACAACCATGGTGCTGCCCTTGTTGCCCTTGCCCTCCGTGGGGATGACCTCGTAGCGGGCGCGCTGCACGAACTGGCCCTTGCCGGTCGTCATGTAGGACTCAATGCCGCCGTCGATGTCGTAGATGTCGCAGTCGGCGGGCAGGTCGGGGCCCGGCATCAACTTCTGAATGGTCGCCCAGCGCGGGTTGTCCGTATCCACGAGCGACAACGCCAAGTCGAGTGCCTCTACAGGGTGGTGGCCGGGGGTGAACGTGGAGACGCCCGCACCGATGCCTTCCACGCCGTTGATGACGAACTGCGGCCACAACGCGGGCATCACGGTCGGCTCGTCCAGTTCGCCTGAGTAGTTCTTCACCAGGCGGACGCCGTTCTCGGCGACCTCGGCGGCCTCTCCGGCGCCCAGCACGGACTCGGACAGCCCGAGCAGCAGCATGGACTCGTCGTTCAGTCGCGCCTCCGTGTAACGCGGCTGGGAAGCACCGTTGTCGATGTCGCCCCAACCGCCCTGCCCGTAGACCAGCGGCACCAACTTGCGGATGGGCGGACCATCGGACGGCACGTGCGTCATCGTGACGACGCCGTCGTAGATGCCCGCGTCACCGTGCGGGTGCCACGCCATGACCTGACCGACGAGGAGTGCCGCCTTACGTGTCGGCTTGCCGGGAACGGCGTTCGCCTTGTAGAAGGCCCAAATGGTGCGGCGGCCACCCATTTTGAGCCCGTCACGCACGTCCGGGATGGCTCGCGAGTTGGAGTACGAACCGAACTCGACGAAGGCGTTGGTGGCTTCGACCGAGAAGTCGACGTCCTCTGCCGCAAGTGCCGTGCTGACTGGTGCCTTCTGCGGGCTCATGCGACATCCTCCTCGTCGAACACTGCATCTTTCAGGACGTCCCACTTGGTCGCCGAGTTGGAGCCCATGAGGCTTCGGAGCGTTGCGTCGGCCTGCAGAGCGTCTTCGATGACGAGCCGCCCCAGTGAACGGGTCGAGGGCTCGATCGTGGTCTCCCCGAGTTCGCGGAAGTTCATCTCACCGAGACCCTTGAATCGGAGCATCGGATCCGCGTGACGAGGGTTCGCTGCGAGGAAGGCGTCGCGTTCAGCCTCGCTCGACAGGTAGACCTTCTTGTCCTTCTGCCTGGTTCCGAACAGCGGCGGCCGTGCCACATACAGGTGACCGTCCTCCACCAGTTGCGGCATCAGTCGGTAGAACAGGGTCATCAGCAGGATGGCGATGTGCCGACCGTCAGGGTCCGCGTCCATCAGCATGACGATCTTGTCGTAGCGCATCTTCGACGGGTCGAACATGTCCTGCGAGCCGGCGCCGATGGCGGCGATGATCCCCTGGACCTCTCGGTTGTCGGAGATCTTCGACTCGGCGTCACGTCCGTTGAGTGCCCGCTCGATGTTGAGGCCCTTGCCTCTTACCGGCAGGACCGCCTGGAAGCCCGAGTTGCGGGCCTTGATGGCTGGACCGGCAGCGGAGTCACCCTCGACGATGAACAGTTCGGCGCCGGTGTGGCGCGAGCAGTCAGCCAGTTTGGCCGGCAGCGGCAACTTGGCGGCCTGGAAGCCCTGCTTGCCCTTGGACTTCTCGGACTTGGCGAAGTCAGCCATCTTGATGCGGAACCGCATCTGCTGCACGAAGCGCTCGACGAGGTTCTTCGCCTCGGCCGGGTGGGCATCAAGCCACTGCGCGAACTGCACAGAGAATTGGCTCTTCACCATCGCCTTGATCTCGGGGTTGGACAGTTCCTCTTTGGTCTGGCCGACGAACTGCGGCTCGCGCACCTTCGCGGCAATCACGTAGCCGCAGCCGGAGCGCCAGTCGGACGCGGCGAGGTTCTGGTCCTTCTCCCCCAGCAGTGCGATGTGGTCCTGGTGGGCGTACTTGTTCAGCGACGCGGTCATGGCCTCTTCGAGGCCCTTGACGTGTGCGCCACCGTTGGGCGTGTTCACGCCGTTGGCAAACGAGTGGATGACGTAGCGCTCGTCAGGGAACCACAGCATCGCCAGGTCCCACTGTCCCGTGCCGTCTTCCGCAGCCCCGCTGAGGACGATTGCGTCCTTCGGGTGGACGTTGTCGATCGACGCTTCCTCGTCGTCTGCGATGCGCTCCGCGGCCTCTTCTGCCATGAAGTCGGCCAGGCCGTTGGGGTAGCAGAACTCGACGGGTGCGTCGCTGTGGCGCTCGTCCGAGAACACGAACGTGAGACCTGGGTTCAGGAAGGCGCTGCGGCGCATGTGCGCGAGGACCAACTTGGAGTCCCACGTGTCGCACGTGAAGATGTCCAGGTTCGGCCAGAACCTCGTCTGGGTGCCCGTCTCGGCCTTCGTCTTGGTGGTGCCGATGACTTTGAGCGGCTCGTCGACGAGCCCTGGGATGAACGACTCGGTCTGTCCGCGGACCTTCTTCTTCTTGCCGGCGAAGGCCATCGAGTGGATTTGGCCGTCTCTGCGCACCTGCACTTCGACGCGGGTCGACAGCGCGTTGACGACGGACACGCCGACGCCGTGCAGGCCGCCGGAGAACTGATAGCCCTTGCCCTCGAACTTGCCGCCAGCGTGCAGCACCGTCATGACCATTTCGAGGGTCGACATGCCCTTGTATGACCCATGGGTCTGCTTCGCGACGGGGATGCCGCGGCCGTTGTCCGTCACGGTGACGGACTCGTCCTCGTGAATCGTCACGGTGATGCGGTTGGCGTGACCGCCCATTGCCTCGTCTACGGAGTTATCGACGATCTCCCACAGCAGGTGGTGAAAGCCGCGCTTATCTGTGGTGCCGACATACATTGCGGGACGACGATAGACCGCTTCGAGCCCCTCAAGCGCGATGATGTCATCGGCTCCATAATTCGTCATGGGTGCAGCCTCTCTTGGTCCCCGCGAACGTCTTATCGACGCGCCATTTCTAGTGCAGCAAACTCCTGGTGAGCGCCCTCAATCGCATCGAGGGCATCACGTGCCGCCTCGCGAATCAGTGTCAAGTTTTGTGGGTGGCGCAGTCGCGCAACGGCCCGGCCAACGAGTTCCATAGTCGGAGCGACCTTGAAGCCCAATTCTCTGGCCACTTCGGGCACGGACCGCGGCACGGCCCGGTCAATTCCCATCCAGAGAGAGAACGCGTCGACTTCATCGGGCATAAGGACCGATCGCAGCACCCGGTCCAGTGCGAGCGCGTACGCCTCTGCGAGGATCTGGTCGTCAACGTCGCCAGTGCGTTCCGGCTCCCCTGCATCGACCTCCATCTCCTCGCCGTCGTCGCTGGTGCCCGATGGTGCGCTGATGACGGCCCGGCGTCCGAGCAGCGTCATGTCGATGGTGTCTATGGCAATGCCGCAATACTCGGACACCTCGACGAGTGTGGGCTTGCGGCCAAGTTCCTCGGCGAGTGCGTCGCGGTGGTTGAGCCACTCTCGCGTGCGGTCGCGTGTTGCCACGGATCCCGTCATCAGCGCGTCGCCACCCTTCAGGGTGCGGTACATGGCGCGCTTGATGTACATCTTCGCGTAGAACGAGAAGCGGTTACCGGTGTCACGGTCGATGCCATCGCTGCGGCGTCGCGCGTCGAATGCCTTCGCGCACGAGTACATGGCGATCATGCCGACCTGGACGAGGTCTTCACGATCGATGGTCGCCGACGACGGAGAGCCAAAGAGCACCTCGTCGGCTGCGCGTTGCGCGAGGGTCGAGTGCGACAGGACAAGTTCGTCCATCGCGACCTGAGCCTTCGCCAAGACGTCCTGATCAAGTTGTGTGGTGGCCTCTGAGCCCCCAAGGCGCAACCGAACTTCGCGCGCAGGGAAGATCGCATCGCTGAGGCGGACTTCGTCCTCCCAGATCAAGCGAACTTTGGGGTACATCGCGCTCCTTGTAGGTGTTTCCTCATGCTATCAACCGGTGTGGGAGGCTTTTGCTGTCTGAAACGATCGCTGGGACATTCAAGGTTGGTGCTGCTGGCACGCCGATGAGCACCCCAATCCAGTCGGACGCAATCGTGTCAACAGTCGGAAAGAAGCGCGACGCTCCCCCGCTGTCCGCGTGAAAGGAGGGGGAGCGATCGCCCATGCCGGAGAAGTGCCCTGCCATCGAGTTCGATTTCGAGGCGCCAGAGAACGTGGGTCCAGAAGCGGGGCCTCCTGCGCCAGCCACGGGCGCCTGACGGTCCATCTCTATCGCGGCCGCGGGCGAGAGGATGACGTTGGGAGTGAAGCGGCCTCCGGGCGTCGCCGTTTTGCCCGCGGACGCACCGCCTGCGGCCGCGATTCTGGTGTCTCGGACGTTCAGCACGCCAGTCCCGTGTTTGAGCACGTTGGCGGGCAGTGTGCCATCGAGCGCAGCACGAGCGATGATCCAGTACGAAGGCTGTTCGTCGTCCAGCACGGCGATGGAGTCGCGGAACTCGAACCCGGCAAGTCGCAGAGCGAGCCCCGCAATGTCGACGAGACGAGAGGGAACTCGCAGCGCGACGACCGAACCGGGAAGCAGCACTCGAGCGCACTCCTTCGCCACCCGCATCATGGGCATCTCGCCCAACGCGGCGGGCGGCACGGCGAGCGAGGGCGCTTCGAGATCCCATTCGACGTCGATGACGGCGCTGCCGAACGATCCGCTCTCGCGAGACCGCAGGCCTTCAAGCGCCACACCCCAGCCACTCATTGCATGTTCCAGTCGAAGAGCGAGCCGCCCCAGAGGTCCTTGCTGGTCATGCGGGCCACCACCAGAGGGATGTGCTTGGCGTCCAACTCGATTCCAATGGAGTCGACACCGACGAGCGTTGCAGCCTCGCATGTCGTGCCCGAGCCGACGAACGGATCGAGCACCGTGCCGCCCACGGGCGTGACCAGCGAGACGAGCCACTTCATCACAGCCACGGGCTTCACTGTGTTGTGCGAGACCTCGTTGCCCTCTTCGTCGAAGTAGGCGGGCCGCTCTGACGTGCTGGCCTTGGCGATGTAGCGGAAGGGCGGTACCTTGCGTGAGTCCACGCTTCCGTCTTCGCGCGGCTTCTGCGCGATGATGACCGGCTCGTGGGCGGGTTTGAGGTTTGGATACCAGCCCTCCCACGGCTGGGCGAGGGCGCTGAGTGAGCGCACGTCCTGGGTGACCATCATCGCGGTGCGGGAGCCGGAGTGCAGGTTCTGGTTGCGGATGCTGGTGTCCACCAGACGCGACCCAACGACCTCACCTTCGTGACCGAGGTGTCTATCGATCGTGCGGGACACGTCGGACGCCTTGGGCATGCCCGTGCCGTAGACCCACTCGGTCGTCCCTGCGATGTGAAGGCCCGCGAGGCGCAGGCTCAGCATCATCAGGTCCACGGTGCGCGACCCGGCGAAGCACAGCACGTAACCGCCCGGCTTGAGGACGCGGGCTGCTGCTCTCCACGTGGCCGGCGGGGGCACGAAACGGTCCCACTCGTTGCTCATGAAACCGGCGCCATCAGGAACGAACGAGTCGTTGCCAGACAGCCACTGGTCGAGTGCGGCTCGGGTCTTGGCCTCGTCGATCATCGTCAGGCCGTAGGGCGAATCGGTGACTATTGAGTCCGCCGATTCGGCGGGAAGTTGAGGGAGAACGCTTTCGCAGTCGCCCTGGTACACCGTGGCGTAGGCGTCGCTAAATGCAGGGCTCAGCGCTTGCCCTGCTTCGTCCGCTACGCTCACTTCTCTCCCTTGATGTTTCAATATGCCCGTGCGAAAACTACCACACTTTTGAGGGCGCTAATGGTGTCCAACACGGAGTCACAAGACCCGCGCGATGACGAGCACGGCAGCGACGGTGCACGCGATGGCGACCGTGGCCCACAGGACCGCGATCGCCACGGGTGGCACGACCCCTCGGCCGGCGTCAACCGCGTCGCTGGGCATGTCGGAACCGAAACGTGAATGCAGGATGACGAGCCGGATGGTGTCGACGGTCCCTACCAAGCACAACGCCAGACCGATTGGCGCGAGAAGCGTCCACCCGGTCTGCATGAGCACCCCGACCAGTGCCAGGAGCCACGCGGAGGCGAGGAGTGCGCGCCAGTCCCTCGACAGCAGCAGACAGGAGACACCGACGATTCCGAACAGGAGCACCGGGGCGGAGTCCCACATGGCGCCATTCATCTTGACGTCTAGCACCACGACCATCGCGCCAACGAGGGGCGGTCCCAGATAGCCGGCGAGGGGCGTGACCAGGTGCGAGGCGAGTGTGAGGTGAACGCTTCGTACCCGCGCTCCCCCGGCGCCCGAGAGGCGCAGACTCCACGAGAAGCCGCCAGTGAGCGTTGCCGCTACGACGTGCGAGAACTCGTGGACCAGGGTGACCGGGGAGCGTGCAAGAAAGTGAGTGGCCGCGACCGTCTGTGGAAGGGACAGCGCCGCCGCGGCCGACCACAAAAGGATTGCGATACCGATACCCAATGTGGCTCCCATGCGTTAAAGGCTACCACACAGTTGGATTGAGCCAGACCGAGCCTAGGGGTTCGGGTATAGCGCCAACGCGACGAACACGGCGCTGTCCTCGACCGAGCAGGCTTCCAGGTCGGCGGACTCGAGAAGAGCCTCCCAGGCTTTCTCATTGCGTGCGTCCAGCCAAAGACCGTGCGAGCCGTCCTTTGGGCGCAGCACCAGCGATCGGCGGAGAGCGATCTCCTTGTTGATCCACGTCACGTCATCGCCGCTCCTGGGATTATGCCACGGGTGGTCGGACGGAAGGATGATGGTGAGGTCTATCGGGCACTCGACGGCGCACTCCAAGTTGGATCTAGGAGACACGAAAATCTGCCCGGGCTCCGTGATGACGACCCGAGTCTTGTATCCGTCGTCCAGCACGATCATGCGATCTGACGTGCACCCAACGACCTCGCTCTCCACCGCACTCTCCATCGCGAAGTTGCCTCGTGCGTGGCAGTCGACGATCGACGAGTTCCTGATCTGCAACTTGATGCCCTGCGCAGTGCAGTTGGTCATTGAGATGTCGCTGCAGTACCCCTCGATGAAGGCGTTTGGCGGGCGGTCTTCCTGCTGGCCGCTCTCGATGGCGTGGCAGTCCGTCAAGGTGGCGCCGGTATTCACGGTGATGGCGCCAGCAACGCAGTCCTCGACGACGGAGTTGTGTGCTGCGGTCAGCGTGCCGGACACTCGTAGCCCCCGAGTGGCGGCGCCATTGGCGGACGCCTTGGCCGTGACGTCCGCGTTGGGGTATGCGCCGTCAGGACTGGTCGGCGCGGAAGGTGCACGAGCAGAGCGCCGCGCGGGGTCGCTCTTGCCGTGCGCCGGACACTTCAACTCTTCCGACCGACTGGTGTGCCCCTCCACGGGCGCTGAACACTTCATACCCGTACGGTATCCACGCCAAGGTCACAGGCTGTCGAAGTACGCCTTCTCGACGTCCCCGGGGATGCGCCCGCGTTCGCCGACCTCGTAGCCGTGGGCCGCCGCCCACGTTCTGATCCGGGTGGAATCGCGCTTGGCCGACCGGGTTGTCCCGCCCGCGGACTCTGACCGCTTCGAGCGGACGCGACGGCCCGCAGAAATCCAGGGCTCCATCGCCGCCCTTAGTGCGTCCGCGTTCTGCGTTGAAAGGTCAATCTCGTAGGTGACGCCATCCAGCGCGAAATTGACAGTTTCGTCTCCGTCTCCCCCGTCAACATCGTCTTTAAGAATGACGACTATCTGTCGTGACACAGGCATGTCTCCCTCGTGAATACTGCTCGGCAATAAAACCTGTTGCGGTCTACGGGAAGCATAGTGACTCCGCTACGTGGCCCCAGCAATGTGCGCAATTTGGCAAGCGCGCACGGCGCCAGGTTGCAGGCGGTGGACGAAGCCGTCAAGCGCCCAATTCTCAAACCCGACTTCCGCAGGAAAGCCGACGAGAGTCCCCGTCAGTTCTGTTCCGACTACACGTCGGGGTGCAGCGTCTTCGCTAGGGCCACCTCTGGCGATTCTGGCGTCAGCGTCGACCACTCATAATCGCGCAGGAAATCACGAGCGGGCTTATTTGACTCGTCAACACCGAGGGCCGTGACGTGCTCGTCGAAGAAGTCGCGCGTCCACTTGTAGTCATATTTGCTGGGCTCGTTGAGGTCCGCCTCCCAGTGAAATGACTCGAAGTCGCCCTTGTCGGGCCTGCCGTCGAGCGCGCCTTGCGCGTTCCAGGAGTCGATGCCGTGCGCGCTCAGAAACTCTCCGTCAGCATCGAGTCCGTCCTCGGGATCGCATTCAGCCTGCTCACACCCACAGAACAAGGCCAGCGTCGTTGACTGTCCGCCCTCATCGTCTCCTGTCCACTTCATGGATTCGAGACTCTTGCAGGTAGCCCGGGCGACCACTACCGCCGCCTCGATTTGCGCCGCGAAGGCCTTCTTCCTGGCGTGATAAGAAGCCGTCTCGGCCGCCCCCGCGGCGTCGCACGCAGTCTTGATGGCGGCCTCGAAGTCGGTGGACCCAACTGGGTCAATGGGCTCGGGTGATTGCAGCACGGGGGCAGAAGCCCAGACGGCCGTCGGCGGCAACCCGAACGCCGCCCGCTTGCACTCGTGAAACTGAGCCTTCGACACGTCGTGGGTGCGTGCGCCACATTTTCCGCCGTTAGGACAGGGCTGGATCATCGGATTGCTCATGCCCTGACGGTATCCAGGCGCTACGAGCCCGGATGAAGCGTTTTCGCGAGAGCGACCTCCGGGGACTCCGAGTTGAGATCCCACCACTCGTAGTCGCGCAGGAAGGCGCGCGCACCGTCGTTGTTCGCACTCAACCCAAACGCCTCCATGTGGTTACCCATGCCGTCCCACCGCCAGACCTGCTCGTAGTCGTCTTCCTCGTCGTCGACGGCGCTGACTGGGGACGATCCGGAGAACGTCGGGAACTCCCGCCACTCCCGCGAGGATTCGAGCACGCCCAGCGCGATATTTGACGAGACGTCGTGCTCGTCCAAGAAGCGTCTGGCGTCGACACCTTCGCCGCTGCAACCGCACGTCAGCGCCAGAGTCATCTCGTCATTGTCGCCATCCGGTTCCCAGTCCAGTCTTTCGATGCGACGGCACACGGTTTCTGCCACTGCAATTTGCGCATCTACGTGACCAACGAACCGGCGGCGTATTGCCTCTTGCGCGTCAGTCTCAGCGGAGGCCAGTCGCGTGCGCACCTGCGCCATGGACTCATCAAACGCGGCGGCATCAAAGGCGTGCGGAGCAGACGGAGGTGGGGGCGCTGCACTCGCCCCGGCCATCGACCTGATACCCGAGGAGGCCAGCCGCTTGCACTCACGGAACTGGTTCTTGGTCACGTCGTGGGTGCGTGCGCCGCACTTGCCGCCGTTGGGGCAGGGCTGAATCATTGGGTTGCTGCTCATGACCGGACGGTATCCATGCGCTACCTAAGCCTTTAGCGAGAGAGCGGCGGGGTCTTTAGCCCCGCCGATGAATCGCTTTGGGGTGAACTCACAAGTCCGGGGAGAGCGCTAGGGCTAGCGTCACCTCGGGGGAGTCCGGCGTCAGCGTCCACCACTCGGTGTCGACGAGGTAGTCCTGAGCGCCCACGTTGTCGGGCTGTACCCCGGTGGCCTCGAAGATGCGTGCGGCACGGACTTCGAGCGCCCGCTTCCGCACGTGCGGGTCGTCCCCGCCCTCCGCAATCCGCTGGACGGCGATGGACGGCACCTTGGGGTTTCGCAAGAGCCCCGAGTTGTAGTCCCCGGTGTCCGCCAAAACCAGCAGGGCATCCTCCGGTGTCGACGGGTTCGCCGCGGCACGGAACTTGCGCGACTCCTTCTTGCCGGGGGTGCGCGGGGCGCGCAGGGCGATCTCCCGAAGCATCTCTGGTGGGAGGTTGACGTTCGCGGCCAGACCCTCCTCTTCCGTCGTCTCCCGGAATTCGGCCCCTAGCCTTTCCAGGTCCTCTCGTGGCCACACAGGATTCGTCATGGCCGCGCCTCGAACGAACCGCACGGGGTCGCGAACCAACCGCTCGAGTGCGGGGAGTGGCGTTCGGTGACACATCCCGACAGACTTTCGCACCTCCCTCACCGCGTCGCGCGAGAGTGCATCCAGAACGTCGGGCGGGCACTTGAAGTTGTGGGCGACGACCCTGCGCACCTCGGGGTCGGGGTCCTCCGCGAGGGTGCGAAGCAGCGGCTCGTCGGCGCTCTTGTTGATGGCGACCCGAGCGCGAATCGTCTCGCCGCGCTCCTCTGCGAGTACGCGCAATACGTCGAGGCGAGTCCTCTCGTTGCCCGCGAAGAACTCGCGCGCCTGGCGCTCCAGCCGGTAGTACGCGGTCATCGTCTCGGCGAGGGTGGCCGTGGGAGGCAGCGTGAGCAACGCTTCAAGGGCGCTTTCCTGGTTCACGGGTACTTCCACGCCCTTCGGCACCGCTGGGCGACGGATCGGGCCCTGTATCGGAGAGTGACTATGGAGCGGGCACTTCGCCCTTCCCGAATGCGTCCGGTGACCGGTAGGTGCGGTGCACCGCGGGAGGCTCATGTCGTGATGGTATCCAGCCGGCGGCGAGCGATGCCGGCCTTACGGGTTCGGGCTCAGCGCCAACGCCACGCTAAGGGACTCCTCGTTGACTTCGTCGCCATCGATGCCGCCCAGGTCGATCAGCGTCGTCCAGGCCCCATGGTTGCGGCCGTCAAGCCACCGGCCGTCAGAGTCGTCCTTGGGGCGGCCCAGGAGCGACGAGAACGTCCGCATGCGGCGTTCGACCTCCGCAGCCTCCTTGACGGGCGACGCGTACGCGTCGCCAAACATGGTCAACGACTCCGACTCGGTGACCACGCCGATCGTGCCGTCGTCAGGGACCTCTACGACCGGACGGTCCAACTCGTGGTCCGGCACGACGACCAACTGCCCCGGACGGGAGAGGCGACAGTAGCCGTCCTTGAATCCAGAGACGTTTGGGCCAAGAAGCCACCCCGTCGCGGAGTACGAATCCACCACGAGGGCGGGGCTACACGGGGCACTGACGGGCCCGACAACGACGACACCGTCAAGGGCCGAATTCACGTCGTTGATGTATATGCGACCGCTGACGTAGGTCCCTTTCGCTCGCACGCCTCCGCCGACCACCAGTTTCCCCATCACCACGCAACGGTTGATCTCTGAGCCGGGGGCGGTAACTTCCAGCCCGTCGGCGAAACGGCACGCTTCGTACATCACAGCCGCGTAGGTGTTTGTCATGGTCCCGGACGGGAAGTCGCAGGCGTCAAACGCCACGGGCTTCGGTCCTAGGCGGACGACGCCCGCGAGGTCTGCGACCTTTGCGATCGTGTACCCCGTGTTGATTCGACCTGGGCGAATCTGCCCCTTCGTCGCGGTGTGAAGGCCCTTCCACTCACGCGAGTACGACTTGTCGCGCCCTCGCGTCGTGCGGGAGTAGTCGATCGAGGCCACCATCCCGGGATCCAAGAACGTGTGCTCGGGGAAGTCGTCCACCGAGCCGCCAGAAGATCCGCGCGGTGACGGCGGCGCGGCAAGGCGCCCGGGGACCTTCGTGCTCAGCCGGTGCACGGGACACTTCTCTCGCGACTTGTCGGTCTTGTGCCCCCAGACTGGGGCGCTGCAACGGCTCATAGCGTCAAGGTATCCGCTCGCTTCGTGTCGGACGCTGGCGGCGACTAGCCGACCGCTTAACCAAAGTGCCGCTCGCAGTCCCTGCCCTTACGGACGGTGGGCGACGAGATGCTCGCCGCGGGTCTCTATCCGCCAAACGCCACGGCTCACCGCCATCACCTCGCGCGCGTCAGCGGGGCCGAACCTCCCGAGCGACAGGGCTGGACTCGTCCTGTCTCCTTGCCGAGCGAACTCTCGGGTTCCGCACCAAGGAGCAATTACCGACGCAGTCTGCGCGACGCTGTTTCCTCCCGCGCGCCAGCAACCCAATTGAAGCGCTTGATCCGCTTATTCGACCGATCTCGATGTCCGCGCGAGAATGCAGTGCTCTTCGCGAAACTATCTGGCACCAAGTCGACATCGACCCCGAGGTGACCCGCCCACAGTTCGCGACGGCGTTGGACCCTGGCGGCCCGCTGCGCGTTCTCCGCTTCGCGCACAGCGGCAAGGCGAGCGATCTCGCCTCGCGCACGCTCGGCGCCCTGAGCCCACACGGGGCGCTTGTTGATCGGCAGAGCCATCACCTTCATCAACGCGCCGACTGTCACCCCTCCGGGCAACAGGGCGCGCAATGTCTCCACATCAAGTCCGACGCTCGCAGCGACCTCAGACGTCGGGACTTGGTGCCCCCACGCCTCCTTTGCGATAGCGTCGCGCTCCCGCTCCGCCCTCTGCGCAGTGCGCTGATCAAAAGCCGCACGTGCGGCCGTCGCCCAGTTTGGGTTGCGTGAAGCGTGCAACTCCACCCACTCGAGAAGCACCTTGTGCCCCACCATCGGGACCCTACGTCGGATGGCCTGCGCGTCGATTCCAGATTCTTGCTCCACAACCCACACGTCCTCCAGGCGCGTCATGACCCCGCCGGCTGCCGCCTCGACGCGGGCCAGCCATTCGTCGCGCTCAACAGGGGCGAGCCGCGCCCTGCTAACAGATTCCGCCCACGCGGCGTCTCTGGCATACTCACCGGAGGCGTCGTCCGACAGCGCGACGTGGAGCCGGCACAGCGATGCGGTCGATTCCGTGTCGAGCGTCCCCAGGATCAGCGCAGACTCCATCTGCTCTACTGCCGCGGTGCGCTGCTCCGCATTTCGTCGGCGCGTGGACGCAGCCTTTTTTGCCGCCTCGGATCTCGCCACGGGCGCTACGCTCTCACGGAGCACTTCGTCGATTTCGATCACCGGGGCAACAAGCCGCCGCAGATCGCCGCGCCTCCACTTGCGCACCGTCAGCACCTGGCCATACTTGCGCACATCAACCACTTCGGCCGGCTCCAGCGCAACCCGACTCATGGCTCGTTTGAACACAGGTACCGAAACCCCAAGGTCGGCGGCAGCCTCGGTTGCGTTCAGTCGCTCCGCGGCGTGCAGTTCCCGGTGGAAGCGCTCCGGGTCCGAGAGCGCTCGTGCCACTTGTACAGGCTCATAGGAAGCGTCACTCAGGCGCGTCAGCAGCCCGTCTTCGACGGCAAGCCGCATCTGCCACACCGCCAGATTCAGTCCAACGCGCACCTGCTGCGCCGGCGTGCCCATCTTCGCCTTCTTGCCCATCAGACGTCCCTCACCCATCGCGTTTTGCCGCAGTCCCAGATTCTCGCCAGACCGTTCATCTCCGCGAGTTCGCGCTCCGTGGCGCCTTCCACGAAGTCGAGAGACGGATCCGCCGCGAAGCGCTTGAGCCGGTAGTTGAACTTGTGCACTCGTTGCCCTGCGACGACGTAACGGTAATCGGGCGGCAGCGTGCCATCCAGAACGAAGCCATTGTTGGCGTACAGGCCGGCGATGCTCATGCCTTCGTCCGCGAAGGTGGCCCAACTCTTGACGGTGCTGCCGTCCGACGTGATGCGACGCTCTGCTGCGACGAGCAGCCGCGTGAAGCCGCCACGAACCACGCCACGAGTGGCGAACCGTTCGATGCTCCACTGCCCACTCTTGCCGCGCATGACCGACAGGACGGCACGGACCGCGTGGGCCTCGTCGAGAAGCGCGAGGTGGTGTGTCGCACGGACGCCACCTTGCACGTGGTTGGCATCGAGGAAGGTGGCGGCATCGGTCGCACCCACGGCCGCGACGGTGAGAGATCGAGCGTTCAGTCGCTCCCACGTCGCAGGGTCAGGGTCCAGGAGCACTCCGGGCGCCCCGAGGCGGTCGGTCGCGTTCAGGCGATGCGCGATGCCACGCACCACGACGTCGCGATGAACGGCCCACTCGTCTTCCCATACATGCACCAGTTGCAGGCCCGCAGCGCGAGCGGCCAGAGTCTTATCGCGGTGGTATTCGCGGTCACGCCCTGCGTCTTCGGTGTGCCAGTAGATGCCGTTGAACTCGATCGCCAGTTGGCGTTCTGGGACGTGGATATCGAGTTCCCCTCCCCCGAGTGAACGGTCGTTGCGAACAATCGTGACGTCCGGGCAGAGCGACTTCACGATGGAGACAATATCGTTCTCCGCCTTGGAAGTGAATGTGAGGCGCCAGCAGTCCGGACACCCTGTGCCGTCGACCGCGCGCTGCTGAACGAGGCACGTCCAGGTGTGCTTGGGGTTCTTGGAGCATTTCCACGTCGCGCGGTAGATCGACCGGGAAGTCACGGACGAGGGGGCTCGCTCCGCGTCGTTCCATTCCGCTGCCAGTTCCGGGTGAGTTGTCGCGAGGTCGTTCACGCCCGGGATGGACAGGCGTCCTCGGCAGGCCGGGCAGCCCGACCCTGCGGCGCGCTTTGCGACGGACGCCGGCCACACGTGTCGTTGGTCGACGCGGCAGCGCCACTGGACGATGGCCCCACTGCCAGCGGTGACTTCGTCGGCGCTCACCGTCTCGTCGGCCCACTCTTCGAGAAGGTGCGGGTGAGTTGTCGCGAGATCGGTCTCGCCGACCTCCGGTGCCCATGCGCACTTCGGGCACCCCGTCCCTCGCTGTGCGCGCTCTGAGATGGCCGTCACCCACGGCTCGTGCGCAGGGTTGCGGGAGCACTTCCACCGGACGCGGAAGCCGCTGCCAGCCTTGATGGTCGTCGGGTCGATGCTCGGGTGGTTCCACTCTTCGAGGAGGTGCGGGTGGGTCGTCGCGAGGTCGTTGACGCCCTTGTTCGCGAGGAGTCCGCGGCACAGCGAGCATCCGTTCCCCTGGTCTGCTCTCGAGCGCACGGTTGCGCGCCACCGGTGCGATTCGTCGCGAACGCACTGCCACAGGGCCTTGTCACGGCACCGCCAGTTGATGGCGTCAGCGGCGATTACCGGGTCAACCATCTGACGGGCGAGTTCGGGGTGAGTCGTCGCGAGGTCGTTGACGCCCTTCACGACATCCTTGCCGCTGCACACGCGGCACCCACCGCGACCGACTGTCCGTTCGCATACCTTCGCTCGCCACGTTCCGTGTCCAGGCTTTGGGCAAGCCCACAGGATGTTGGTGTTCGACTTTCCGGCGGTGGTCTTCGGGTCGTGGTCTGGATCCGCCCACTCACTCAGCAGGTCCGGGCGCAGCGCCGCAAAGGACCTCTCCGGCGACGGCACGTACGCTCGACGCTTCGTCGGCTGCCCTCGACGCTTCTCGCCGCTGCTCTGGGCTGCGCACTTTCGGCAGCCCGCGCCCTGGTGCGTCCGGTTGCTGATGCGCGCCGACCAGCGGTGCTCTGAGTTGTTCGAGCACACCCAATGCGCTTCATCTGCCGAGCCGGAGTGAACACTTCCCGGAGTCACGTCTCCGTTGGCTTCGGCGTCCCACTCGGCCGCGACCTCCGGGTACTGGCTAGCAAGGTCGTTGAGTCCGGAGACCAACTTGCGCCCCGTGCAGATGGGGCATTGCGCGCCACGCTTCGAGCGAGACACGACGCGAGCCGGCCAGCGGTGCGCGGAGTTCTTTCGGCACACCCAGTGCGCCTCCTTGGACGACCCAGCAGACAGATCCCACGGAGACAAGTCACCGTTGGCTTCGTAGTCCCACTCGGCAAGCAGATTCGGGAACAGGAACGCCACGCTCTGGCAGCGGGGGCACACATACGACCTCTGGGTCATCTTCGCCGCGGAGGCTTCCCACGTGTGACTGGGGTGCTCTGTGCACTTCCAGTAGGCGACTGCGCTGGACTTCGTGCCCACCTCTTCGGGCGTCTTGCCGTTGCGCTCAACATCCCAGCACGCAGCAATGTCTGGGAATCCAACCGCAATCGTAGTCACTTAGTGATCGTAGCAGATTTGGTGCATTTGAGGTGTGGTAGTCCCGCGCGGCGCCTTGATCGTTTAGCGCCCTAGCCGACGGGCTTGACCCAGCGCGTCTTGCCGCAGTCCCAGATCCTCGCCAGGCCGTTAAGCGCCGCCAACTCTCGTTCCGTGGCTCCCGCCACAAAGTCCAGCGACGGGTCTTCGGCAAAGCGTTTGATCCGGTAGTTGAACTTGTGCACTCGCTTTCTGCCGACAACGTAGCGGTAGTCGGGGGGCAGCGCGTTATCCAACTCAAAGCCACTGTCGACATACAGGCCTGCCACGCTCAGGGCCTCGTCGGCGAACGTCACCCAGCGAGCGACCCCTCCCCCGGAATCCTTGATGTGTCGTTCCGCGAATGCGAGCAGCCGAGTAAAGCCCCCGCGGACCACGCCCCGGGTGGCAAACCTTTCGATCGTCCACTCGCCGGACCGCCCGCGCATCACTGACAGGACGGCGCGGACGAGGCCGTTGTCATCAAGTAGTCCCAAGTGATGCGTGGCGCGAGCCCTGCCTTGAATGTGGTTGGCCTCCAGGAACGCTGACGCCCTGGTCGAAGTCACCGGAGCCAGCACCAGCGAGCGCGCGTTAAGTCGCTCTTTGAGCAGCGGGTCGCGTTCGTTGAGCACGCCGGGCTCGTCGATCCGCTGCGTTGCGTTCAGTCTGTGCGCAACGCTCCGCACGACGACATCGCGGCGGTCCGTCCAGTCGTCCTCCCAAACGTGAATCAGTTGCAGGCCCGACTCGCGCGCCGCGACAGTCTTCGTTTGGTGATAGTCGGACCCTTTGCCCGCGCGCTCGGAATGCCAATACAGCCCGTTGAACTCGATGGCGACGCCTAGCGGCTCCACGAGTATGTCGATTTCCCCGGGGATGCGGCCGCGCACTGACGTGGATACCTGTTCATCGCCGACGAGAAGTTTGACCACATTCGCAAGGTCACGCTCGGGCGCGGATTGTGGAGGGCGGCACGACGGACAGCCGCAGCCACTAACCGCGCGAGACGTAACGGAGGCTTCCCAGCGGTGAGTCGCGACCTCCGGGCATTGCCACGTGACCACAAGGTCGGCCCCGCGAGGGACACCGGACGGCGTGAGTTGCGGTCGTGCCGCAGCCACGACCCACTGTGCAGCCAACTCGGGGTGTGTGGTGGCTAGATCGTTGATTCCTGGCCTCACCTCCCTGTTCACGCACACCGGGCAGCCCGACCGACTGGAAGTGCGAGCGTAGACCGGCGCCTCGTACTCGTGACCCGACTCGCAACGCCACAGGACGCGGACAGTGCTGCACGCGGTGACTTCATTCGCCGTCAACCCGACCGGGAACACCGAGCGAACGAACTGCGCAACCAGCGCTGGGTGTTTGAAGGCCAAGCAATTGTCCGGAGACACCGCAATCCCCGCGCACATCGGGCAACCTGCACCGTTCTTGCGGTTCGAAATCTGTGCCCGCCACCGGTGCGCAGGATTGCTTGAGCAAATCCACGCGGCGGACACGCCCGATACCGCCATCACTCCGCCAGGGGTGAGCGCACCATTGGCCTCGTTGTCCCACTCGGCGGCGAGTCCAGGATTGACGGTGGCGAGGTCGTTTACTCCGGGAGTAACCGTCCGTCCGGAGCACTGCGGACAGCCCGCGCCGTTGGAGGTGCGTGAGTTAACTCGCGCCGTCCATCGGTGCCTATCGTCGCTCGGGCAAATCCAGTGAAAAACCTTCCCGGACGTCCGAGTCACATCCCATGGCGTAACGATGCCGTTCGCAACCTGGTCCCATTGGGCGGCAATCTCGGGGTGATGAAACGCAAGGCTCGCGCATCGCTCACAGGCCCGCTTGCGTTGGGTCATCTTGTACACAGGGGCGGACCAGCGGTGCTCGGGATGATCAACGCAGCGCCAGTGCCCGATGATTGAGGACCGGGGGCTCACCGCGCTCACCGGGGCGTCGTTGTGTTCCGCGTCCCAGAGTGCTGCCACCAGCGGGTGCGTCTCGGCGAGGCTAGTGACCATGAAGAAAGAATATCAGAACTATCGGAAATGGAGTGTGGTAGCCCCGCGCGTCGCCGAGATCGCCTAGCGCCCCGTGGGCGCCTGCCGCATGAGTCTGTCGATGTCCTCCGGGCGTTCCGGCTTTGGCTTCTCGGCGGCGGCCACTTCCGCTGGCGTGTACATGCCCTTGCCGTCGGCGACCATAGACGCCTGCGCGCGGCCGCCGCTGGCAGACTCGTCCCACAGCGAGAAGACGCTCTCCCCCAGTTCGGGCAACTTGATGCGTGGGGTCTCGCCTGCCTTGCGCATCGCAGAGGACTGCCCGTTGTTCGAGGGCAACTTGCCGAGGGTCGAGATGATGTCGTTCTGCTCCCCGTAATCGGGGTCGCCGTCCTGCACCCAGAAGCCACGGAACAGCCGCATCTCGCCGTTGACCCGCACCTTGCCACAGCCTTTGATGTTGATGTCTTCGAGGCCGGGCTCACCAATGACGACGAGCGATGCCACCATGTTCTGGCACTTCATTCCCACAGAGCGACACTGGTTACGAATCGTCACCGGCAGACTCTCTTTGGTTGGATATTGTGTGGCGAGGATGAGGTGGATGCCGGCAGAACGAGCCTTGCGCGCTAGTTCTGTGGTGCTGCCCATGAGTCGCATTTGGTCGTCGCGCTCCTCCTTGCGGACCCCGGAGAACAGCGATGCGCACTCCTCGATGATGATGAAGAGGTACGGCATATAGAGGGGGTGGCGTTCGAGTGGGGTGCCCGCTTGCTCCGACTCGCGAATGGCGATCTCGCGCGCCTTCTTCAACTGCTTCGGCCGCTTGGGGTGGGTGACGAAGGCTTCGTTGCGGCGGTTCATCTCAGCGACCGCGTCGTCGACCATGTCCGCTGCGTTCTTCACGAACTCCCCGTTGGGAGACCACGTGTCGACGAAGCGCTCCGTGACATCCAGGTCGCGATAAATTTGCATCTCGTTCTTCGGTTCGACCATCCAGATGCGAACCTCCCCTGGGCCGTTGTTGGCTGCGAGTTGAAGGATGAGCGACGACATGACTACGGATTTGCCGGCTCCTGATGCACCGGCTACCAATAAGTGCGGATTGTCCGAATTACCCCAGTCGTCGTACGCCAACGAGTCGTCAGACAGCACGCCTGTGGCCCAGTTGATCTTCGCCACGCCCTTCTCGCGTCCCGTCAGCACCTTGTCAGTGAAGTCGGTGAAGTTGAACACCCTCCGCAGCGGGTTGGCCTTCGCGGCGATGATGGAAAACTGGGTGCCGGTGTCCGGCTTGGGTTGCGCAGGTCCGCGGCTGCGAACTGTCGGCGCGGTGTCGTCGTGTGGCTGCAACAGGGCGATCTCGATGAACTCGTTGCCGGACGACGTCGCGATCGCCTCGTCGGCCGCCTTGATCTTCTTCATGGGCAGGCCGGGCGGTAGGGAGAACGTCAACTTGTCCACCACAGGCGTTGTGGGCTCGCGTCGAACCAGGCGCGGCGTTCCGCTGGCGCCACGCAGTTGGTTCGAGTGGAAGTAGTACAGCCAGTTCATGCGGTCAATCGTGTCGTTCTCCCGCTTGGCGGGCCGGTTGTACATCGTGACGTCAATGACGGGTTCGTCGCCCAGATACATGACGATCTCGCCCTCGTCGTTGCCCTGGCCCACGCGCACCCACCGGACGTTGGCGGCGCGCTGAATGTCGGACAGGCGTTCGAGGAAGACGTCGACGGAGACGCCGGGGTCGCGCGGACGCAACTTGACGCAGATGATCGTCTGCGGGGACTCGGGGCGGGTCACCAGGTAGAAGTTCGCGACGATGCACCGGCCGATGCCGCGCACCTGGGCCAACGGTTCGAGAATCTTCGCTTGGATCGACAGGCGGGTGGCCCACGCGTTCGCATTGGGGTCGAGAAGGTGAGGCAGTTCGGTCGTCTGCTCCGAGTAGAAGACACGGAAGAACGACGCGTTGACGGTGCCGGGAATCTCGTTGCCGAGCGGGTCCGTCTCGCCGAACGGGATGACGCCGACGAGGCCTGCGTTGAGCGCGCCACGTAGTCCCTCTGTCATTCCGGCCACAGTCTCGTAGGTCTGTCCGGGGGCGTATCGGAAGTTGGCGCACTTGACGAGCACCTCGTACTCGGGCGGCGAGGCGTCAAGGTCGTCAGACTCGTCCATCTCGCGGTGCCAGCGCGCCAGTTCGGCCTCGAACTCGTCGACGCTTGGCAGGTCGAACTCGTTGCTGAACAGCGGGGATCCGGCCCTCACTGGAAGGAGGCTCATCCAGATGCTCTGCCAGTTCTCGGCCAGGGCTTCACGCTCCACCCAGGCGGAGCGGTACTCGGTCATCAGGTTGCGTGACCACAGGATCGCAGCAGTGAAGGAGAACAACAGGACCACGGCGATGAGCGTCACCCACCAGGGCCACTTCACGGTGATCCACAGGATGATCACGATGACGACGGGGATTGCCCCGAAGGCCGCTGAGCGAATCAGCGACGGATGCAGTTCGATGTGGTCGTCGATCTTGTTCAGCATGGTCGCCGGTGGCGGGTCGCCCAGTGCGCCGGCGTCCTTGTCGGGGGCGAGCCTGCGTGCGTCGGCTAGCACCTGGAAGAACGCGTACCAGCCTGGGATCGCAAGGGCCGTCGCAATGAACCACGGCAGTGACCCCCCGATGACGGACATGCGCATCGGGCTGATCAGGATTTCCAGCGGAGCGAGGGCGAGAGCGCCCAGCATGCTCCACCAGGATGAAAGCCGGAACGGCGGCCAGAAGCCTGGCTGCAAGTCGTGGTCGGGGTCCTCGCGGGGCGGGCCGGCGCCGAGGAGGATGACCGGGGAGAACAGCACGGCCGCCTGCTGCTTCACGGTGACGAAGAACAGGGCGACACGGTAGGACCGGGTCATCATCGTGTACTGCATGCGGTCGTAGTTCGGCGAGTCCATCGGACTCTTCCAGATTTGCGCGGCGAGGAACATCGCACCGACTGCGACGATGCCCAGTGGGATGGAGAAGGCGATGACGAGTAGCACCATGAAGGCGGCAGTCACGCCACCCAAAGCCTTGCGCCACCCCTCCCACGGAGCGAACATGCCGTTTCTCACTACACCACTCCCCTACGTCTAAGACCTACCACAGCATAACGGCCACAGAGAGGCCCATATCCGCCCACAGCGGGCCACAGAGGCGCGCAGAGGCATGCCGACGAGGGACCACACTTTTGAGGGGCTTAGGCGGCCTCTGCCGGTGGGCGACGTCGGGCGACAGTGACCGTCTGCGACGGGTGGCATTCGACCACGGAGCCGTCCTTGAGGGTGAACGCGACCAGGTCGCCGCGGATCCAGCGCGCATCCTCTATGGCCTTCACCCAGCCTTCGACCTTCTCCCGCCCGTCATCACGTATCGTGACGAGCCGGATCATGTCGTCCTTGATCACAGAGGTGGGGCGCACGAGGTGCTCGTCGCGTACAGCCAGCACCTTCGCCTCCGACACATTCATGAGGGAATCGACCTTCGGCGCACAGTGCGGGAAGGCCTCGGCGGGAAGGTCCTGCCCGAGCACCTGCCGCATCCGGCGCACATGGGCCGTGTCGGGCTCAACCTCGCCTGCACCTATGGCCGCGAGCAGCCGCTCGCTAATACCCGTTTGCCGCGACAGTGCCGGCATGGAGCCGACCCGGTCGCGTGCCACAGTTTCGAGGACGTTCACGCCGCGGACCCCCCTTCATTGTTGACGATAGGCATCACTGGGCGCAGCGACCACGGCGGCGTGTGCAACGCGGCGACAGTGTTGACGACCGCAGGCTGGCCGGTGTCCCATTCGGCGTCAGCCGGCAGCAGTTCGCGGTACTCCCCCGTGAACGGCGAGAACGCCTCCAACGTGAGGAACTTGCGGCTGATCGCACCAGCGGACGGCCACCAACTTTGGATGGACGACATGTGTACGGTGTCGAGCGCCCGCTTGCGATCGCCGACGTCCGCGAAGTATTGGGCGAGTTCTTCCTCTGTGTTCTCGCGCAAGTGCTTGGCAATCCGACGCGAGGCCGCATAGCCGCCGACCGAGACGACGACGAGCGACATGGGGACGTCCGACATCTTAGCGATCGCCGCCCAGGCAGCGGCGCGCGCCGCCAGTGTCGCGCCATGCTTGTCGTCGCGAGAGTCCTGCCCGGCGGTCAGTTCGACGATCACGATGGACCCGTCCTTGCCGACGAGCGCTGCGTCACCACGCACATACCTGACGCCCAGTGACCCGCGAAGCATCTCGGAGAGGAACTTGTTGCCCTCGGCGAACGGTTCGCCCCACGCACCGGCCAAGCCGGGGATCGTTTCGAGCCCGCGCAGGCACAGTTCGGCAACCGCGAGGTTGTGCCGCAGCGCGTACTCGGACACGAACGTGCCGTTGTGGAGCATGTAGCCCGTGTCACGGCCGCCAGTCATCAGGGCGTAGTCGGTGTTCGACAGACCGTCGAGCCACGTCGTCACCGTTTCGGAGCGCAGGTTCACGCGCCAGATGTCACCGGACCCGTGGTACATCCTCGAACTGGCGCCAACCTTCACCCAAGCGGGCGTCATGCGCTCCACCAGGCCGAGCCCGAACATCCGGTTCAGGGGGAACGAGAGCCCCCTGAAGGACGAGTCCATGAATGAGCACAGTTGGCTGGACGTCAAAGCGCCGTACTGGAACAGCAACGCCATCATCCGCATCATGTTCTCGCCGTACGACTCCTGCTGGCTCATGGCGATTGGAGAGAACGCCTCAAACGACTTCACAGCGACATTGCCGCGCACGTCCGTCGTCAGACGGTGCTTCGTGGTGGACGCCCTGCGCCAGTCGGCACCACCAATCATGTCATCCCAGGTGATCTCCCAGAACGGGTCGATGCGGTCAACGAGGCGGACCGGTGGGTGACCAATGTTCGTGCGGCGCGCCCCTTGGTTTTCGCGACGCGACACGCCCATCGTCTGCGAGCGACGAGTCACGAGGAACTCCCGCTCCCAGATCGAACGCTGGCTCGGCAGACCGAAGTCTTCCTTGTCGGGCGAGTATTGCGCTGCAGGGACGCCGGCGGGCGCCTCCGGCACAGGAGTGTGAGCGAGCGTGGAAACGCGTGACGGAAGTTCGCGGATACTCATGACGCCACCTTGCGCGCCGTGAACTCTGCGTAGTCGGCCACCGCGTCGTTGGTGTCGCCGTTCTCCGGGGCGAACAGGATCTTGTTCCACTCGGGGGCGTACGGCACACGCAGCAACGTGGGTGGGGTCACCGCGTTGTGGCGCGGCAGCGTCGCAAAGCACACACCGTTAGACAGCGACTTGATGTTGCTGGGCGTGATCGCGCCCTCGGCGTTCACGTCGTCGACCATGAGGTCGCTGATTGCCAGGGTGAGGTCCGTCGGGTTCTGCAGCCCGAACCAGAACTTGCCGCGGGAGGCGAGCACCTGGTGGCGGACCATCTCCGGCATCTGTGATGGGTACTGCGAGCCGAGGAAGTACGCCGCTCCGCGTGAACGACCCTCCTTCGTACCTTCTTCGAGGGTGTTCGGGACGTCATCACCCGTGGCGTTGCTTGCGACGTCGGCCACCTCGTCGAAGAACATCGGAATCCTCTTGCGCTGCTCCTGCCAGCCGTTGCAGTGACCCTTGATGTAGTCCCACAGCAGGTAGTTGAACGAGCGGATCAGCCGCTGCGAAACAGAGCGGTCGATCGACTGGTCGAACTGCTTCGAGATGGGGTCATAGAACGAGCCCATGTTGACGACGGACGGGGCGAACGCACGCACCAACTGGCCGAGGTACACGTCCTTGCGGGCGGCGTCGGGCGTCCACAGCATCGGGGCGTTACGCATGTCGTTCAACTTGTTCAGCGCGGTGGAGATGCGCTCCAAGTAGGTGCGGCGCGTAGCCGGATCCCAGAACCTGGACATTGACCCGATGGCACGTGACAGGGCCTGCTCTCGCAGCCCGAGCGACGCGCTCAGGGTGCCGCCGAGTTTGATCATCTTGGCGGATGGGTCGATACGAGCGTCACCTTGCAGCAGGTAGAACGACAGTTCCATGATGTTCGGCTTCTTCGCGTTCACCAGGTCGCCAAGCCCCGCGAAGGCGATCTCGTCGGGCGTCATCAGCATGGAGCAGCGCAGCACGTTGTCGAGAATCTCGCGGGCCTGGCCCTTGACCCCGTCGCCGTACGCGGCCTGCATGCTCGACACCAGGGCGGTGCAGTTGCTGACCACCTTCGGCACAGGCGCGCCGTCGGACAGTCGAGGCCCCTCGAGCGCGAGTCGCGCACCGGAGCGAGGATTGTGCGTGTCGACGAAGATGGCCCCAGGGTGGTTGCGGGCGATCATCCATGCGTCATACGCGCCCTCGCCCTTGGTCTCGCCCCAGATTGGGGAGACGCTCAGGCCGGACGTGCGCTGAATCGACGCTTTGACCATGCCTGCGTACATCACGAGCAGCAGGTTCGACTTACCGGAGTTCGGGGCGCCAGCCGTGTAGAGGCTGTAGTGGATGTCCTCAATGTCGAGCATGACGGGCTGCCCGGTGCCAGACATGCCAACGAAGATGCCTTCGTCAACGTCGATCATGTCCGGGGGCAGTCCGCGGCTTTGCACCCGGTCGCTTGCCGTCAAAGTCGCCTCGGCCGGGAAGGTGGTCATCTCGAACAGCGCGGCGTGATGCACCGACAAGACTTCGCTGGGAGACGGGAACGGTGTGGAAACGTCCACGTCCTCCTCGTCCTGTGCGTTGTTGAAGCGGCGGGTGGAGATTTGCAGGCGGGCACGTTCAAAGCCGCGACGCAACGACATCGGTCGCGGCAGGAAGCGTGGCAGGAGAACCTCTCCCCTGGCGGCCATGCGGGTCACGGGTCCGTTAACGGCTTCGGGCCACCACACGAGTGCAGCGGCACCGCCGCCGAGCAGCGCGATCGCCAGCAGCGCGGGGCCGACAGCGCCGGTGAGCATCATGAGGACAGACATCATCGCGACAGGCACGCCCCATTGGACGCTGGAACGCAACTGGGCGATGCGCGGGGGAACGGCCTGCACCTCGTAGCCAAGTGTTGATGTCGCGGACGCGACCGAGTCCACGAGGGTGCGGCAGGTCTGCTCGTCGCCGTTGTGGTTCGCGGCCGCCAAGCCCAAACGGACCGAGCCTTCGACCATTTGGCGTGCCTCGCCAGTGGAGTCGCGTGCAAGGTTGCTTCTGCGTCCGGCGCCCCGTGAGGCGCCCGCGACGACCGCGTCATGCAGCATGGACCGCTCGGAGCCGCCCATGCCTTCGACGGTGATCATGACGGCGACCGATTCGTCGCGTGCCACTGCGTTGGCGATGGAAGCGATCGTGTCGGAGACAACCCCGATTTCGTCGACCTTATCCCGCATCTGACCGAGTGCAATGTGGCGTCGTCGCCCCATGATGACGTTCTCGGTCGGGAGTCGCAGCACTGTGGGCGTGCCAAGTCGTGCGCCGATCGAGCGGGCGTACGCACGCAGCGCGGGGAGCCCGGATTCGCCCAGTGACTCGCTCGCGCTCACGTACAGGCGCGTCAACTGCGCCTTGTCGTCGGCGGAGCGGACCCACACGAACGACACCTTCGGCAGCGCCTTGGTCGGCGCAAGCGAGATGTCGCCGTTGAGCAGTTGGGAGATCGCACGCATGCCATCGAAGGATGACGCGGTGTACGGGCCGGCCTTCTTCCCGGACTCCTGAATGATCTCGAACCATTGACGGTCGTCCGCGTCACGGGCGTCGCGTTGGCTGAGGCGCTCTCGCACGTACCAGCGCAAGGCGTACGCGCCCCACCCGAGTGAGGTCAGCAACGCTAGTGCGTATGCAATGAACATGAGGGCCGCCTACCGGCCCAGGCCCGCGAGCAGATCCATCAGCGGGGGCCACGCCTGCGAGTGGGGGTCCTCGACGAGTTCGAGCGCCTCCCACGACTGGTAAGCGCTCTGCCCTTCCGATGCGCGAACCAGGTTGCGGGCGGACACCATCATCGCCCTCCAGGAGCGCATATACAGCGACGTGGCGGACTCGTGAAGACGGACGAACTCACGTGGTGACGAGTTTGACGACAGTTCGAAGAGTCGGTGCGCGTCTTGTTTCAGCGAATCGACGCTCACGTCCACATCGGCCTTCGCCGCGTTGAGCGCTGTCGCGGCCGCAGCCGCAGCCGCACTGTCTCCGGCGGAGCCCGCGGTGACCACGGGAATGGAAAGCATGGACGCGCAGCGTTCGGTGTGCTTCACTACGCGTTCGAGGTCGTCAACGAGCCCGTAAATCTCGGGGACCTGCGATGAGGGTACAGCACCGGACTCCACCGTGGCGGCGATGCGGGCGGTCGCGTCCTTCATCTTCGCGTCCCACACGTCCCACTCGGAGCGGCCCTGCGTCGATGCGACAGCAGTCGTGTAGGCGGCATCGAGTTCGGCGCGGTAGTCCGCGAAGACCTTCGCCTGCAACTCCACGCAAGTGGCCAGGGCCCAATCAACCATTACGTTGATGCTCGCCATCGGCTCGGCAAGATCGCTCTCGTCCAAGGGGCGCACTGTGCTGAGCACAGACGAGACGCCCTGGCGGTACGCGATCCAGTCTTCCTTCGTGTAGTCGACGCCCTGCGAGCGCGGGATGTTGATCCACTTGAGGCTGTCAGGGTCGTACCCGCCAATTGCCATGATCAGGTAGAACATCCGGACACCCCAACGCTCCGGGTGCTCCCGCTCTTCGTCGGTGCGACGCGTCAGAGAAGGGTCGATCCAGAAGATCGGGTGGCCGAGGCCGTCCAACGAGATGGATGACGGCGCGATGATGAGCCCGTCAGAAGTCGTGGACCGTCGCACGGGCAGCGGCATCGGCGGGAAGCCCCAGGGGTTCTCGATGAACCCGTCAGAGGGCACGTCGAAGGTGTCCTCCATCGCCTTGCGCAGCATGAGACGCTCGCCCACCGTCGAGACGCGGAACGGTTCGACCTTTTTCAGGTCGGTCATGTCTGACGAGGGCACGCCCAACGCCCACATGGTCTCAAAAACGTCTACGGCTACCACAGGAACCCTCCTAGGATCTGACCCCATGGTAGGGCGCTATTGGGGTGCCAATTTCGCCCAGAAATGCCACGAAGTGTGGGCCTACCAGCAGCCGACGGGGACTTCCACTCCGACGTTCGTGAAAAAGTCCCGCGGGTTCGTGCTGCGGCCGTCACGGTAGACCTCAAAGTGGAGGTGGGCACCGGTCGTTCGAGTGCCCGTGTTGCCCGTCAGCGCGACCACTTGTCCGGACGCAACGGCCTGCCCTTCGGTGACGAGGTACTTCGACAGGTGGAGGTATCGCATGGTGACGCCGCCGCCGTAGTCGATCTCCAAGATGTTGCCGCCACCGGAGTCATAGAAGACGCGCGACACGGTGCCGCCGGAGACGGCCAGAGCATTCGTCCCAGATCCGACCGGGAAGTCCATTCCCGCGTGAAGAATCCAGCGGTGCAGCGTCGGGTGCAGACGCATCCCGTACTCGCTCGAGATGCACGACACGGTGACGGGCAGAACCCACGCCCCGCCAGCGCCACCTTCGAGAACACCCGTCCCTGCGGTCCCGTGGACCGACACCAGCAGGGTGTCCGCGATCGTCGTCCCGTCCCTGAGTGTGTCGACCGTGTACCTGTCGCCCTCCTCATTTCGGTTCGAGGGGGCAACGAAGGTCACCTGGACGTCGTCGTACGCGAGCGCCCTGATGCCGAACGTTGTCGCATTCGCCGAGAGCCACGCGACCGTGTCTGCCGCGTCGAACGCCGTCCGTACAGCGAACGTGTCGGAGCCCTCGCCGGCAGCCGTCTCCATGTCCAGTGCCCCCGTCAAGGGGATCCGCAGCGCGTAGCCGCCGGCGCTGGCCGTCATGCCCCGCACGTGAAGCACGTTGTACAGGCACCGGGCCGTGTTCAGTGCGTCCGGGGTGAGCGCGCCAGCGTTGTCCTCGAACTCGGGGGCGGGATCGCAGGCGAGTTTCACTCCCAGCGGCTCGCACCCCTGTCCGGCCTCCGCGCCGTCGCCGGTCAGCACCATGCGTGCCGAGGACTCGTATGCCCCGTACTCGCCGGGGAAGGCTGACGCCATCACCTGGTTGGCCGCGTCCGCGAGCGACGTCGCCGACCACGACTGCACGGCCTGCAGCCGCTCGAAGAACAATCCCGCTGACTTCCCTGTGTCGCGCAACTCGGCATCCGTGAGTCCGCCCGAACCCGGCTCGAATCCAAACGGGCCAAGCAGCGCATCGTCGTGCGGGTCGGGCGAGATTCCGGACGCACCGACCATGACGGCGACTGCCATCACCTGGCCGTACATCGGAATGCCCTGTGCGTCGGCTGCGGCACGCACGTCCGCGATGATCCGCCGCTGGCTGGGCATGGCGAAGTAGCCGATTGGGAACTCTTGGGTAACGGAGCAGGAAAGTCCCGACGCGTCTGCCTCTGCCTGTTGCTGCGCCTGCGCCGCCTGCATCGCCTGCTGCTGCTCGTTCATCGCCTGCTGCTGAGAACCGGCGCTCAGTACGCCCGTGATGGCCGCGATGATCAGTACGGCCACCAGGCCGAAGGCGACTGTGACCGTCTTGCGGGTGCTGTTGAACTTCGTGTTCAGAGAGTGCGCTGTGGACGATGCCGCGGCGCCCAGTTTGTTTCCGGCCGCGCCCGCCGCGCCTGCCCCTGCGGCACCAACACCCGTTGCGACAGCGGCCGCGGCGGCTGCGCCACCGGCCGCCGCGCCTACCGCCTTATCGGCGTCAACGCCCGTGCTGTCCTTGAGCGCGTCACGTCCTTTGGTGAGCCCGCTGCGGTCGTCGTCGCTGAGTGGGTTGATGGACGATCCGCGATTCCCGGTGGTTTCCTTGGCTGCGGCGGCGGCGTCTTTCCCTAGCCCCCGCCACGAGTCCTTGCCGCCCTTTTCACCGCTCGGCTTCGCGCCAGGAGCCTGCGGTCCGCGGATCGCCTGTTCTCCGGCTGTGCGTGCGGCGTCCTTGCCTCCCCTTTGGAGGGAGTCCTTCGCCATCGCCTTGCCAGTTTCGCGTGCCGCGTCCGAGCCGGCACCAGCAGTAGCGGCACCCGCTCCGGCTCCGGCGGCTGCGCCGCCAGCAACGTTTCCTCCCGCTGCTCCCAGTGCCTGAATGCCGGCGTTGACAATCTGACCCTTGGAGTTGGGGCGCTCAGTGTCAGCGCGCTGCCCGCGCGGGTCCAGGTCGGCGGCCTTCTTGTCTCCCTCTGGCTCCTTCGTCCCGCCTGCGGGTGTGGGCGAAGACGGCGTCGCCTCGCCGCCAGTCGCTGCGGGTGTGGCCTTCGGCTTCCCTGGTGCGTCTCCCGGCTTCGCTGGCGTCGCAGCAGCGGGCGTGATTTTGGGCGCGGGCACAGAAGGCTCGCGGCCAGACGAGATGGCGCGAGCGCGAGAATAGTCCTTCGGAACCTCGCTCATGGGGCGAGTGTTACACGCGGAATGGGGTCCAAATCCGCTCAGGACGCCAGGGCGTCAGCGATCTCCGCGGGCAGTCCGTTGCGGACGTTCTCGATGTGCTCAGTGACCTTCGAACCGTGGGCGGCGAGCGATGCAATCTGCTCCTTGCCCTTGTAGTCCGCCATCTTCTGAACAGCAAGATCCGTCAGGTCGATGCCAGCATCCTGGCCCAGCGACCACGCGGCAGAGATACCCGCGTACATGTGCTCAGCCTCGCCCCAGTGACGTGAGGGGTCCTTGATTCGCGCTTCGGTGTCCTTGCGCAGTCGGGCGCTGGCAGACATACCGACCGCGACGAGGCGGTTCACCAGTCGCTGGCTTTCGTCGGCCGTAGACGCGTTGTACGCCATCGATCCGTCTTCCAGCATTCGCGCTGGGGTGTCGGCTCCGGCCACGACCTCCATGGGTGCGACGAAGTAGTCCGATTCGAGTCCGACGACGACACGTTCAAGCAGTTCAGGGTTTGCGACCGGAGTTTCGATCTCCGGCAGCGTGTCACCCGTGGTCTGCGCGATGTCGTACACGGACACTGCACGGAATCGGTTGACGAAGCGTCGCTCCATCACCTGCTTGCCGTCAGCGTCACGTTCGACGTTGCCGTCCTTGTCCTTCTTGGCGCGCTCCCCGCCCATGCCGGGCGCAAAGATCTCGATCGGCTTCTCGTCCTCAGCGACCTCACGGCCGAGCCCGCCCCATTTCTTCGCGGAGCCGACAGCGGTTGCGTCAGGGTTCTGCACGTGGATCATCAGACGGTTGAACGGCGAGTAGTCGGTGAAGTTCTTGGCCCACCGCACGAAGTCGAGGGCGTCCTGGGGCGAGTCCCTCCACGCCTCGGCAGACTGCTTGAGCGACTTCATCTTCTCGCTCACCTCGTCGCTACGTGCACCGAAGTCGCCGCTCGCCTCCATGCCCGGAGGGCGGACGCTCATGACGTTCTCTGCGGTGATGACCTCGCCGGCAGCGCGGCGCTTCGTGATCTCGTCGCAGCGCTTCTGCGTGAACGTGCCAACCATGTGGTTCTTGGTGTTGCCGCAGATCCCCGGGTTCGTGCAAGGAACCTTCGGCTTACCGCCAGCCTTCGACTTCGACCGTGCCGCCATGATTACTTCCTTCCTTGTGGTCCCCACGACCAAGTTCTATGAGCGATCGATCTCGACGCCGTCGCAGTGCGTGCAAATGCGTCGCGAATCTTCGGTCAGGATGAGCCGGCTGTCGCATACGGGGCACCGGTAGGTGCGGCGTCGCGGTGTGGTGCGGGCGATCTTGGAGGACACGTCACTCAGGAACGGGTACTTGTCGCGTGCCCACTCGATCGCCTGATCTTCGGTCTCGAAGTTGCCGGGCCCGGGGGTTGTTCCGCGACGCGCAACACGTCGCTGCTCGGTCCGGAACACAGGGAGGCCCGTTTCGGCCATGACCAGGAAGTAGGAGTTGTCCGTGTCACTGCGGCGAGCCACAAGACCGTTGGTGACGACCTCGCCCCCGGACGCGGGTGCGGAAGATGGAGCCGGGGGCACCAGGAGCGGCGGGAGCGAGATAGTGCGACCCGACGCCAGCCCGTGCTTCGGGCATGTCTGCTGCAAGAGCGACCCAGGGACGTGTCCCTGGAGAGGTGCTGAGCATTGTGGAGCGGTCATATCTTCAAGGTATCCAGCCCCCTCAATCTGGTTGAGACGGAGGGCTGCAAACCGGATCTACGGGCAGGAAGATAAACCGGGACCGGCGCTATGCGGCGCGGCTCTGATCATCCGCCTCGGCTGCGTACCGCTCCCATTCCGGAAGAACGCCCCACGAGCGGACGGTCGCCTCGGGGAGGTCCACCTTCGCGGCAGCCTGCGGCACCGTGAGGGCACCGATCCTGACGGCGTTCACCACGGTGGCGCGAATCGCCTTGTCGGTGGCCTGCTGCATATTCGTGAGCGCCCGCAACACCCCTGTCGAGTACCTCTCGGAGCAGTAGTAGTTCGGCGCATCGGTGAACTTATTGATCTCGAGCACCGAGTACCCCGCTTCAAGCGCGCAGAACTGCACAACGGATCGAGTCGCAACGGTATTCGCGTCCAAAGCCTTCGTCACGCTTCACATCCCTCAGTAGACTGATCTACCACACTTATCATAGCGGCGATTGGCCGGTCAAGTGTGACGACTACCGCACCGGTGTGTCGGCAGCGCGAGGGGTCAACGCTCGAGTGACGCCAGCGTTTGGAGTGCAAGCAGGGCAGGCGGCAAGCCCTCGGGCTGTTGCGTGACCGGTGTGCAGCGCGGTGCATTTCTTTGGCATGCCCGCAAAGGTATCCACGCTCACTCTTGTCGACCGAGACCCGATTTCGGTAGGCTTCCGGCCTGAATGGCCAGGGCGTGTTTCACTTCTCGGCTCGAGGGCTTCATCTCCCACCACGGCTGGGTGCGGATGTACTTCATCGCGCGGCCGTGGCGAGGGTCGATCCCGGTCAGCGCTCGGACGGGATGCTGTCCGGACATGACCGCACGCACCACCTTGGCCGGTGTTGCTTCGTGTTCGAGGATCGCCATCTTGATGGGGCCGTCGTACCTGTCGCCGTTGACCATCACCTCTATCAGCAACTCCATCAGCACGGGCAGCGGAGTTTCTGGGTGGCTCGCGACAGACAGGCGCACGGGAAAGTCATTGCACATTGCAAGGCGGCCTAGTATCTCGGGCGACGCCGACGGGTTTTCGGCCAACGCCTCGTGAATCTCGCGCTCTTCCGTGTCAAACAGCGCACTCGTCACATCGGCGGGGCACGACTCGTGCTTGGCGATGGCCTTCATGATGTCCCTGCTGCCATGTGTCCTCTCGGTCGCGTGGCGCGCCGCCATCCACAACAACTCTGGGGTTGCGCGCTCGTCGCGTACCGCAACCAGCAGCACCCTTTGGGACAGGGAGAAAACTTGCATGGCGGCCCACGCTTCGGGGGTGATAGTTCCTTCCCACCACCACTTGAATCTGGGCTTCCTTGTTGTCTGGCATGCAGGACACCGCAGCGCCCCTTTTACCGAGACGTGCCCGTGCGAGCCCGCCGTGCAGCGAGGCCCGGGCTCTTCGTCGTAGAGCCTCATCTCATCCCGCACCCAACACGAAGCCCTTGGCGGATCCGAAGAGGTCCTTCTCGATGTCACCGAGCGTCGGGTCAACCAGCATCTCCACGACTTCGTCGTCCCCCAGATCCACCGCGCGCAACGTGCCGTGAGTGTCCCTGATGACGGCGTACGCCTCGTTGATCGCAGTGTTCGAGTCGGAACGCAGGTACTCCGCGAGTCCCGCCCACTTCGTCAGCGACTGCTTGTCGAAGAAGTCGGCGTGCGGGTCGAACAGTCGCAGGACGATCTCGCCTTCGTGACGGTAGATCCCGAGGAAGTCGGGGTACATCGTCCGCGCAGTGCTCGCAGAGTCGGTGTAGCGCACACCAAGCGACTGGTCGCCGCCGGTGCCGTTGCGCCACCAGCCGAGGAGCCCGGGGAACTTCGTCTTGAGCGCCTCGATGGTGCTGACCTCCCAGGGGTTCAACTTCAAACTGACCGGGTACTGTCCGTTGTCGTCCACGTAGATGTGCCCGTCAGGTGCGAAGAACGCCCCGCCCGTGTCGTAGCGCTCAGGGAAGGAGACCGTGGTCTCACCGCCTGCCTTCGTGGTGGACATGATGTTGGCGAACTCGATAGCCGCTGCGCCTTTGAGGGCCAGTCCATGCTTGGACACCCACGAGTCGAACTTCGTGTCAGCGCACGCTTCGAGGACTTGCTTCATGCCCGGCAACTGGGCGATCTCGATGGCGAGAATCTGGGACTCGACGTGCTTGTCGGGGTCCTCCCAGTCCGGCTGCGTGATGTCTTCGCCCGCCAGGCGGCTCCACAGTGCGGCAGACGCGCGAGGCGAGCCCGACACTCGGGCGGCGACCTTGAACAGTCGGTCCGCCTCATAGAAACTGGGCAGACCCGTGGCGACGTACTTCTCCTGCTCGGCGCCGCGCTCGACGGTGCTCGCACCACCAGCCCCGTCCCCGATGTCGACGACGGTGACGCCCACCTGGTGGTACTCGGCGACGCGTGCATCGATCTCGTCTTGGTGCTCTTCGTACTCGCCGAACATGGCGTCCGCCAGTGCCGAGTTGGCGAGATTCTCGGCGTTCTTCGGCACCCCGTTGTCGGAGGTGCTGACCCGCTCCATCAGTGCGGCCAGTCGTCCGAGCCTCACGATGGCCGGCTCGCGTCGGCCGGGCCGACGGTGAGAGACGATCGACCGCAAGCGTTCGACCACTTCGTCGCCTTCGAGGACGTTGTCCGTGCGCCCTGCGACCAGGTGAACACTGACCGGCTTCGTCACGAACTCCGACGCGACTGCCGTCTCCTCGCCCGAGGAGAGCGCTTTGCGCACCGTTTCGAGCGCGTCCAAGTTGTACAGCGGCAGATACATGGTGACGTCGTTGAGTGACGGGTGGCCTTCGATACGGCGCGCCAGCGGTGTACGCACCATGCGTCCCACCATCTGCGTGATGTAGGTCTGCTCCTTGGCAGTACGAAGCGACACCAGCACCTCGGCGCGAGGGCAGTCCCAACCTGTCGTCAGGGCGTCCTTGAACAGCACCACGCGGACGTGTGTCGCACCCTGAATGTCCTCAGGGGCGATGAAGTTGACCTTCCGGTCTCCGAGGTGAAGCGGCCCCTTGGGGTCACCGAACGCGTGGGCGATCGCTGCGCCAGACAGCCGTGCGTCATGCTCTTCGATCTCGCGCAGCAGTCCAGACAGACGGTCGTCCGAGACGCCTGGCGGCACCTGCACCAGCAGCAGCGGGACCACATCGGCGGTCGCGGGGTCGCTCTGGTGGTACTCGCGCCAGTCCTCAGTCGCCTCCTGCCACTTCTCGACGGCCGCGCGAATGAACTTCGACTCCGTGTACTGGTCGTCGTCGGGCACGTGAGCCAGGATGCGGTCCTTGATCAGCCCGGACTCGCGGATCTCGTTGACGGGCACCTCAACCGTTTGGAGGCCACGACCGGCGGCCGTGGTGGCGTCACGGAACCGCTTGGGTGTCGCAGAGATGCCGAGGACTGTGGGGAACTGGCCGGAGCCGTCGACCCCGTTCATCACGCGGTAGGCGACCTGTTCCTTGCCGCCCTCCCCCGCCTTGGTGCCGATGTGGGCCTCGTCGATGACGAGCAGGAAGTCCGGGCCGAGCAGGTCGACCGTGTTGCGGATCATCTGTTCGAGCGACACAGGCCGTGATTCTGACGCCTGGAACGAGGTCGATCGCGCATTCAACTTCTGGGTGTTCAGGAAGTAAATGTTGCCAGGAGCGAGGGTGGCACCGGAGATTTGGTCATCGATCTCGACCAGGTGGTGCTCCTTGATGTGCGTCGACGTCGCGCGCATCTTCATCATCGTCTGCCGGTTCAGCGGCGGCGAGTTCGTCAGCCACAGCACCGTCAAGTTCGGATTCGGGTCGCGGTCGTTGTCTCCGAAGCGCAGTTGCTCGATGAGGGCCGTCGCGATGATCGTCTTGCCCGCCGAGGTGGTGGCGAACAGCGACACAGCGGACTGCGCCATATCGTCCCGCCAGTCCTCCGCGGCACGGGTGACACGCTTCAAGCAGCGAGCGACAGCGTCCTCCTGGTAACCCTTCAGTACGATGTTCATCGCTGTGCTCCCTCTGCTGTCGGTGTGTTGCCGTGTTGCATGTTGTCCACGCCTTCCAACTCGTCGCGTCGTGCTGCTACAAGCCCGCGAAGTCTCTTCTGGTACTGCGTCCGACGGCGGCCGCCATCGGCGAACTCTCGGTACGCGGCTTCGACCAGCCCGTTCCACGAACGCTCGGAGGAGATTCGCACCTGCTGCGGTGCATCTGCTCCTCGTGCCCACTCTCTGTACGCCTCATAGGCAGATGTCCCCGTAGCGAGGATCGAGTCGGCGACGGCAAGCGTCATCTCGTCTTCCGACCATCGCCTGACGTACTCGGTCCTGTTCGACTTGTTCGCCCCCACGCCCGCGAGCGTGAGCCCGGCGCTCCACGAGCCGAACCGCTGCACAACCAGTGCGGTGCTCGGGAACTCGATGTCACCGTCTTCGAGGCGGCGCCGTGCGGCGTTGTATTGCCCGACCGACAGTCCAGTGCCCGGAGGGATGCCCTCGGCCGCTGCTCGCAGTGCAGTCAGAACATCCTCATCGGAAAACACCGACGAACGCGTTGTGCCCGTACGGTCCGAGCCGACAGCGAACTGCACCAGTGGTCCACCGAGCCAGTTGATGGCAGTCGCAGGGGCGACGTTGAGCCGCCTCGACAGTTCGAGGCGTCCAAGTCCTGGCTCGTCTCGTAGCAGCAGCGCGGCGGCCTCGAACCCGGGCAGCGTCGCAGCGTTGTATCTCTTCGGTCGGGTCATTCTGCGCTCAACTCCTCCATGGTTGTCGTCGTCCAGCGCCCTTCGGCGTCCTTGACTTCGACCTTTAAGTTGTCGATATCGGCGAGTTGCCGCTCGACCCATTGCTCTGCGGATTCCTTGCCGTCGATCTCACGGATGTGCTCCCGCACCCAGTAGCGGAACTGGTGCGTCTGCACGAGACGTTCGAGGGCTGCCCTCTTGTTCTGGGCTTGCGAACGGTGCTCACGAGACTCCCCTCGGGCGCCGGATGCGTGGTGAACGATACGGATCCCTGTACGGCTGCGGTTCTGGTGCTGCCCGCCGGGCCCGCCAGCGGTAAACGTCTGGATATCCAAGTCCTTCGTGGTTACCGAGAAGATCGGCGTGCGCTCAGCGGCGGGCGCGTTCTCCGCCTTGGCTGGTCTGCTTGACCCGAGTGATCGCTGCTTCATCATGCTGCTTCCGTCCCTCGTGCGGCTTGCTCGGCGGCGCCGATTGTGATCAGTGCTGCACCAAGTTCCTTCGTCGCCTTGTTCATGCGTTCGGCATCGTCAGAGAGCCGTCGCACGTGTCCGTCCAGGTCCGCGCCGTTGCGCAGGAGGATTAGGCTCTCGAACAGGTCCTTGACGGAGATGCGGGGCCGAGTGCCC
>Ga0314774_1000101_pt1 | contig 76929 bp, 70 predicted proteins | sample MetaGCBIA2018_FD_204515 | JGI IMG/M metagenome (GOLD analysis project Ga0314774, IMG submission 204515) | Cryopeg brine microbial communities from Beaufort Sea near Barrow, Alaska, United States - CBIA 2018 | ecosystem: Environmental > Aquatic > Marine > Coastal | place: USA: Alaska | collected... | reverse complement strand
CCAGCTAACCACCAATTTTGACGGCCTTGGCCGGACTAAAAATTCGCGGCTTTGCTACCAATTTTATGCCAGGGCCTCGGCCACCAAACCACAAAAAAGGTGCGCCATAAATCCAGCTAACGCTGAAATAAGCGGCGGCCCGACAGGGGCGTCCGGTGGAGGCCGCAGGCCGGAACGAACTTGATTGACTTGTTAACTGATTCAGATCCAAACGTCGTTCTCTGCCGTTTTGCTACCAGCCTCGCCGCCAGTATTCACAACGCCACGTGGCTCGATAAGCAAAACTTTTGCTTCATGTTCCACATAAGGCTTGTGTTCGATACCTTTCGGGACAACGTACATTTCACCCTCAGACAGATTTACAGACCCATCTCTGAAATCAATTCTCAGACTACCCTCAAGCACGATGAACGTCTCGTCTGTATCCGTGTGATCATGCCAAACGAACTCACCTTGGATTTTAACGACCTTGAATTGGTAGTCATTCATCTCGGCGATGACCTTTGGTGACCATTGCTCATCGAAGAGGCCGAGCTTGTTTTTAAAATTTACCGCCTGATAGCTCATGTGAACTCCTTTTCAGTAACAGTTAACAGTAACTTGGTAGGCTCCTTCGCGAATGCGGAGATCTGACCGCTTCATGATTACACGTTCGTGCTTCTACAAGAGCCTGCCCATAGATTTATAAAACAACAGCTTAGTCGAAAATTTTCGATTCTTCCACGTAATCATTTGACTTCTATGATCTGCTCTCACAATAATACTGTACAAATATACAGCCATTAAAGGAGTCAGCCCATGGATGGGAAGCCACTTCGATTGCGCGATCAGGTTCATGCTGTCATTCGTGTGAATCACTACAGCATCCGTACAGAGAAAACCTACTGGTATTGGATTCGCTATTTCATCCGTTTCCACCAGATGAAGCATCCCCGGGATATGGGCCCACGAGACGTTAATGAGTTTCTGACCTGGCTGGCTGTTCATCGGAACGTGGCAGCAGCGACTCAGTCGCAGGCACTAAATGCCCTGGTGTTTTTATACGCTAAAGTGTTAGATAAGCCCCTTGGAGAAATCGGCGAGGTTATCCGCTCGAAAAAGCCGCGGAAGTTACCGTTAGTACTCACTCATGAAGAGGCAATGTGCATTATCGGGAAGCTACGCCACCCCGATCACATAATTGCTTCGCTGATGTACGGTTCGGGCCTTCGTGTCACTGAAGCCTGCAGGCTTCGTATTAAGGATCTGGATTTTAATCAGCAGGTTATAACAGTGCGCGATGGTAAAGGTGCTAAAGATCGTACAACGCTGTTGCCGGGGACACTTATTGCTGAACTGAAAAATCACGCTGATAACATCTGTAAGGCCTGGAAACAGAAAGACCCCGAGTTTCAACACCCTGTTAGCTTGCCTCATGCACTCTCACGCAAATACCCTAACGCTGGGCTCTCACTAGAATGGCAATGGCTGTTTTCTTCGCCTTCTCTGAGTTCTGACAACTTGGGTAATGTCGCGCGCCATCACCGCCATATTACATCTGTGCAAAGATCTGTGCGTAATGCCGTAAAACAAGCTTGTATTGGCAAACCCGCAGGCTGCCACACTTTCCGGCACTCCTTGCCACCGAGCTGCTAAAGCGCGGTAACGATATTCGCACGGTTCAGGATTTGCTTGGCCATGCTGACTTACGTACCACCCAGATCTACACGCATGTTCTTGGGCAGGGTTTTGCAGGCGTTCGTAGCCCGTTGGGTTGAGTGGTCAGTCATCCCGGGGTCTTCGCGGCTTAATCAATAGGGGACAGATTTGAAATCTGTCCCCTTGTTCCTTGTTCTGTCCCCTAGGTGCGCTCACCACTCCAGCTGAGCGCCGGTCTGGTATTCAATCACCCTCGTTTCAAAGAAGTTCTTCTCTTTGCGCATGGTGGCCTGCTCGTCTAACCAGGGCGATACGTTTTTGGCCCCCGGGAAGGGCTCGGGCAGGTTTACGGTGCGGGCCCGGCGGTTGGCTACGAAGCGGAACTGTTCGGTGTGGTATTCCGCGGAGTAGCCCAGAATCGGGTCTCGCAGGATGTAGTTGGCGTAGTCGCTTTCGGCGGCTTCGGATTCGTCCCACATGTCGCGCACGGCTTTGGGGTCGAAGCTGATGTTTTCTTCTTCCAGGATCTGGTTAACCACTTTCAGGCCAAAGGAGAAGTGCATGGCTTCGTCGCGCAGGATGTACTGGAACTGTTCTCCGGTGCCGCGCATAAGCCCGCGGCGTTGCAGGGCGAAGATGGGGCTGAAGCCGTTGTAGAACCAGCAGCCTTCAAACACGGCGGCGAAGAACAGGTACGACATGATGAATTCTTGCAGATCGTCCTTGTTACGCAGGTTCATGCCGGGGCGCATGGCGGCGTTCAGGCGGCGGTTGGCGACCTGTATTTTGGCGTTGATTTGCGGTACTACACGGTAACGATTGTAGATTTCGCCCTGGTCCAGGTTGAGGGTTTCAATGCAGTGCTGGTAGGTCCAGGTGTGCACTGCCTCTTCGTATACCTGGCGCGCCTGGTATATCTGCAGCTCTGGCGCGGTCATTTTTTCCATCACGGCCAGGCCGATGTTGCGCATGGCGATGATGTCGGAAGTGGTCAGGTAGGCCAGCACGTTTTCAAACACGTGCTTTTCTGCTGGGTTCAGGCGGTGGTGGTAGTCGTGAACGTCTTGCGACATGTTCACATCTAGCGGCGTCCAGTGGTTTTTGTTGGCGTTCATGAAGTATTCCCAAGCCCAGGGGTACTTGAACGGGGCTAGCTGGTTTATGTCGGTTTCGCCGTTGATGACGCGCTTGTCGGCAGCGTTTACCGGGGCAATGCTGCTGTCTAGAGCAATTTTGCTTTCGGGTTTTTTGTCTTCGTCCCAGTTCAACATGGTTTTTTCCTTTGAATACGGGGGCGGACTTGAAGTCTGTCCCTTGGGAGTTGAGTTAGGGAACAGACTTCAAGTCTGTCCCCGAAAGGCTTACTGGCACGCCTCGCAGTCTGGTTCGTCGATGCTGCACACCTGGGGCTGCGGCGCGGCGACTGTCGCGGCTTGTTCGTTGGCGCCGGTGGCACCCAGTGACCGCAAGTAGTAGGTGGTTTTCAGGCCACGTTCCCAAGCCAGTTGGTAGAGTTCGTCGAGTTTTTTACCGCTGGGCTGAGCCATGTACAGGTTCAGGCTTTGGCCTTGGTCCAGCCACTTTTGGCGGCGTGATGCGGCTTCTACCAACCAGCGGGCGTCAATTTCAAACGCAGTGGCGTAGCGGGATTTCAGTTCGGTGGGTATGCGTTCGATTTGCTGCACACTGCCGTCGTAGTATTTCAGGTCGTTCACCATCACGTTGTCCCACAGGCCTTCGGCCTTTAGGTCACGCACAAGCGAGGGGTTCACCACAGTGAATTCGCCAGACAGGTTCGATTTGACGAACAGGTTCTGGTACGCCGGCTCGATGGATTGCGACACGCCCACGATGTTGGAAATGGTGGCGGTAGGCGCAATGGCCATCACGTTGCTGTTGCGCATGCCGTGCTTGGCAATCAGGTCACGCACTGGCGCCCAGTCCAGGCGGCTGTCGGTGTTTACGCTCAGGTCGCCTTCAAGGCGGGCGGCTTTTAGCAGTTCGATGGAATCGATGGGCAGTATGTTTTGGCTCCACAGGGAACCTTCGTAGCTTTCATAAGCGCCGCGTTCGGCCGCCAGCCGGGCAGAGGCACGAATGGCGAAGTAGCTCAGCTGCTCCATGGCCACATCGGCAAATTCGACCGCTTGCGGGCTGGTATATGACAAGCGCAAAGCGTAGAGCGCGTCTTGGAAGCCCATCAAACCCAGGCCTACCGGGCGGTGTTTCAGGTTGGAATTACGCGCTTGGGGTACGGCGTAAAAGTTGATGTCTATAACGTTATCAAGCATCCGCACGGCGGTGTCCACGGTGCGTTCCAGGCGCTTTACATCCAGCTCGCCGTTACTGATGTGGGCGGCCAGGTTTACTGAACCCAGGTTGCACACGGCGATTTCGTCGGCGCTGGTGTTCAGGGTGATTTCTGTGCACAGGTTAGAGCTGTGTACCACGCCTTTGTGCTGCTGCGGCGAGCGCAGGTTGCAGGGGTCTTTGAAGGTTATCCACGGGTGGCCGGTTTCAAACAGCACGGTCAGCATTTTGCGCCACAGCTGCTTGGCCGGAATGGTTTTGAACAGCTCGATTTTGCCTTCTGCGGCCAAGGCTTCGTAGTGCTGGTAGCGCTCGCGGAAGGCGTTGCCGTATAAATCGTGCAAATCGGGCGCGTCGTTGGGGCTGAACAAGGTCCAGTCGCGATCTTGACGCATGCGCTCGATCAGCAAATCTGGCACCCAGTTGGCGGTGTTCATGTCGTGGGTGCGGCGGCGTTCGTCACCGGTGTTTTTACGCAGTTCCAGAAATTCTTCGATGTCCAGGTGCCAGCTTTCCAGATAGGCACACACCGCGCCTTTGCGCTTGCCGCCCTGGTTAACGGCAACGGCGGTGTCGTTAACCACTTTCAGGAACGGCACTACGCCCTGGCTTTGGCCGTTGGTGCCTTTGATGCGGGAACCCATGGCGCGTACTGGCGTCCAGTCGTTGCCCAGGCCACCGGCCCATTTGGACAACATGGCGTTATCACGAATAGAGCCGTAAATGGCCTCCAGGTCGTCGCCCACGGTGGTTAGGTAACAGGACGACAGCTGGGAATGACGGGTGCCGCTGTTGAACAATGTGGGGGTAGACGACATATAGTCGAAAGACGACAGCAGTTCATAGAACTCGATGGCGCGGCTGTTGGGATCGTCTTCACGCAGGGCCAAGCCCATCGAAACGCGCATGAAAAACACCTGCGGCAATTCCAGACGGGCTTCTTTCCAGTGCAGGAAGTACCTGTCATATAAGGTTTGCAGGCCCAGAAAGCCAAATTGCAGGTCACGCTCGGGTTTCAATGCAGCGCCCAGGCGCTCCATGTCGAAGGTGGCCATGGCTTCGTCCAGTAATTCGTAACGAATACCGGCGCTGATGAAGGTGCTCAGGGCTTGCGGGTAAACTTCGGCAAGGCTTAAAGATGCGTCGAGTTTTAACGCCGTCACGTTTTCTAGCCGCAACTGTTCAAGCAGTAGGCGAGCGGTTACGGCGCTGTAGTCCGGTTCGCGCTCTATACGGCCGCGGGCGGTCATGACCAAAGCCGACAGAACCTCAGCTTCGTCGATGCCGTTGTACAGGTTGCGTATGGATTCTTCCACCAGGGATTCGGCGTCAATGCCGTCTAGCCCGAAGGCTGCGTTGTCGACCTGCTGTTTCATCAGGCCCAGGTCTAGCGGTACGGTGCGGCCGCCAGCTTGTTTTACGGTCAGGGTTGGGTGAGCTTCTACCGGCTCGTGCAGGGCGCGTTCGCGGGCGTGTTCTTCACGGTAGAGAACGTAGGCCCGCGCCACTTTCTGTTCTTCGGCGCGCATCAGGGCCAGTTCTACCTGGTCTTGAATGTCTTCAATGTGAACTTTACCGCCCGCCTTCAGGCGGCGGCTGATGGCCTGCACCACCTGCTCGGTTACGCGGTGAACGGCGTCGTTAATGCGGGCAGAACCTGCCGCCTGGTCGCCTTCCACCGCCAGAAACGCTTTGGTGACGGCAACACTGATTTTTGAAGGGGTAAAATTAACCAGGTTGCCATTGCGCTTGATCACCTGCAGCGATGCCGCGGTGGCGGTGCCTGTCGCGGATGGGGCGGCCTGTAGTTTGTTGGGCAGATCGTTCGATAAGGCAGACATAGCGGGTTATCCTGAATACGCGTTTATTCGTTGTCTTCGCGTACGCAGGCAGTCACAACCGTGGCAACACCTGAAGCTGCCATCGGGCAATAACGCACAACAAGCCATAGCGGCCAACGTGCTGTTACTGAAACTGTTGCTGCTCACCTGTGTCGCGAAGGTGCAGTGATGCGTTCTTGGCAGGTCTTCGGACTTAGGGGCGTGAACGGTGTGTCTGTTCGTTCGGCCTTGTGTGGCGACTTCCCGGCAACTGCCAGTGTCTGTGTGCCACACTTGTTCCCCAATACCGCTGCGCGTCAGTTCCGGAGTCTCACCGGATTCCCGTTACCAGCTATAGTGATGTAAGCGGTCAAAAAATTGCTTTTTTGGTCAAATGGTGATTAAGCGCTGACCAGATTGGTTGCGCGTTAATCACTAAAGCTCACTACATCTGGTATTCAACCAAGAACTCGAACACTATATACGGGAATAGACCCATGAACAAGATACTCTCCATACTCTCGGCATTCTCAATACTGCCGCTATTCATATTCAGCTCAGTCGCACTTTCTCAATCAGAAGAGACAACGCCCCACCTGCCCCGCTTCTCTGAAATGACAAGCATCACCGACGGCTGGGAGCCTCTGGAGTTTCCCAACATAGACCAGCATTCCAGCTATCAACTGTTGGTTGAAGACGGCGTGCAGGTGGTCAAAGCCGACACTGCCGGTGGTGCATCCGGGCTGATTGCACGGTTAAACGTGCAACCTCGGGATTCGTTGATTCTGCGTTGGCGCTGGAAGGTATCGAACGTGTTTGCCAAGGGCGATGCCCGCAGCAAAAACGGTGATGATTACCCGGCGCGCATTTACGTGGCTTTTGAGTTTCAGCCCGGCAACGCCGGTTTTTTTGAGCGCGCAAAGCGCAAAGCGGTGGAGGTGGTGTTCGGGGAAGCGCTGCCGGGCAATGCCATTAACTACATTTGGGCGAACCGGCTGCCTATCGGCGAATGGGTGAATAACCCTTACACCGATAAAACCCGAATGTTGGCCGTGAGCAGCGGCGCGGACAAAGCCGGGGATTGGGTGAGCATTGAGCGGGATATTATGGCGGACTACCGCAAAGCCTTTGGTGAAGAACCGCCAGCCATTATCGGCATTGCCATCATGTCGGATTCCGACAACACCGGCGAACAAGCAAGCGCCTGGTATGGCGATATACAACTCATAAAGGCGCCATAACGGTTATAAGTCCGGAAAGCCGACAATTTTAGAACCTGGCCCCAAACGCCGCAACGGTGGCACCTCGCCCTTTTCAGCCAGGCGGATGTAGGCGTCATCAAATTGTTCGCGCAATATTGAAGCTTGCGGACTGCTGAGGGCAAACACCCATACGCCTTTTCGTGATAACAGCTTGGTGGAATGAAGATTCTCGTCGCCAGGCGCCGAAAGCAGTTCCTGCACGGGCCTTCGATAATCCAGCAGATAATCGCCACGGTTGCGCTTGAGCATATCAATTGCGGCGCGGTGGTTTGGCGCTTCGGTCACGGCGATGTCGCTCTGTTTCTCCATCCACGACATCAATCCACCATAGTTATAGCCGCTGACGACAATCACACGCTTGTGTTTAATCTGGTCAAACGTTTTCAGTGTTTCCGTTGTGTTCAGGTGCCAGGCATGCAGCTCCACCGTGACGGGGCTTGCCCAGCTTTCCAGAGTTTCGTACACCACCAAAGGCGTGCCACTGAGAGTCGGCGCCAAGTCCAACCTGCCGTTGCGCAGGTGCAGCAGCATGCGGCTGGGGGGTAGAAATACAAAATTGGGGGCGTAACCCGCTTCAACAACCACTTTGCGGGTGGCTTCGACGAATTCACCTGCTGGCTGGCCCCGACTGTTTTGGTATGTGAATGGCGCAAAGTCGGTGTACCCCACCTGCAAAGTCTGACGAGTTTGCGTTGGATCTGCTGACGCTGATGGCGACGCCAATGCAAAACCAAGCAGGCAGGCCGTACATTCAACCATTAACGCCAGCCCGCGCTTGCGGTGGCCAGGTTTGAACAGTAATGCAAAGGGGCAGTCCATGGCGCTCACCTTGATTCATTGAAACGTCCTTCAAGACTATCAGAGCGCCAAAAAATCTTCACATAGAAGCCTTATATTTTTCAGCCTTGGGCTTGGGCTGGCCGGGTTACCCGGTCTACCAGATACACCAGGCTGTGATAATCGACACCACTGTGACTGCTTAAACCAATTTCACAAGTACGGCTAGTCGATACGCCCTCGGTGCAATGCTGTACCACCGGCTGCAGGGTGCGCAAGGCGTGGTCATTCAGTTCCGGCGTGGTGAAGCCCTTGTCGCCGGCAAAGCCGCAGCAGTGAATATCTTCGGGCACCACAACGTTGGTACTGCATTTACGGGCGATATCAATCAGTGCCTGCCCTTCCCCCAGATGCTGGGCGCTGCAGGTAACGTGTACCGCCACCGATTCGCTCTGCGGCGTAAACGCGAGCCGATCGAACAGATGGCTGCGAATAAACCGCACCGGATCGTAAATATCCAGGCCGTGGTTCTGTTGTTGCAGCAATCGCAGGGTGCAGGGGCTGGTGTCGCAGTAGATCGGGTCGCGGCCGTCGCGGCTGGCACGTTTTACCGCCGCCAGCATTTCGCTGCGCTTACGATCCGCCTGCTGTGGATAACCTTTGGACGCAAACGGCTGGCCGCAGCACAGCGAATCCATGCCTTCCGGGAAAACGACCTCGTAGCCGGCCTTCTCCAACAGCTGCCGGGTTTTTCCCAGCAGCGGCGCCTGTTCGCTGTCAGAACGCGCCGGGCCCATGGCGTGGGACACGCACGCCGGCAAGTACACCACCCGCGGTTTTTCAGTAGCTACCGATGGCTTCGCATGTTCAACCCAGCGCACCGGTTGCGGCATGGCTGGGCTCCAGGACGGAACACGACCACCGCTGAGTTTCTTACTGGCTTCAGTCCAGCGCTGCAGGCGGGGGGCGCCTAACAAACGGTTGGCGGTGTCGGCCGCTGTCAGCATCAGCCGGGTGCCTTTTAGGGCGGTAGCAAAGTGTGCGGCCAGCCAATCAGCGCGGCTATTGTGATGCGCCTTGTCGGCGCGCAGCTCGCGTACCAGATCCCCGGTGTTGATGCCCACGGGGCAACGCTGGGCGCAAAGACCCGTGGCGGCACAGGTGTCTATTCCCTGATATTGATAGGCTTCTTCCAGCTCGCGGGTATCTATACCCGCGCGCTTTTTGGCCTGAATGTCACGCCAGATTACAATGCGCTGACGTGGGCTCAGGCTCAGGCCCTTAGACGGACACACCGGCTCGCAGAAGCCGCATTCAATGCACTTGTCGATAATCTCGTTAGCCGCCGGCAGCGGTTTGAAGTTCTTCAAATGGATGCCGGGGTCTTCCGACAGCACCACATCCGGATTCAGAATGCCCTGTGGGTCCAGCAGGCGCTTTATTTTCCACATCAGCTGGTAGGCATCTGTGCCCCACTCCAGCTCCACAAACGGCGCCATGTTGCGACCCGTGCCGTGCTCGGCTTTCAAGGAACCACCGAATTCCACCGCTACGAGTTGTGCCACATCACCCATAAAGGCCGCATAACGCGCTACCTGGGCTGGGTCGTCAAAGCTCTGGGTGAACACAAAGTGCAGGTTGCCTTCCAAAGCGTGGCCGAACAGGATGGCTTCGTGGTAGCTGTGTTTTTCGAACAGCTTGATCAGGCGGTTCACGCCTTCCGCCAGCTGCGGAATAGGAAAGGTCACGTCTTCAATGATCACCGTGGTACCGGTGGGACGAACCGCGCCAACGGCCGGAAATGTGCCTTTGCGGATGGCCCACAGCTGGCCGGACAAGGTGGCGTCTTCGGTGAAATCTACCTGTTGTTCCACGTGGAACGGCGCCAGCACCCCGCGAACCTGCTCGATCTGTTCGTGCAGCAGCGACTGGCTGGCCGCACGGGTTTCAATCAGTAAGGCACAGGCATGGTCTGAAAGAGCTTTTACCCAGGCCGGCAGGCCGGGTTGGTCTTCCACCGATCGTATACTGCGCCGGTCGAGTAATTCCACCGCATCCACCGGCTGCTGTTTCAGCAAGGGCACGGCGCGGCAGCAGTCTTCAACATTGGCGAACACCACCAGAGTGGTGGCTTTGTGCGGGTATTCGGGCACGGTGTTGTAAGTGACTGAACTGATGAAGCCCAGGGTGCCTTCGGAGCCCACCATCAGGTGGGTCAGAATATCCAACGGGTCGTCAAAATCTACTAAGGCATTCAGCGACAGGCCGGTGGTATTTTTCATCCGGTATTTGTGACGGATTCGCTCCGCCAGCGGGCTGTTGGCGCGGGTATCCCGGCCCAGCTGCGCCAGCTGTTCCAACAGTTCGCTGTGGCTGCTGCTGAAGGCGGCTACACTGGCGGGGTCTTCGCTGTCTAACACTTGGCCGTCTGCCAGCACCAGGCGCATGGCGTTCAAGGTTTTATAGCTGTTTTGCGCGGTGCCGCAACACATGCCGCTGGCGTTGTTCGCCACAATTCCGCCAATTTTGCAGGCGTTAATAGACGCCGGATCTGGCCCAATTTTGCGCCCCAGGGGTGCCAGCGCGGCGTTAGCTTGGGCGCCAATCACACCCGATTGCAGGCGAATACGGGCACCGTTGTCCAGAATATCCCGACGGTTCCAGCCGTCGCCCAGCACAATCAGCAACGAGTCGCTGATTGCCTGGCCCGACAAACTGGTACCGGCCGCCCGAAAGGTAACCGGTACTCGGTGCGTGCCCGCCAATTGCAGCAGCGCGACAACCTCGTGCTCGGCATTCACCCGCACCACCAACTTGGGAATCAGGCGGTAGAAGCTGGCGTCGGTACCGAAGGCCAGGGTTGACAGCGCGTCGTCAAAACGTCGCTTCAACGGAATCAGCTGGTTCACGGCACTGAGGAAATCGGTGGGCAAGCTCATAGTATCTCCAGGGGCACTCGTCTGTGGCTGCTGATACGTCGTTATTGAGCGGCCTTCTTTAATTCACGAACCAGTAATTCCGGGCTGATGTCGGCAATGGTTCGCGCGCCCGTTAACACCATGGCTACGCGCATTTCGCTTTCAATCAGTTTCAGCAGATTCGTCACACCCGCTTCGCCATCCGCCGCCAGTGCATAAATGTAGGCGCGCCCGATCATTGTGCAGTCGGCGCCCAGGGCCAACATGCGCAACACATCCAGACCGGTGCGGATGCCTGAATCTACCAGTATTTTCATGTCACCTTTCACTGCGTCCGCAATGGCAGGCAAGGCGCGGCAAGTAGAAGGCACACCATCGAGCTGACGGCCACCGTGGTTCGATACAATGATGCCATCGGCGCCAAAGCTGCGGGCATCACGGGCGTCGTCGGGGTCTAATATGCCTTTGATGACCATCGGGCCATCCCAGAACTCGCGTATCCACTCTAGGTCTTTCCAGCAAATGGACGGGTCAAAATTATTGCCGAGCCAGCCAATGTAGTCGCCAAGGCCGGTGGCGCTGCCGCGGTAAGCAGAAATGTTGCCCAAGTCATGGGGCTTGCCCAGCACGCCTACATCCAGCGCCCAGCGTGGATGGGTTATTGCTTGTAATATGCGACGTGGCGCCGCGTAGGGCCCACTCATGCCGGAGTGGGCATCGCGGTAGCGGGCGCCAGGCACTGGCATGTCTACAGTGAACACCAGGGTGGTTACGCCCGCCGCTTTGGCTCGCTCCAGCGCGTTGCGCATAAAACCACGGTCTTTCAAAACGTACAGCTGAAACCACATAGGCCGGCTGATGACGGGGGCCACTTCTTCAATCGGGCACACCGACACGGTCGACATGGTAAACGGCACGCCCCGATTAGCAGCGGCGCGGGCGGCCTGCACTTCACCGCGACGGGCGAACATGCCGGTCAAACCTACCGGCGACAGAGCTACCGGCATTGACAGGGTTTCGTCAAACAGCTCGGTGGTCAGGTCTAGCTGGGTCATGTCATTCAGTACCCGCTGGCGCAGGGCGATGTCTGACAGGTCTTCAACGTTGCGTTTAAGCGTGTGTTCGTTGTATGAGCCGCCATCGATGTAATGAAACAAAAAAGGTGGAAGCCGGCGTTTGGCGGCAGCGCGGTAATCGGTAGAAGCAGAAATGATCATCAGGCGTGTCCTGTTTGGGTTGCAGGCTATGCGCCCCGCAAACGCGGGGGCGCCTTCAAAGCAGTGTCACTGAGCTTTCAGCCCATCGATTAAAGAGCCATTAGCAGTTAGAAAGCCCTCAGCCGATTAAAGAGCCTTCAGCAGTTAAAGAGCCATTAGCGGATCTGAAAAGTCCATCACATAGGCCGCAATCAGAGCAATTATGCCGGTCATCAGCACGTAATACAGCGTTGGCCATATCGTGCGGCGCAGAGTTGCACCTTCGCGGCCAAGCAGCCCAACAGTAGCCGATGCCGCCACCACGTTGTGAATGGCCACCATATTGCCTGCCGCGGCACCAATCGCCTGAATCGACACCATTAACGCGGTAGACAAGCCAAGATTGGTAGCAACACCAAACTGAAACTGGCTAAACATCATATTCGAAACCGTGTTGGAACCCGCCAGAAACGCACCCAGAGCACCAATGCTTGGCGCAAACAGCGGGTAAATACCGCCTACGGTGTCGGCCACATAGCGGGCTAACAGAATCGGCATGCTAGGTAGATCCGCGGCGTTAACGCCAGAGTTGATCAGAATACGCACCATAGGCACGGTGAACAGCAGCACAAAACCCGCACTGAGCAACACACCGCTGGATTCTTTTACCGCACGACTCAGCTCTTTAACCTGCATCCGATGCAAGAAGAAAGTCGCCAGCACCACCATCACCAGAATACCACCCGGCAAGTAAAGCGGCTGAACGCCCGCGCTAATATCGGCTTCGCCCAGCATACTATTGAAGTTGACCGCTACCGACTTGAACAGCGCGGTTACCTCCGGGAATACCCGGCTAACCACCAGCAATACAGCCACCAAAAGATACGGGCTCCAAGCGCGGAAGCTGCTCATAGGCCTTGCGGTAAGCTCGTCTAATTTCATTTCGATACTGCCCAGCCACTCTTGTGGCCAATCTTTACGGTCGGCGAAGTCCCAGGTGGTTTTTGGCACCAGAAAGCCCTTGCGCGCCGCGGTCGTAACGATTGCAAGACCCACCAGCCCGCCCAACAGCGACGGAAATTCAGGCCCCAGGAAAATACCGGTCAACACGTAAGGTATGGTGACCGACAATCCGGCGAACAGGGCGAAAGGCAGCACTTCGAACACCGCGCGCCAGCTTCTGTCTTTGCCAAAAAAGCGCACCAGCATAATCACCATAATAAAAGGCATAAACGTGCCGACGATCGCATGGATAGAGGCGACCTGAGTGGTGATCAGCTGCAGGTAAGCGTCCCAGCTGGAACCATTAGCCGCCAACTGCGCACCAATAGTGGCGGTATCAAGCCCGGTATTTATTCCGACAATAATGGGTGTGCCCACAGCACCAAACGATACCGGCGTGCTTTGTACTAACATGCCCATCAATACCGCAGCCATGGCCGGGAAGCCGACGGCTACTAGCAAAGGCGCAGCAATGGCTGCCGGTGTCCCGAAGCCCGATGCACCTTCAATAAAACAGCCGAACAACCAGGCAATGATAATGGCCTGAATTCGACGGTCAGGGCTGATGGTGGTAAAGCCGGCGCGAATAACCATGATCGCGCCGGAGTGCTTGAGGGTATTGAGCAGTAAGATAGCGCCGAAAATAATCCACAACAGCCCCACCGTCACAACCAAACCCTGAAGGCTCGAAGCCAACACACGGTTGAAAGACATGTCCCAGGCGACCAAGGCAATACCAACACTGGCCAAATACACCAGCGGCATAGCGCGGCTCGCTGGCCAGCGCAGGCCAATCAGCAAAATGCCGGCCAGCAGAATGGGAACAAAGGCAAAAAAGGCGAATAAACCCGTCGACATAAGAGAGCTCCTATATTTATTATTGGCTAGATCTCTTACAATTGGTAATACCAATTTACAATCCAGTGTTCTCAGGTTAAAAAAACATCAGGGGCAGTGTCAAACTATATTTTATAGACATTAGTATACGTAGTCGTACGAGGGTATTGATAGAGACGGCGATATCTTGCTAAATTTGGCAATTGGTCTTACCAACGGTGTCAAAAATGCAAATGCCATACATTCGCCAGCGCCGGCTGTCTGACACAATTATGGATCAGCTGGAAAGCATGATTCTGGAAGGTGCCTTGAAACCCGGCGAACGGCTGCCAGCAGAGCGGGCTCTGGCCGAGCAGTTTGGCGTTTCACGTCCATCACTGCGGGAAGCTGTACAGAAACTGGTGGCCAAAGGGCTGCTGATCAGCCGTCAGGGCGGTGGAAATTACGTCACCGACAAACTGGGGTCCAGTTTTAGTGACCCGTTGCTGGCGCTGCTGGAAAGCCACCCGGAAGCCCATCAGGATTTGCTGGAGTTCCGCCACACCCTGGAAGCAGATTGTGCCTACTACGCCGCTTTGCGTGCCACCGAAGTAGATCGCCAACACTTGCAGGCAGCCTTTGATGAGCTTCAGGCCTGTTACAGCAACAGCCCCCTCACCCAGGAAGCTCGGTCTAAAGAAGGCGTTACCGACGCGCGCTTTCACATGGCCATTGCCGAGGCCAGCCACAATATGGTGCTACTGCACACCATGCGCGGCCTGTTTGACCTGCTCAAACGCAACGTGGTGACGAACATTGGCGGCATGTACGAGCTGCGCGGCGAAACACGCGAGCGCCTGGTGAACCAGCACCGCGAGCTGTTTCAGGCCATTATGGAAGCACGGCCAGACGACGCCCGGCGCAGCGCCGGCGAACACATCAGCTACGTGCAGGAAGTATTGGCGAACAATCGCGAAGCGGAAATGCGCACGGCGCGCGCGGAGCGCTATCGGTTTCTGGAAAATTTTGACAAACACTAGTTGCCACCCGAAACACGGCAGACCCTAAGATTTTCAACTGTTTCGGGACTTCACGATAGGTAATATTCCAGCATTCATCGAACCACTCTGGCACGAAATTTTTTTCGCTTACTTTCTTGAATAAATCGAGCGCTCGGTTTATATTTTTTGAGCAGAGGGTTCAAAAAATGAATAATTCTAATAAAAAAATTTCTGATAACACGAACTGGCCTTTGTGTACTGATGGCAAGATCGCGCTTATCACGGGCGCTGCAGGCGGGTTAGGACAAAGCTTCACCCGCTGTTTGCTTGATACCGGCGCTACCGTCATCGTTAGCGGTCGACGTTGTGAAGCTCTTAAACGCCTCAAATCAGAATTTCCAGATCATTCCGATCGAATTCATATTGTCCCAATGGATGTTAGTGATGAACTCAGCGTCACACAGGCCTTCGATGTTATGGCGGCCAAAGTTGGCATTCCTGATGTGGTCGTGGCTAATGCTGGTGTGGCCATCAGCAAAAAAGCTCTGAACTGCACAGGTGGCGACTGGGATAGCGTTATTGATACGAACCTCAAAGGCTGCTGGCTAGTTGCCACGGAGGCGGCCCGCCGCTTGTCCAGCGAGGACAGGCGCGGAAGCATCATAATGATTTCCTCCATTCTCGGGCATCGTGCGGCGGGCAATGTTGCACCTTATGCTGTTGCTAAAGCAGGGGTTGAGCAGTTGACTCGCGTTCTGGCCCTGGAGTGGGCGCGCTATGGTATTCGGGTCAACGCGTTAGCACCTGGTTATATAGAGACTGACCTGAATCGAGATTTCTTTGCCACTGAGCCGGGCGAGAAGATGATTAATCGCATTCCGCAGCGGCGTCTTGGGCAGCCAAACGATCTGTGTGGCCCGTTGCTGCTTCTGGCATCGGAGCTTTCTGACTACATGACCGGCAGCACCCTCGTGGTGGATGGCGGTCATCTGCAATCTTCACTATAACGAGGTTCTTCCTGTGGATTTCAATCTCAACGCTAAGAACGAGTCTTATCGAGCGCGGATAAGAGACTTTGTGGAACAGCATCTGTTGCCGCTGGAAAGTAATCCAGATGCCTACGATGAACACGAAAACATTGCGCTTGAGCATCTGGAAATCATGCGCACCAAGGCAAAGCAGGAAGGTCTGTGGTGCTTACAAATTCCTGAGCACCTTGGTGGAAAAGGGCTTGATATCTCGGGCATGGCTGCTTGTTATGAAGAAATGAACCGCTCGATTTTTGGCCCCGTGGTGTTCAATTCTGCGGCACCCGATGATGGCAACATGATGGTATTGGCGAAGGTGGCTACTGAGGCGCAACAGGAGCGTTGGCTAAAGCCCATTGTGGAGGGAACGGTGCGATCCGCATTTGCGATGACGGAGCCACCTCCCGGCTGCGGCTCAGACCCCGGCATGATGCAGACAAGTGCGAAGCGTGTGGGTGAAAAATGGGTTATCCACGGGCATAAACACTATATTACCGGCGCTGCCGCAGCCTCTCATTTCATCCTGATTGCTCGAACCTCAGACGATACCAGAAAGGGTTTAACCGCCTTCATGTTCCACAAGGATGATCCCGGGTGGGAGATTGTTCGGCGCATTCCTATCATGGGCCCGGAAGAACATGGTGGGCACTGCGAAATCCGGTTCGATGGCTTGGAAATTCCAGATGAGAACCGCCTGATGGAAGTCGGCGATGGCTTGAAGCTTACCCAGATTCGACTGGGCACTGCACGCCTTACACACTGTATGCGTTGGCTTGGTTTGGCGCGGCGCTCCCTCGAAATCGCCACGGAATATGTCAATACGCGTGAGTCCTTCGGTCAGACACTGGGTCAGCGCGAAGGTGTGCAATGGCTTTTGGGCGAGGCTGCTATGGACATCCAAGTCGGTCGACTACTAACCATGCACGCTGCCTGGAAGCTGGACCAAGGTGACTTTGCCAGAAAAGAAGTCTCTATGGCCAAAGTAGCGGTCGCCGACACTCTACACAAGGCTGTAGATACCGCCATTCAATTGTGTGGTGCGAGGGGCTACTCCAAAGACACGCCGCTGGAATGGATTTATCGCTATGCGCGTCAAGCGCGTCTGGTTGATGGCGCATCCGAGATTCATAAAATGGTGTTCTCAAAAACATTGTTGGCTGAGCGCGCTGATTTCTGGCGCTGGGGCGTGTAAACCTATGTCTGAGCTTGCGGAGGTTTTTAGCCAGTTTGTTGTTCACCAATCTGGTGCTCGGAGCGCCAAAGTGATTGCGTTTAATAAGCTCTCCGGAGGTGCCATTCAAGACAACTTTGGATTGACTCTGGAAATTGAAGGTGGAGTGCAATCAGGTCTTCAGGAATTTGTGGTGCGACAAGACGCCCCTTCAGGCATTGCAGAAAGCTTGTCCAGACCCGAGGAATTTCGGGTGCTGGAAGCCGCGTTTGAAGCGGGGGTTACTGTCCCGAAACCTCTTTGGCTTTGCGAGGATCTTGATGTCAGCGGGCAGCTTTTTTACGTCATGACCCGGGCGGACGGGAGCGCATCACCACGCCAATTGGTTAAGTCAGATTTTACGGGTGAGCAGCGCCGTATGATTGTGCGGCGGCTGGGTGCAGAGCTTGCAAAATTACATACAGTGCGACCACCCATGCGTTCACTGGACTTTCTGACAGTGCCTGATCAAGGCGATGCAGCGCTGAGCCGTGTATCGACTTACCGGCGGCACCTCCAGGAAATTGCAGAACCGCACCCTGTTCTGGAGTGGGCGCTAAACTGGCTGGAAGACAACACGCCGGAACCGGGTCCAACTGTGCTGTGTCACTGCGATTTTCGAACCGGAAACTACATGATGGCTGATGCAAAGCTGACAGCTATCCTGGACTGGGAGTTCGCCGCCTGGAGTGACCCAGCGGAGGACCTTGGTTGGTTTTGCAGCCGAAGTTGGCGGTTTGGTGCGAATGAGCGGGAAGCAGGTGGAGTCGGTGAGAAGGCGGATTTTCTGAGCGGCTACCGCGAGGCTGGGGGCACTGATATTGATCCGGCAGCCGTTAGCTATTGGGAAGTGATGGCGCTCATGCGCTGGGCCATCATCGCGCTTCAACAGGCGCGACGGCACATCTCCGGTGAACAACGCTCGTTAGAGTTGGCGCTGACAGGTCGAATGGTCGCTCAGATGGAGTTTGATTTGTTGACTCAGATTCAGGAACTGGAGGACAACCAGTGATTAATCAACCGGACAACCATGACCTATTGATAGAAGCTCGCCAGGTGCTGCTGAACTCACTCACACCAGAGCTCACTGGCGCGCGAAAATACGAAGCGTTAATGATTGCTAACGCCATGAGTATGGCAATACGCGAGCTTGGGCAAAGTGAGCAGGCCAAGGTGGAGGAGGCAGACCAGGCTGTTAGCGCATTTTTAGCGGCTCGATCTCAACCGAATCCTAATATTGAAGGCGAAATATCTCTCGCCGAGGCGATTCGCGAGCGCCGGCTGGATGGCAGAGAACCGGCCCTGCGTGACGTTCTACGAACTTTAACGGAGGCTCGTTTGGGAATAAATAGCCCGGGCTACCTGAAGCGGTGACACATGAATAAGTACGAAAAATTCGATAGGACACTCGCTAGTTTTTCAGCACTGACACCACTTACGCTGCTACAGCGCTCAGCAACCGTGTATCCGGATAAACAGGCCGTAATCGATATCGACCTGGTTCTTTCCTATCGTGAGCTATACCGGCGTTGCTGCCAGATGGGCGATGCGCTGAGGCGCAAAGGTGTTAACCCCGGAGACACGGTCGCCATCTTAAGCCCGAACAGCCACGAGATGCTTGAGTCCCACTACTCCGTGCCGATGGCAGGTGCCGTCATCAACACGATTAATATTCGCCTGGATGCCGCAACGCTCTCCTTTATTTTAGGGCATGGTGAGGCGCGTGTGCTGTTCTATGACACAGATTGGGAGAATGTGGTTCGCGCAGCGGTCTCGGGGCTGGAAGTGCCGCCACTTCTGATTTCGATCGAGAGTAAGGCGGGCGTTAGCGACGGGCTTGCACAGCAGGATTATGAAAGCTTTCTGATAGAGGGGGACGCGGAAGCCACTTGGCAACGTCCTAATGACGAGTGGGATGCTATTGCTCTGAACTATACATCGGGCACGACGGGCAACCCGAAAGGCGTCATTTACCACCACCGAGGTGCCTTTCTGGCCGCGATGACCAACTCCCTGGTGTTTGAAATGACGCCTGAGACGGTCTACTTGTGGACTCTTCCGATGTTCCATTGCAATGGTTGGGCCTACACTTGGGCGATAACGGCAGTGGGCGGAACCCATGTGTGTCTTAGGGATGTGGACCCGATGAACATTTATCGCCATATCGAGACTTACGGAGTGACTCATATGTGCGGAGCGCCGGTGGTAATGAATATGTTGCTGCAAGAGCTCGGGCGAGAAAAGCTGAAGCTGTCCCGTTCGACCCAGTTCGCTTTGGGTGGTGCAGCACCCCCGAGCAGGGTGATTCAAAAAGCGGAAGAGATCGGTTTTCAGATTACCCACCTCTACGGTTTGACCGAGACATTTGGTCCGTCTGCATTGTGCGTGCCTCAGCCCGAGTGGCAGGCCCTTTCGCTGGAACAAAGAGCATTGAAAATGTCCCGTCAGGGCGTTTCCACACATGGGTTGGATGAGGTCGCGGTTCTCGACGTTGTTAGTGGCGAATCCGTGCCTGCCGATGGCAAAACCATGGGTGAGATCTGTATTCGGGGAAACACCGTGATGAAGGGCTACCTAAAAAACCCGGAAGCCACAGCCAATGCTTTTAGTAATGGATGGTTTCACACGGGCGACCTGGCGGTCATGCACCCTGACCACTACGTTGAGATTCGGGACCGAGCCAAGGATGTCATTATTTCTGGCGGAGAGAACATCTCCAGCCTTGAAGTGGAGGAGGTGCTTTACCGGCACCCGCAGGTTTCCGAGGCTGCTGTAGTGGCAATAGCCGATGAAAAGTGGGGGGAGGTACCCTGTGCTTTTGTCAGCCTGATTGACGACAGTGAAGAGATAACATCAGCAGACATTATAGCGTTTTGTAGAGAGCACATGCCGCATTTCAAGGCGCCCAGGAAGGTAGTGTTTGGTGAGTTGCCGAAAACCGCTACAGGGAAGGTCCGCAAAAATATTCTCCGGGATTCTCTGGTCCCGTAATAGGTCTGACCGCGGTCAGAAGGAGGTTGCGATAGCAACTAGAACGTTTTTTAGCCATTAAAAATAAAGACAATAACGAAGGGGCATTACAATGATAAAAACATGTGCAAAAAAAATCTTGGTTGCAATAACCGCAGCCGCTGCGATGGGTGCCGCAAGCACCAGTTACGCGGAGGAGCCAGTTCGCATAGGGGGAATCTACATTCTCTCTGGCAGCGCTGCGACCTACGGTGAGTTTGCCCAGAAGGGAATCAACCTCGCGGTCGATGAAATCAACGCCTCTGGTGGAATTCTGGGCCGTCAAGTCGAGATGGTCTATGAAGATAGCCAGGGTAAAGCGTCGGTGGCCATACAAGCCGCCCGCAAATTAGTGTACTCGGAAGGTGTTGACGCCTTGGTAGGGCTTGATAGTTCCGGTGTCGCCCAAGGCATGGTGCCGACAATGCCTGAGTTGCAGAAACCACTCATTATTACCCACGCAGCCACCCCCGACGTAACCGGAAAGCTGTGTAATGCGTTCACCTACCGTATCAGCGTAAACGTTGCCCAGAACATGAAGGCCGCTGCTCTGGTGGCTGCGAAACTTGATGCCACTAACTGGACGACTATCGGCCCGGACTATGCTTTCGGTCACCAGTCCTGGGAGTTTTTCGGAAACTACCTGAAAGAGCTCAAACCTGATGTCAACCTGATGTCTGAGACCAATTTCCCGCGTTTTGGAGCTGAAGATTTTACTCCGTTCATTGATCGGGTCATGGACTCGGATGCCGACGGTGTTCTTATCTCTGTCTGGGGTGGCGATCTGGTCAACTTCGTTCGTCAGGCCAACAATCGCGGATTCTTTGAAAAAGACTACGAACTGCTGTTTACCGTCGGTGCAGCGACCGAAGTGTTATCGGCTCTTGGCGAAGAGATGCCGGAAGGCGTGCACCTTTCTACCCGGTACTGGTACGACGCTTATGATAACGACGTCAATGCCCACTTTGTTAAGGCGTATATCGATGCCTACGGCGTCCCGCCCAGCTATAACGCTGAAGGTGCCTATGCAGCTATTTATGCCTATAAAAAAGCAATGGAAGCAGCGGGCACTACTGATGGCCCTGCGGTTGCAAAAGCACTTAGTGGAATGAGCATGGAAGCTCCGAACGGCACGATTACGTTCCGCAAAGGCGATAACCAGGCAATGGTCAGTCCGAACTGGGGTATTTCAGGCCCAATGAATTCTAAGTACGATATCCGCACACTGACTGATCTGCAGATCTTTGACGGCGAAGATGTGGCTCGCTCTATCGAAGAGACCGGTTGCAATCTCTGACTTAGAGATTGCCTGAACGATTGCCGCGGCGCCCATGGGGTGCGTCACGGCACCGGCCCTAACGAAACGAGGTAATCCATGTCTGGCATCGGATCGGCGTTGCTGAATAGTCTTGATATCGGGCTTCTGCTGTTCATTATCGCAGTAGGACTGAATATCGTGTTTGGTGTTCTGAACATCATCAACTTTGCTCACGGAGCGCTCTACATGCTGGGGGCGTACCTGGCATTTACCCTGATCAACATAGTAGGAATGCCGTTCTGGGCAGCGTTGCTCTTGGCTCCGCTTGGCGTGGCTATATTGGCGGTCCTCATTGACCGGTTTTTATTACGGTATATTTATTCCAGGGATATAGGAGACAGCTTGTTACTCACTTTCGCGCTTCTGTTAATCATTAACGAGAGCGTGCGACTGATCTGGGGCAGTGGAATTCAGGTCGTTCAGCCACCGCAGCTGTTGGCCGGGTCGATAGATATTATCGGTAGCTCCATACCGACATACAGCCTGTTTGTGATTGTTATGGGTCTGGTGCTACTGGCTGGCCTCTGGTTCCTGTTTAACCGGACCCGGATCGGTCGAATCATGCGTGCTGCCGCGCTGGATCGCGATATGGCAGAGGTCTTGTGTATCAATACCCGGCTAGTGGTGACGGGGGTGTTTGCCTTTGGCGCCTGGCTTGCGGCTGTCGGCGGTGTGATTGCCGCACCGATGCGTGCACTGGATCCCGGCATGGGCGACAAGATTATTATCGAATCCTTTATTGTGGTGGTCATCGGTGGTCTTGGGAGCTTTCCAGGCGCCTTGCTCGGGGCCATTATTCTCGGGCTGATCCATGGCTTTGGTGGTCGTTATTTTCCTGAGGTAAACATGCTTTTGCCATTTTTGGGAATGGCGCTGGTTCTGTTGTTCAAACCTAATGGCATTATGGGCAAAGGGGCAGCGGCATGAAGATCAAGATTTTATGGGCCTTGCTGACTTTGGTGATTGCGGGGCTGATTGCGGTGCCTTGGATTGCCTCTTACTTTTATACTTTCATTTTCACCGAAATTCTTATTCTAGGCTTGTTCGCAGCCAGTTTTAATCTGATTTTTGGCTATACAGGAATGCTGAGTTTTGGGCATGCGGCTTTCTTCGGCATCGGCTCCTACGCTATGGCATTGGTGCTAATACATCTGGAGTGGCCGTTTGTTTTCAGCCTGCTGGTATCCATGGGTGCCTCCGCGCTATTAGCCTTAGTCATTGGTTTTTTCTGTGTCCGGCTGAATGAAGTGTATTTCGCCATGTTGACTCTGGCCTTTGGCATGATGGTTTTTGCTATTGCATACCAGTGGCGCTCAGTCACCAATGGCAGTGACGGGCTGACTGGATTTTCTCTGGGCTCATTCGGGCTCGGGCTTGATCTGACTCTGGGGAATCCAGCTGTCTATTACCACGTGGTGCTAGCCATTGTTGTTATTGCCTCGGCGGTACTGTACCTAATTTGTCGAAGTTCATTCGGTATGATCCTGAGAGCTATTCGCCAGAATCCCGAGCGGGTGTCATTTGCCGGCCTGAATGTGCGCACTTATCGGTTGGTGGCCTTCGTGATTGCAGGCTCTTTTGCGGGCTTGGCAGGTGGTCTAATGGCTCCGTTTCTTCGAGTCGCAAGCCCTGAATTGCTGCATTGGTCGATGTCTGCAGAGCCAATACTGATGGCTATCCTGGGTGGCACAGGCTACTTCTTAGGACCGTTCGTTGGCTCGGCGGTGTTTGTACTGCTGGAAACCTGGATCACCAGCTTTACAGAGTCCTGGATGCTTGTTCTCGGTATTATCCTCGCCCTGATGGTTATTTTCTTCCGCAAGGGCTTATTGGGCACCGTCCTTGACTGGTGGATGGAGATAAAAAAATGACTAATCCAATTCTCACCATATCTAATCTTACCAAACGTTTTGGTGGAAATGCTGCGGTCTTGGGCATCAATCTGGACGTCATGCCGAAGGAGACCATGGCTATCATCGGCCCCAACGGCGCTGGCAAGACGACGTTTTACAACATGGTTTCTGGCCGGATGCAGCCCTCTGAGGGCAATATCACGCTTGATGGTAAAGACATCACCGGCCTGCCACCCCATAAAATTAGCAGATTGGGAATTTCACGCTCTTTCCAGATTAACAACATTTTTCCTGAGATGACGGTTCAAGAGAACGTTGAAGTGGTGTTGTCGGCTTTTCATGGCCACAGTCGCAAGCTGTTTAATATTGCGTCTCGTAACACCGGTATTCAGCAGGAAGCGGTAGAGCTCCTCAAGCGCCTGGGTGTCGATAGCCTCAAGGATCAACGCGCCGAGGTCATCAGTTATGGCGACAAGCGTCTGTTAGAAATAGCGATGGTTCTGGCGACGCGTCCAAAATTGGTTCTGCTGGACGAGCCAACGGCAGGAATGACGCCGGAGGAAACCCGGCGAACCACAAGACTGATCAAAAGTCTGGCAAACAGTGGCGACTACACGTTCCTCATCACCGAGCACGATATGGATGTGGTCTTCGATGTAGCGGATCGCATTCTCGTCATGCACCGTGGTGAAAAATTGTTTGCAGGCACTCCAGCGGAAGTGAAGAGCCATCCTGAGGTTCGGCGTGCCTACTTGGGTGAAGAAGAAGACGAAGTGACCGAGGAGACCGGCGCATGATTCTTGATGTTCGCAATATTCAGACGTTCTATGGCGAAAGCCAAGCGCTTCAAGGCGTTACTCTTCAACTGGAAGAGGGTGAGACGGTTTGTCTACTCGGCCGGAACGGAGCCGGAAAGAGTACAACACTGAAAAGTATTATTGGCTTAACACCTCCGCGATCTGGTGAGGTGATCTTTAACGGCAAGCGAATTCAGGGTTTGCCGCCGCACCGAATTGCCCGTTCAGGCATTGGTTATGTGCCGGAGGATCGCCGGATTTTTCCCAGCCTGAGCGTCCGGGACAACCTCGAAGTGGCCGCTTATCAACGCAAGGGGGTTGCCGCCCACTGGACCGTGGATAATATCCTCAAGAAATACGAAATGTTGGGAGAGCGAGAAGATCAAGACGGAGCTACTTTGTCTGGCGGACAGCAGCAAATGCTGGCGGTAGCTCGTTCGTTGATGACTCAGCCAAGGCTGCTATTGCTGGATGAACCCAATGAGGGGCTGGCCCCGGTTATTGTGCAGCAGATCGGGGAGTTGATTGACGATCTTAGTCAGACCACGACCATACTATTCACTGACCAGAGTGTTCGATTCGCACTGAAACATGCCCGGAGAGCCTACATTCTGGAAAAGGGGCAGGTTGTCCATCAGGCCACCAGTGACGAACTGCGAGCTGACCAGGCCACTCAGGAAAGGTTCTTGTCGGTCGCGTAATCTGGCTTGGAATAATCGCTGCAGGAGCGGATATGATTAAAAATTATGAAGCGTTTCACGGCGAATTGAGCCTGTCGAAAGAGGATGTGATCCGTGATGTTTACCGTCAAAACAAAGACCGCATAAGCATTAAAAAGGAGGCAACTGCGGTCAAAAACCTGACACGAATTATTGAGTCAACCCTTCGACTGGCCAATTCCAAGGGTTTTCATGCGATGACATTGAGAGATTTGTGCGCCGATTCAGGGATGAGCATGGGCGGGCTGTACGCCTACATTAGCAACAAAGCCGACCTGATTCATTTGATTCAAAGCCACGGTTTTATTATCACGCGCCGGACTCTTCTTCATTACACAAGCCAGGTCGAGGATATACGCGATCGATTGTTTGCCGCCATCAAGGCCCATCTATATCTGACCGAACAAATGCGGGCCTGGTTCTATTTTTCCTACATGGAAGCAAAGAGTCTACCGGCTCCAGAAAAGCGTGACGCTGTTGCGATCGAACTTGAAATTGAAGAGATCTTTCTGGATTTGATTGAAGATGGCATCAAAGCAAAGATATACGAAGCAAAAAACGCACGCTTAGTTTCCCTAATGACAAAAGCCTTGCTGCAAGATTGGTATTTGAAGCGCCGAAAATATCGTGATCAAGGCGTTGGCGTCGACGACTACGCTGTATTTGTCCGGGATGTGATTGAAAGCTATTTGCTCTGGAAACGCTGAGTCTTCCGCGTAAGCACGCTTACATCAACGGAAAAAAGACTCCCTAAAAACGCAAAGTTAACTGCGGCGCTTGTTCTTATCCAGCCATGCTGAAACAATCGCGGGAATAACTTTCTATCACCCCCTATCACTGTGGCCTACCATGCAACTATTAGTTCGTAATCTCGCCCGCACCACCACCGAACAGGAAATCCGCGAGCTGTTTGAGGCACACGGCACCGTAACCGAATGCACTCTGGTTCTGGATAAAGAAACCGGCAAATCAAAAGGATTTGGTTTCGTTGAGATGCCCGATGCAAAACAGGCGAAACTGGCCAAGGCAAAGTTGAACGAGACCCGTCTGGGCACCAACAAAATACGAGTAAAAACGGCTCAGGAAAAATAATCGTCCCGGCTAATTCTTGAGTGCAGCCAGAATCTCAAACGAACGCAAGCGGTCTTGCTGTTTGTAAAGATCGCAGGTGAAAAGAAGCTCGTCCGCCTGGGTGTGCTGCAAAAGCGTTTGCAGATTCTGTTTGACGGTGTCGCCACTGCCAATCATCGCCAGGCCCAGAAAATCTCGCACGGTTTGCTCTTCCTGAGGGCTCCACAGGCCATCCATACTCGACACTGGCGGGCGCATCTTCAGGCTCTGGCCACGAATTAACGACAGTATGCGCTGATAGGTGGTGGTGGCTAAAAACTCGGCCTGCTCATCAGTGTCTGCAGCAACCAAGGGCACTCCCAGCATCACATAAGGCTTGTCCAGCAATTCCGACGGCTGAAACTGGCTGCGGTATATTTCTATAGCCTGCATCATCATGCGCGGCGCAAAGTGCGACGCAAAGGCGTAAGGCAAACCCTTTTTTGCCGCCAGTTGTGCGCTGAACAAGCTGGAACCCAATAACCAAAGCGGCACGTTACTGTCCACTCCCGGCATAGCCACAACTTTTTGACCGGGTTGGCGCGGGCCCAAAAATGCCTGCAGCTCTTCTACGTCCGCAGGAAAGTCATCCACACTTCCGCTCAGGTGTTTGCGCAAAGCGCGGGATGTGAGCGGGTCAGTGCCCGGCGCACGGCCTAAACCCAGGTCAATTCGGCCCGGGTAAAGCGCTTCCAACGTGCCGAACTGTTCGGCGATCACGATGGGCGCGTGGTTTGGCAGCATCACGCCCCCTGCCCCCACGCGAATTGTCTGCGTGCCCGCCGCCAGATAACCCACCACAACCGCGGTGGCGGAGCTAACAATGGCGTCCATATTGTGGTGTTCGGCCACCCAGTAACGGTTGAAGCCTAACTGTTCCACGTGTTTGGCCAGCGTCAGTGAGCGCTGCAAAGCCGGCGTTGCGCCTTCATCGTTGTCTTTTGTGGAAGCTAAATCCAGTACTGAAAACGCCACTTCATTTATGTTCATTGCCAATCACCCTTTCATTTCGTGCCGTCGCGATTTGAATAGCTCGCGTAATAGTAGCTAGTTATGATAATAACACACCCGCACAGGCAATAAGGCTTACAGACGGGACACTAAGGAACGGCACGCTCGACTATGCACTCGTAGCCGCCCATTTCGAATTCGCGGCAGATGAACGGGCGCTTCTGATAAATTGAGCAAGACAGGGTGTTGCGATCCAGTGCGGCGCACCAACCGTCGTCTAGTCGGGCCATGGTGCGGCTGCCCCACTGGTCCGTTGCAATGAAGCGCTCTGGCACGCCGGTCTCTGTAATCAGCATGACTTCCAGGCGGCAACAGCAGGCCTGACAGCTTGAGCAGCTGATGGTGCTGTCTGGCAGATTCTCTGCTTCAATCCTCATTGGGATGGGCCATTGTATTCTCCGCGAGCGTTGTAATCAGAGCAGCTCTTTGCGCAGCTGCGACGGACTTTTGGGTGACAGCGAACCTGGAGCAACATCAAACACGGTTTTGGCTCCGATCTCACCTGAGCGCGCCAGCCTATAAACAGCCCGAGAGTAGGCCACCAGAGCACTGGCGGTGAACTCGAGATTACTGCCCAGAGCCAACGAGCACTCGATGATCTGCTTGCTTTGGGTACCCGTATCGGTTTTACCTTCCGGCAAAATGGTTTCACCAAACAGACGGTTCAGTGACATTAGACCGGGGTCCCGGCCCACAGCCAAAAGCGCAATGTTGCCGGACATTTGCGCCGCATCATCCAGTGCTGCAAAGTGTTCATTCACTTTTGCATGGGTATCAAAACTGTCCACCGTGTTAAAAAACTGCGTCAGATATGGCCCCTGTTTTGGCAGATCCGTTTTAGAACCACCGCACAGAATCATCACATCCACTTCATCCTGATACTGCTCGACATCTGCCATGGCGTATACCGGCACTTTGCGATCAAGAAGCGTCACGTTGGCAGGATCACGGCGGCTGAACACGCAAAACAGTTCCATGTCCGGATTTTGTGCCAAAGCCGCTTCCACGCCCCGGCCCAAATTGCCATAACCGGCAATGGCGACTCTTATTTGATCTGTCATGGTGATTGAATCCAATTCTTTAAAGCGATTGTGTGTAAGAGAAAACGGTCCCAGAGCTCTTCAAGCCAATGAATTCAAGACTTTGAATTCTGGCACGTGTAATGGTGCATTGCCATCACAGTGCTTCAGACCGCGTTTATACCTGAAAAGACCTGAAAATCAGAGCCTGTCAGCCCTTGCCAAAAACGCTGTATTTTAACGAAATTTTTACGCCCCGCGCCCTGTTTGGTCATCGAATTTTTACACCCTGCCGCTGCATCATAACCACACACTCACTGAAGGAGTACGAGCGTGTCCACATTCCTTTTATTGGTCTCACTTGCCGTTGGCGTTTATCTGGTTGCAGCGTTGCTTCGCCCTGAGAGGTTCTGACCATGGCACTGATTGGCATCGGCATCATTCTAGGACTTTTCGGCCTGTGTTTCTGGTTCATTGAAATGGAGGAACGGCTGTGAACGAAGTCATTATTATTTATGCCGTTACACTTCTGCTGGCATGGCCATTAGGAGAGTACATTGCCGGGGTTTTCAACGGCCGCGAAGGCACGGGCGCCATGATCTTTCTGCCCGTGGAAAGAGGTATTTACCGCCTGGCGGGAGTAGATCCCGCCCAGCCCATGAGCTGGCAGGGTTACGGCAAAGCGTTGCTGAAACTGCACCTTGTTCTGGCCCTGATTGTGTTTGGGCTTTTAATGACCCAAGGCGTTCTTTTTCTGAACCCGGACGCGATAGGTGGAATGAGCTGGGATCTGGCCCTGCACACGGCGATATCATTTCTGACCAACACCAACCAGCAACATTATTCCGGCCAGGCGCAACTGAGCTATCTGGCGCACACCTTCGGAATTGTTGCGCTGCAGGTGATTACGCCGGCTGCCGGCATGGCGGCTCTGATCGCAATCGTACGCACCCTTCTGGGCCGGTCTGACCGTAAATCCCGAACCCCGTCAAATGACCCAGTATCGGTCGGCAACTTTTACCAAGACATAACCCGGGCTATTGTCCGGATTATGCTTCCCATTGCGACTGTGATCGCTTTATTGCTGGCATCACAAGGCGTTCCCAATAGCTACCACGGTGCGCAAACCGCCATTCCGCTAGACCAGACTGCAGAGATGACTGAGCAGCGTATCCCTATCGGCCCGGTCGCACCTATGGTTGCCATCAAGCAGGTGGGCACCAATGGCGGCGGCTGGTATGGCGCAAACTCAAGCGTGCCATTGGAAAACCCCACGCCCGTGAGCAACTTCATTCAAACGGTTTCGCTTGTTCTTATTCCCGCCGCCATGGTTTTTTCCCTGGGGTTTCTCACTGGCCGCCGGAAGCTGGCACTGGTGATTATGACCGTCATGGTGGTGATGTCCGTTTCGCTTACCTCTGTCGCCATCTGGTCAGAAAACCAGCCTAACGCTGCCTTCACCAACCTTGCCGCAGAAGGACCAAACCTCGAAGGCAAAGAGGTCCGCATTGGTGCCACCGCAACGGCACTGTGGGGCAGCTGGACAACCCAGACCTCCAACGGGTCGGTAAACGGCATGCACGATAGCTTTAATCCCATTGGTGGCATGGTTCTTCTGGTCGACATGTTCATCAATGTCACTTTTGGCGGTATCGGCGTTGGATTGATTGGTTATCTGCTGTTCGTGATACTAGCGGCGTTTCTTGGCTCGCTCATGATCGGACGAGCGCCCGAAATAGCGGGTAAAGCCCTGGAAACCCGTGAGATAAAACTGGTGTGTATTGCCCTGCTTATACAACCTTTACTGATACTGGGGTTTAGTGCCGTCACCGTCGCTTTCCCAACGTTAACCGGAGTCTCTAACCCGGGCTTCCACGGCCTCACCCAGGTGATTTACGAATACACATCTGCCTTTGCGAACAATGGCTCCGGCTTCGAAGGCTTGGGCGATAATTCAATATGGTGGAACATCACCTGCTCCATCAATCTTGCACTGGGCCGTTTTATTCCGATTTTGGTGCCTCTGGCTATCGCTGCGTCTCTGGCAGCAAAACGCTCTGCCCCCGAGGGCCGTGGCAGCTTAAGCATCGATACCGCCACTTTTGGCGTGATGACGCTCGCAGTCATTGTGATGTTCACCTTGTTGAGCTTTATGCCGGTGCTGATTCTTGGCCCGATCGCTGACGCCCTGATTATGTTGCCTTGATTGGAGAAGCATGATGCCTAACGACACTCAAGAAATAACGGATTCGGTCAAAGCCAGCCGCGTTATCAGTCAGTCCTTCAAAAATTTGTCGCCCCAGCACCTCGCTGGCAACCCCGTTATGTTCGTCGTCGGTATTGGCACGCTGATAACCGGATTGCTAGGCGTAACTCACCTAATGCAGGGCCAGCCCGCTGCGCTCGATTTTATAATCTGTGCCATTCTGCTTTTCACGGTGTTATTTGCCAATGGGGCAGAATCTGTAGCCGAAGCCCGAGGTAAAGCCCAAGCAGGTGCTTTGCGGGCGACCCGAACAGACCTCAAAGCTCTGAAAATGATTGGCAATCAGACTCAGCTGGTACCCGCGACGGATTTGCGCAGAGGTGACCGGGTGGTTGTGAAGGCTAATGAACTGATTCCAGCCGACGGTGAGATTGTCAAAGGCGCTGCGACGATCAACGAATCAGCCGTAACCGGTGAGTCTGCCCCCGTGCTTCGCGAGGCGGGCACCGATAACAGCGGTGTCAGCGCGGGAACCAAAGTGCTATCAGACGAGATTGTGATAGAAGTGACCGCCGACCCTGGAAATTCCCTGCTTGACCGGATGATTGCGCTCGTAGAAGGCGCGCAACGCCAGAAAACGCCCAGCGAACTGGCGCTTTCTGTGCTGCTGGCTGCCATGACCCTGATATTCCTGATCGTGGTGGTTACCCTGGTTCCCCTCTCTGGATTTGTTGATATTTACCCTTCGTATTCGGTGTTGGTAGCGCTGCTGGTGTGTTTGATCCCCACCACCATTGGAGGACTGCTTCCGGCCATCGGCATCGCCGGCATGGATCGGGCCTTGCGAGCCAATGTGATTGCCAAGTCTGGCAAAGCGGTTGAAGTGGCGGGTTCCATTGACACCTTGCTGCTGGATAAAACCGGCACTATCACTCTGGGTGATAGGCGCGCCACGGCGTTTGAACCGTTGCAGGGCGTGTCACCCGCTGCGTTAAGGGATGCTGCATTACTGACATCGCTGGCTGACCCCACTCCCGAGGGGAAATCCATCGTCAAGCTGGCTCGGGATAATGGCTCCAGTGCCCAAACTGAAGAAGGCGCAGAGTTTATTGAATTCTCTGCTCATACCCGGATGTCGGGTGTCGATTTACCCGATGGCCGTAAGCTGCGGAAGGGCGCGACAAACGCGATACGCACACTGGTGACCGAAAAAGGTGGCCACTACCCACTCGAAACTGACCGCCTGGTAGAACGGGTGGCAAAAAATGGCGCCACGCCTTTAGTTGTCGCCGAGGGTAATCGGATTCTTGGGGTTATCTCGCTGTCAGACGTTATCAAGCCCGGCATGAAGGAGCGTTTCGGCAAGCTCCGTGAAATGGGCGTGAAAACCGTCATGATTACCGGTGACAACCCGATTACCGCGGCCGCTATTGCGGCAGAAGCGGGCGTTGACGACTTTGTTGCAGAAGCAACTCCCGAGCAAAAGTTGGACATTATCCGCAAAGAACAGGCCGAGGGGCGATTAGTGGCGATGGTGGGCGACGGCACGAACGACGCGCCCGCGTTGGCCCAAGCAGATCTGGGCCTTGCTATGAACTCCGGTACGCAAGCAGCACGTGAAGCGGGGAACATGGTCGATCTGGACTCTGATCCGGGCAAATTGCTGGAAGTGGTGGAAATTGGCAAACAGCTGCTGATTACTCGTGGGGCGCTCACTACCTTTTCATTAGCCAATGACGTGGCCAAGTATTTCGCCATTCTTCCTGCTCTGTTCGTCGGCAGCCTACCCGCTCTGGGCGTGCTGAATATACTTAATCTGTCGAGCCCGATGAGTGCCGTGCTTTCGGCCACTATTTTTAACGCGTTAATCATTCCGGCGTTAATTCCTTTCGCTCTGAAAGGCGTGAGCTACAAGCCGGCCAGTGCATCTCAGCTTCTTCGTCGCAATTTGCTGATTTTCGGCCTTGGGGGGCTATTGCTGCCCTTCCCTGCTATCAAAGCCCTGGATCTTATGCTGACCGTTGTATTATAAGGAGAAAAAAATGATGAAACCAAACTCAGTTGATACGGCCGGCTACACTTCCTGGCTCGCGGCCATACGGGCTGCGGTTGTGTTCATTGTGCTTTGCGGGGGCCTGTACCCACTGTTGGTCACTACCGTCGGCGGGTTATTGTTTCCGTATCAAGCGACCGGAAGCCTGATTATAATTGACGGTACTGTGGTGGGGTCCGAATTGGTTGGACAACCCTTTAAAGCCGCGAAATACTTCCATGGTCGGCCATCTGCAGCCGACTACGATCCGTTTTCTGTCGCCGGCTCTAATTACGCTCCAAGCAACTCGGATCTGCGAGCCAGGGTAAAGTTGGCGTCAGAAGACATTGCCGCGCGCGAACAAGTAATCCCCATCGACATTCCGGTGGATCTGCTGGCGGCTTCGGGCTCTGGCATTGATCCTCATATATCACCGGAAGCTGCCAGGTTGCAGGCCAGGCGTATTGCCGCAACCAGAGATGTGGCGGTCGATCAGGTCAACGAGCTCATCGCGCGTTATACAGAAGGCCCCACGCTCGGCACATTCGGCCAGCCTCGGGTTAATGTGCTGCGGATAAACCTGGCACTGGATGGTAAGGAGTCTTTAGATTGAACCAAGGCGACCAGAACCGCCCAAATCCAGACGCGCTGCTCAGAACCCAGAAGCGCGAACAGGCGGGCGGGCTGAAAATATTTCTTGGCGCAGCGCCTGGGGTTGGCAAAACCTACCAGATGCTCCAAGCGGCTCATGAGCTCAAAAGGCAGGGCGTTGACGTTGTTATTGGCATTGCAGAAACCCATGGGCGCGCGGAAACGATGGCGTTATGCGAAGGCCTTGAGCAACTGCCGTCGAAAGAAATCGAATACGCCGGCAAGCGCTTCCGCGAATTTGATCTGGACGCGGCTCTTCAGCGTCATCCGCAAGTCATGTTGGTCGATGAGCTGGCCCACCGAAACATCCCCGGTACCCGCCATAGCCGTCGTTATCAAGACATCGATGAGCTGCTGAACCAGGGCATAACCGTCTGGACGGCAATAAACATACAGCATCTTGAAAGCCTGTCAGATGTGGTCGCCAATATTACCGGTGTCCGAATGCGAGAAACCATTCCGGACTCCATTCTTGAGCGAGCCAAAAACATCGTGTTGGTGGACCTGGCGCCATCTGAACTGCTCGAACGCCTCAGGCAAGGCAAGATTTACGTACCTGAACAGGCGCGTGCGGCTCTGGACGGCTATTTCTCCCCCTCTAATTTGTCCGCGCTGCGAGAACTCGCCGTGCAGGCAATTGCAGAGCGACTGGATGCAGACGTCCGTGAAAACATGCAATCCCAGGGCATTCAGGGGCCGTGGTCTGTTCGATCGCGCATGCTGGTTGCGGTTGATGGCTCGGGACAAGGTGAAGCTTTGGTTCGGGCAGGACGAAGACTTTCCGATCGCCGTAAAGCGCCCTGGACCGTCGTTACCGTTGACAACGGTCGCTCGAACGCATCTGAGCGTCAGCGGGTAGAAAAGATATTTGATCTGGCTGCCAGGCTGGGCGCAGAAGTGAAAACGCTTCGCGGTTACGACGTGGCTGAAGAAATTCTGGCGTTTGCACGGGAGCAGAACACCACCACATTAATTCTTGGCCGCTCTCACAATCGCTGGTGGCACTTCAAAAAATCCACCAGTCGTCGCCTGTTAACCCAAGCTGAAGCTTTCGAAATCACCTTTATTCCGGTGCCAAAAAAGCAACAAAGGCATACCGCCGAGGCGCAGGTTCATGGCGGCAGACGTTCAGACTATGCCTGGGCCGTAGCGAGTGTGGGCGTCGCAACGGCAATGGCGTTGGGGCTTCAACACATACTTCCGTTTGGAAATCTGTCGCTGATTTTCCTGACGTGGGTGCTTTTAGTCGCTGCAAAAACGGGTATAAGGCCTGCACTGTTCAGCGCCCTACTCAGTTTTTTAACGTACAATTTTATCTTCACTGAGCCAAGACTGACCTTCGGCATCACCGACAAAGACGAACTTCTGACCGTCATTTTTTTCCTCATTATTGCAATCATTGGCGGCAATCTCGCGGGAAAACTCAGAAATCAAATTCGAATGCTACGCTCCTCGAACGATCTTACCGACGCGCTTCTCAAATTTACCCGGCGCCTGGCTTCCGCTCCGGATATTACGTCCGTTCGTAAAGAAGCCGTCGACGTACTGTATGGGCAAGTCAAAATACCTCTGGTTATTGCTCAACGTTGCCCCGAGAGTGGCAGCATCGAGATACTTGCCAGTGCTGGATCCCCGTCCCCATTTAAAGAAGCCGCTTGTTCCGCAATTGACTGGGCACAAAAAAATGGCAAGCCCAGTGGCGCGTTTTCAGATACGTTAAACAGCCTTCCCTGGCGATTCGAGCCGATCTCGGTAGAAAATGAGGTTTACGCCGTGCTGGGACTGCAAGTGGATGATATGGCTGCGGACCGCTATCGAGAGCTTGCAATCGGTACCTATGTACATCAGTTAGGCCAGGCGTGGCTTCGCACCCAGCTGGCGGCCAATCTATCAGCGTCGCGGATGGCAGAAGAGACCGAAAGGCTTCGCTCGGCTCTGCTTGCGTCCATTTCGCACGACCTCCGTACGCCCCTGGCGTCAATGATAGGCTCAGCAAGTACGTTGAAATCCATGCTAAACCGTCTTTCAGATGAAGACCGGGAAAGCCTGCTGGATTCTGTTCTTGGTGAAGGTGAGCGTCTGGACCGTTATATCCGCAACCTGCTGGATATGACGAAATTAGGTCATGGCACATTAAAGATCGAGCGGGATTGGATTGCGTTCACCGATATTCTAGCGTCTGCGTTAAGGCGCACCAGAAACTTGATGGCTCGGGTTAAGGTAGAACGTAGAATCGCGGACAATCTCCCTCTGCTGTTCGTTCATCCGGCGCTGATTGAACAAGCGCTGGTCAATGTTCTTGAAAATGCAGCTAAATTCGCGCCCGATGGATCCACCCTCACCATCAGCGCCCATCAACAAGCCAATGAACTCGTTGTCGCCATATCCGATGAAGGGCCGGGCATTCCCGAAGATCAGAGAAGTCAGGTTTTCGACATGTTCTTCACAGGTGGCGAAGGTGACCGTAGCCCCCATGGCAGTGGCCTGGGGCTCGCCATATGCCACGGTATGGTCGGCGCCCATGGCGGACGAATCCAGGCACTTGCCGGGCCGAATAACAAAGGCGCCACCATTGAAATCACGCTTCCCCTTATAGAACCACCGGATTTAACCGAGCTACAGGAACCAGAAACTCATAGGGAATCTAGTGAATGAACACTCTGACGCAAAACCGGGAAAAGCCGTGCGTGTTGATTATCGACGATGAGCCGCAAATCCGACATTTTTTGCGTATCAGTCTTAAGGTTGAAGGGTGTGACGTGCTGGAAGCTGAAAATGGGGAAACGGGTGTTGAACTATGCGCCAGACATCTGCCAGATTTAGTAATTTTAGACTTGGGGCTGCCCGATATGGATGGTTCTGATGTACTTGCTGCCGTACGGGAGTGGTCGTCTGTGCCGGTCATCGTTCTATCCGTCAGAAATCGGGAGTCAGAAAAAGTAAAAGCGCTTGACCTTGGCGCCAATGACTACATAACAAAACCATTCGGTATAGACGAACTACTCGCTCGAGTTAGAACGCAGTTACGAACTTACCAGCGCACCGGCGGGGCCCCAACAGAAGCATCCGTCATTTATGAAGATGGCATCCTGGCCATTGACCTTTCTAAGCGAAAAATTATGGTCAGTGGAGAGCCTGTCAGGCTGACACCAAAAGAATTCGCGGTGCTGAAGATTTTGATGCTGGCGTCCGGTAAAATTGTCACCCAATCCCAACTCTTAAAAGATATCTGGGGGCCAACTCACACCAAAGATACACATTATCTGCGAGTTCTGGTTGGAAGGCTGAGGCAAAAACTGGGAGACGACCCGACAGAACAACGCTACATACAGACCGAGCCTGGTGTGGGCTATCGCTTTCTTGAGCGCCCCGGAAACGCCCAGCTTACCATCGGCTGAAATACCAAAGCCAACGCACGAACGGCCTGTCTTTTTGGCTTAAAACCAGCCTTATATGTAGCGACCTGCATTGAATAACGCTCCGACCTGCATTCAGCGGCTTTTTCGACCAGAATTAACTGCGACCAGCGCACCCCTCAAACCAGAGATAACTGCGAATGAACCTGCATTCCATCGAGGCCAACCAGAATTAACTGCGACTGAAAACGACCAACAATCCTGGGTGACAGCAATCGACCCATAGCAGCCATTGCTAGCAGCAAGGGCCGCGGAGAAAGAAACGCGCAATTAATGCGTTAAGGGGCGAGTTGAAGGACTGGCCGCATCAAGATTTCTTCTATAAGTACGTTGGCCGGCTGCGCGAACGCATAGACGAGTGCTTGAGCAACGTCCTGAGCGCTCAGGGCATTGAGTTTCTCACGCCGCTCATTCAGCGCGACACTGACGTTATGGCCAAACTCGGTCCAGACGGCTCCAGGTTCGATCACCGATACGCGAATTCCGTCTGGTCCCAGTTCCTTACGCAAGGCGTCATGAAAGCCTACGACAGCATATTTGGTGGCACTGTAAACGGACCAGTTCTCAACGCCATACCGCCCGCCCACACTGGAGACAGACGAGATCATCGCGCCTGGGCGTCCGCGCATGAGCGCAATGGCCGCATGCGTGCAGTTGAACACCCCGTACAGGTTCACATCGACCATTGTCTTCCATTGGTCCCGCGTGCTGTCTGCGAAAGGTGCGCTGATGCCCAGGCCGGCATTGTTGAACAGTAGATCCAGTCCGCCAAAGCGTTCCCGCACCAGGTCGAACAGCGCCTGCACCTGGCTGCCGTCGGTAACATCGGTCTGCACGATGGTTGCCGACGCACCAAGCTCCTCCGCCAGCGCATCAAGTAGGTCAAGTCGCCGCGCTGCAAGCACCACGTGGACTCCCTCTTCCGCCAGCAAACGAGCGGCTGCCTGCCCTATGCCGCTCGATGCGCCGGTGATGACGGCAATTTTTCCGTTGAGGTCCTGCATTTTCATAAATTTCCAATCAATTGTTAACGAGTCACTGCGGATGGCAAAGGTGAAATGCGTACATAAAGAATAGCGGGAATGTAGCTTAACAAAGGCGTGGGCAGGTTAGATCCGCTACAGTACGTCGCGTGATTAAGATCCTGCGCATGCCTTAGACCGGCTGGCCGTCAAGACGCAGTGCATCTTCTGAGTGGTTGCGTCGAATGTAACGGATAGTGGCATGATCAAGGTTGCGATGCAATTCGGAGTTATTCATCGCTCGGCCCGTCGGTTTTTGGCCGGTTGCTGCCGGTCGCCAATATGCCAAGTGTAGTGCAACAAACGGAGGTTTATTGCACTACATCAAGCAAACCGCCAAAAGACGCTGTTCCCCGCATTCCGGCACTCCATCATCCCTTTCCATTATTCAAAGTCCAGCTACACTGAAATTCCGTGATTAATTGGCCTTGCGGCTCCACCATGAAGACAAACACACGATCAGGGAAATCTGCCAAATGATTGGCATTTCCAAATCGACGCTGTACAACTACCTGGCCAAGGCGGACAGCGATGTCGTCGGGCGGCGTAAGCTGATCCCGTCCGATTCGCTGCTGCATCTGCGGCAGCGGCTGGACCGCTTGCCCCGCAAAAGCCGGGAGCGAACGGCACAGGTGCAGGCGAGCGCCGAACTGTACGGCGTCTCCGCCAGCACCGTGTATCGGGCGCTGAAGGACTTCCTCAAGCCGCGCGCGGCGCATCGTGGCGATCACGGCACGCCACGCCTGATGCCGAAATCGGAGCTGGAGCGCTACTGCGAGCTGGTCGCCGCCCTCAAACTCAGGACCACCAACAAGGCAGGGCGGCACCTGTCCACCAAGCGCGCCATCGAGCTGCTGGAAGAGTATGGCGTCGAGACCGGGCATGGCCTGGTGCGCACGCCGCAAGGTGTGCTGACGCGCAGCACGGTGAACGAATACCTCACGCGCTGGCACCTGGATCAGGCGCGCCTGCGCCGGCAGCCGCCCGCCGTGCGCTTTCAGGCGGAGCACAGCAACGATTGCTGGCAATTCGACATGTCGCCGTCCGACCTGAAACACATCGAAGCGCCGTCCTGGGTCGACCCGGGCAAAGGCGAACCGACCCTGATGCTGTAAAGCGTGGTCGATGACCGAAGCGGCGTGTGCTTTCTCGAATACCGCTGCGTTTACGGCGAAGACGCGGAATCGGCGCTGCGCTTTCTGTTCAATGCGATGGCGGCGAAGGACGAGGCCGAATTTCCATTTCAGGGCCGGCCCAAGATGATCTATCTCGACAATGGGCCGGTGGCCAAGAGTCGCGTATTCCAGAACGTGATGCAGGCCCTGGGCATCGACTGGCTGACCCACATTCCCGCAGGCAAGGATGGCGAGCGCGTGACGGCCCGCTCGAAGGGCAAGGTCGAGCGTCCCTTCCGCACCGTCAAGGATGCCCACGAAACGCTGTATCACTTCCACCAGCCGGAAACAGAACAACAGGCAAGACCACCGCACCGAACCGCACTCGCGCATCGAGGACTGGATCGCCAATTTCCCGCCCGACGGTATCCGGGCCATGTGCGCCTGGGAGCAATACTGCCGCTTCGCCCGCGAACCGGAGCGGCGCAAAGTTGGCATCGATGCGCGCGTCTCGGTGGATGGCACCGCCTATGAGGTGGAGCCGGACATGGCCGGCGAAACGGTGCTGTTGTTGTGGGGGCTGTTCGACAGCGAGCTATACGTCGAATATGAGGGTGCCCGGAGCGGCCCTTACCATCCGGTGTCCGACCCGATTCCGTTGGGCCGCTACCGGGCGTTCAAGCGCGGCGCCGCCGGCGAGCGGGCCGACCGCATCCGCTCACTGGCGGACCAGCTCAAGCTGCCGATCGCGGCGCTGGCAGGGGAGGATCTGCGGCTGGCGCCGTTGAATCTGCCCATCGAACTTCCCATACACCCCCTTCGATGCGGAAGTGCACGAATACCATTTCGCCAGCAGCATCGCCGCCAAGCTGGCGATCGCCAACGACTTGGCGCAGCCGCTGGCCAGGCTCGCGCCAGCCGATCGGGCTTTCATCGACCAGGTGCTGGGCGAGACGCTGAACCGCAGCATCGTGCTGGCGCGCGTACGCGATTATTTTCGCAGTAAAAAATCCGGAGAAGACCACGCGAGTTGAAGTAATGCAGTATTACGGACTGACGCAAGCGCTCAGCCAGGCCGGCTACCATGAAACCGAGCATCACCAGCAGCTCATCAAGGACATCAGGGGCGCCATCATGCAAGGGCGGCTGATCGCGGTCTGCGGCGTCGTGGGCAGCGGCAAGACGGTCACCTTGCGCCGCCTGCAGCAGATCCTGAAGGAGGAAAACCGGGTGACCGTCGCCAAATCGATTTCGGTGGAAAAGCACAGCATCAAGCTCGCCACCCTGATTACGGCGCTCTACTACGACTTGGCACAGGACAAGCTGATTCAGATTCCCAAGCAAAATGAGCGGCGTGACCGGGAGTTGCAAGAGCTGCTGAAAAAGGGCAAGCGCCCGGTGGCACTGTTCATCGACGAAGCGCACGACCTGAACGGACACACGCTGATCGGCTTGAAACGCTTGATGGAACTGGCGGAAGATGTCGGCGGCCGGCTGTCGGTGATCCTGGCCGGCCATCCCAAATTGCGCAACGACCTGCGCCGGCCGACGATGGAAGAAATCGGCTACCGCACCGACATCTTCACGCTCGATGGCATCGCCGGCAGTCAACGCGACTACATCCATTGGCTGCTTGGCGCCAGCACCGACAACAAGGCCGAGCCGGAGGCGATCCTGACAGCCGATGCGATCGACATACTGGCCACCAAGCTGCGCACGCCGCTGCAGGTCCAGCTGCATCTGACATTGGCGCTGGAAGCGGGCTACCAGACCGGCGAGAAACCGGTCACGGCGGAATTGGTGGAAACGGTCATGTCGCGCCAACTCGACGATCTGGAGCCGACGCTGGCGCGCCACGGCTATCGGCTCAAGGATATGGTCGAGCAGTTCGACGCCAAAGCATCCGAGATCCGATCGCTGTTCAGCAATCAGCTTGAACCGAAGCGCACGGCGGAAATCCGCGAGCGCATGCTGGCTGCTGGCTTGCCGATATAGCGTCCGATGTAGGGCCGTGCGTGCTCGCGCCGTCCCTGGCCCGGCACAGCGCGGTCAGTCGCAGTTATTGCTGGTTCATGTCAATCTAATGCAGGTCGGCGCGATTGAATGCAGGTTCATTCGCAGTTATCTCTGGTTTGAGGGGTGCGCTGGTCGCAGTTAATTCTGGTCAAAAAGGCCGCTGAATGCAGGTCGGAGCGTCATTCAATGCAGGTCGCTACACCTATAAGTATCGTTAACGTAATTTATTCATCTAGATGCTCATCTCTAAAAGATCGCATCATATACACAATCAGCCCAACGAAAATGAATATAAATACGCCACCGAACAAAAATGCAAGACTGAAGGGCATCACTTCCGCCAGGGCGCCAAGAATCAAAGGTGCCAGGAACTGAACGCCACGATTCGCCATTAAGCGCACCGCCAAAGCTCCAGAGCGCTGATTTTCGTTTACGCTCTCTACTAAAACAACCATCGACAGGGGCTGTGATACCCCGGAGCCAAACCCGATCAGAACGGCCAGCAGCGCAAGGAGCAAGAAACTATCTGTTGTGCCCGTCAGCATAAAACCTAAAGCAACTAAAACAGGGGAGCAGACTATGGCCATAGATCGCCCCCCAACCCACCTGATCACCAACGGCATAAATGGCCGCACCAGCATTGAAAAGAGCGCCCTTAAACTTACCAGAGTTCCGATCATGGTCGCCGACACGGCCAGGCTTTTAAGATAAATTGGCAGGAATGTTCCATAAGCGCTTAATGCGAACACCACAGAAACAGTCAATGCTATAGAAACTTTCACCCCGACATTTTCTTTTAAAAGATGTACCTGGGCCTGAAGTTCAAATAAAGGGCGCTTCACTCGATTACCAATGGCAGCGCTTCCAGTCAGGAAAAAACCACTCAACGTAGCAAAAAATGAAACAACAATTATGACGAGAAAAGACATTGGTATGCCGCTGGTGTCAATTATCCAACCAGCAAGTATTGGGCCGACAAGCTGCCCGGCTGAAAGACAAGTGGTGTACCAGCCAAAGTATTTTTCCAGTTGTTTGCCCTTGCCTAAACTGGAAACAATGGACTGACCAGCCAGAATCATGGCCATATGGGCAATGCTTACAATAACCTGCACAAGGATTAAGCCAGAGAATCCGGGTAGGGCAAGAACAACTGCCGGCCCCAGAATCATCCCGAAACCACCTGTTATTATTACTATTTTTCCTCCTACGCGGGTAATTATTCCACTAAAAGGAATGGCCAATATCAACGGCAGTAAGTAGGGCACAGAGAGGATTAACCCAATAACAAACGGGCTAGCGCCAAGCTCAAAAGCAGATAGGGGAACGGCGATCAAAAGCATGGTTTGAGCCACGAACGTACTGGCCAAACTAAAACAAATAGTAACCAAGTTGATTGTTAATTGACGTGAGCTGTCTGAGCCGATCGGCTTAATCATATTATTTCAAGTTTTGTCATCAGTGAAATCATCTTAATTTTCTCATGAGCAAGCCTGATCGCCTCAAATACCCACATATCTTTAGCACAAAATACTGTTTACAAACAAAAAAAGACCCCGGCTATACACCGGGGCCAAGAAAGTAAAACCCAAAAGGAACTACACTAATCAGAATGCTCGCTTAAAAGCCGTACATCAACATGGCCTGGAGTCGAACGGCACTGCCATCCTTACCATTAACCTGTTCACGAGTGTGGTAGCCCGCTTCAAGACCGTAAGTGATTCGATCAACTGGCGACCAGATGTAGTTAACAAAGGTGCTGCTGAAACGCTCGTTTGCTGTAGCAGCAACGTCGCCATTCCGATACGCATCATCCAGATCTACGATGGCCACACCGTAGCCTAGGTTAATTGCACCAGGACCTACGGCTACGCTAACACTTGCACCACCACCCGTTGCTTCGATCGTTTCAAGATCACCTGCAGAATCGACGTACCCCGGAGCTGATGACGGGCTGATATACAAGTACCCACCAATACCATCACCGTGGGTAATCGAGCCGCGCAGCGTAACCGCATCGGTCAGTTGCGTTTTAGCTTCAAGCGTTACGCCCCAGCCCATGGCAGAGTCGTCAGTAAAAGCTGGGTTTGAAACAGTCGCGCCCTCAGCATCATATTCTAAGAAACGGGCAACGCCAGCGACCGCAAATTGAACCGGGCCGTCAGTATTTTGATAACGAGCTGTTATGTCGGGCAGTCGATACTGGGTAGTGGAGTCAGAATTTATCGATCCACCTTGCTTGGGATCTTCTGCAGAGAAGGAGAATTTCCCAGTGGTATAACGCACTTGCGCTTGCCGCCCGCCGCCCTTGGCCAATGGGCCGTTAAAGTCGACCGTAGGGAATAGGCTAATCGTGTTCCCGAAGTTACTCCAAGTCTGGCCCGCTAGAACACCTTTCCATACACCATAGGCGTGACGCAGCCGGAACCCACCGCCGCCGTCAGCGAAGCCGCCGTCACCGTAAAAGTCGCCTTCAACGTTGGCTTTCAACACATCGTCGCCAAACGCAGTCGTTGTTGTGAGTCCTAAGCGGCTTTGAAAGGCATGCATAGTGGTATGCCCATCAACACCGGGCGTATCATCCAGTCTGATTTTTCCACGATTAACTGTATTAGTAAGGTCCGCGTCAACATCGTAAATAACGTCCAGCTTAGCATAGCCATAGACGTTTACATCGGTCTGGTCGACTTTAAAGTTTATCGCCTGAACTCCAGATGTCACCAGCAGAGTTGCAGTACCTAAAGATAAAATAGCGATTTTTTTTGCAGCATTTTTGCTCATAGAGCCCTCTCAAGTAAGTCTTTTGTTTGGTGTGAACTATTTTTCTTGAGTAAATCAGTTTAAGAATCAATATTCGTAAGCTGGGACTGCTTAGTAAGCAGACCTGCTGAGTATTAATTTTTTGTTTTTAAACTTAATACAATAATACACTTAGATGTATTTTTTTCAATACATTTAAAAGGATTTACTGCTTTTTATCGGTATTGAAAAAGGGGGGATTAAATCAGACAAAAATTGCAAGGGTCAGTCCCTGACACGGTAGTCAGAGAGCACCTGAGGATCAGCAAAACCTTTGCAACATTATTGATTGGCATAGGGATCGTTTTTCCCAAAACCGGTAATCGAACAATAAAATAGGTCCGACTCGACCTTTTTCATGCACTCATAATCAAAGCGGTAACGCTTGAGTCCGCTCCCAGCAGCAGGGGCGGACTCAATCTGATCTCACGACAAATACGGTAGCCAGGTAACCATTCCGGGGAAGATAACCATTATTATCACCAACAAAATCGAACACAGAATGTAAGGAATTGACGCCATATAGATCTCTTTCATTGTGGTTCCTGGCGGCGCAACACCCTTCATAACGAACAGGTTGAGGCCCAAGGGTGGTGTTGAAAAACCCACTTCCAGAGCAACAAGAGTTACAATAGAAAACCATATCAAATCAAAGCCTAATGACTGCGCCAACGGAAAGAAAAAGGGCACAGTGATCATCATGATGGATATCGCTTCCATGAATGTTCCCAGTACCAAAAGCACTAGAAACATAGCCGTCAGCATAAGCAATGGCGATAAGTCAAAGCTGATCGCCCATTGGATCAAACCGCTGGAGGCGCCTGAAAATGCGAGAAGCTGGCTGAACGTAGCAGAGCCAAAAACAATCAGATAAGCCATCAACGTAACTCTCAAAGCACCCACCACGGATAGCTTGAACGATTCAAATGTCAGAGCCTTGAACAGGGCCGCCAAAACAATAATACCAAGAGCTCCAAAAGCAGCCGCCTCTGAGGGCGTTGCAAAACCGGTTAACATCATGATGACGATCATTACGATGACGCTCAGCATCGGCATGATATCTCTGGCAAAAAGTTTGATTTTTTGTGTCAGCGATACGGGCTCGACATCATAGGCCGGTGCCGCATCAGGATCGATTTTTGTCTTAATCCAGATTGTCACCATATAAAAGATGGCCAGAAGCAGTCCTGGAACAATGCCGGCGATCAAAACATCGCCAATGTCGAGCTTAGCAAGCGTAGCCAACAACACTGCAATTGCTGACGGTGGGATAATGATAGCCAAACCGCCAGTACCCAAAATCGGCCCGATCGACATATGTTTCTTATACCCGCGACGTTCCATTTCTGGAACTAGCAGAGAACCCAACAAGGCTGTCGAACCCATAGATGAACCGCTCAAGGTCGAAAAAGCAGTGCCGCCTACCACGGTGACGTAAGAAAGACGCCCCGGAACCCGTCCCATCAACTGATCGATCGCATTGAACATTCTCATGCCCAGCCCGGTTCGGAAAAACAACTCTCCCATTAGAAGAAACAGAGGGATCGGCACCAACCCGAAATTAGACAGCGCGCCAAATCCATTACTCAATAGCTGAGTAAGCCCAACTTCACCGCCCATGAAATACCACGCACCCACAATATTCGCGCCAATAAAAGCAAACGCAACAGGTGCTCCAATAAGCATCAGAATCAATACGGCGGATAAAAGGAACAACAACGCTTCGTGCCAGGCCATATTAGAGTTCCCCGCTTTGAACGCTATGGAAAGCATTTTTGGAAAAAATAAAACGAGTAAACTCGATTCCCATTAGCGCAAAGCTAATCGGATAAGCGACAGTAAGAATCCACATTGGAACGAAATAGGTTCTAACATCGTAATCACCGCCCTGAATGTTAGAAATTACCAACTCCAAACCTTTCCAGGCAAGTACAAAGCTAATGACCGCGCAAATCAACATAACCAGTCTGGACACCGCATCTAGAATTTTTGGAGGTAAATTACTTATGGCCACTTCAATATAAACATGTCCTTTCTCCCGAACCAGCCAAGGCGCCCCGAGCAAGGTAAGATAAAACATTGAATATTCAGTCGAGGTAAACAGCCAGGCCGGAGGTTGAGCGCCAAAGTTTCGAATCAGCACCGACAAAACCACCGCAACCATCAACCAGATCAGCATTAGCCCAGCTAAAAATGCAAAGGCATTAACTAACCTGTCATAGAAGCGAATGAATGAAGACATAGAACTACTCGTCATCAAGATGGGAGTAAAGCCCGGCCAAAGCCGGGCTCCTGTTTACTATTCGGAAGCAGGCTTATTGAATTTCTCGACGAGGTCTTTGTAATGAGTCAAACCGTCAGGGTGCTGCTCCATACGAGCGCGCATCCGGGCCAAAGAAGCATCTTGAGCAGCTTTTAGATATTGGCCAGCTACTTTGTCACTTAAGACAAACGGTTTCATTCCGTTATCTTCCAAGATCACTTGCTGCTCATTGGAGAGGTCAGAAAATGCCTCAGCACTCTTGCGCTCGTGCTCGATAGCCACTTTCTGCAAGATATTTTTTGCTTCGTCACTCAGCCCATTCCAACTCTTCTGATTTACGATTACACCCATATCAGTGGAGTAAAAGGCCGGATCAACCCGGTAATTCAGAAACTTATCCCAGTTGAGATCCTTCATGCCAATTTGAGTCCAACCCGTTGCGTCAACCACGCTTCGCTCCAGAGCCGAATAAACCTCGGTAGTCGGTAAGCTGATAGGCTGAACGTCAAGATAATCTGTAAAGAAGGCATCGTATACTGGGTTACTGCGCAAACGCATGCCCGACATGTCCAGCCCGTCGTCGGCATCCAGCTTTGGTTCGTTAATCGTATAAAGATTGTACTTCACACCGCTATCGAACCAACCTAAATAGTAGACGCCCATTTTTTTCTGGTGAATTTCATTCAAAAGATCGATACCACCAGATTCACGGGCATAGATGGCATTGGTATTAGAGGAAATCAGAGCGTCTCGCTCAGGAATACGACCCGCATAAAAACTTGCTGCAGTGTAGGCCATATCAACCACACCGTTACGAGCGGCATCAGGCTGCTGAGATAACCCGATAACTTCAGGTCCACCAAGAACTCGTATACGAATTACCCCTTCACCTTGTTCGTTAACCTCATCTACAAACTCTAAAAAGCTTTGGGTGTAGATCAAAGAAGTAGGGAAGGCATGGACTGCTTTTAGCTCCTGTTCATTGGCCATAGCGCCCATTGTAAAAAGCATTGAAATACCAGCAGTAATAGCAAGGTTAAATTTTTTCATGGCGATCTCTTATATTTTTTTATTTAGGTTAATGGCTATTGGTTTTTCAGCATTTAAATTATCCCAACCAGGGATAGGACTTCCGGTACTTCTCCCTGAAAGTTGCGATTTTTGGCGCTTCCGCCAGTGTTAGGTCAATATCGTCCCATCCGTTGAGCAGTTTTAACTTCCAGGTTGCATTGATATCGAACGGGATCGTTAATTCCTCACATGTGATAATTTGCGCTGCCAAATCAATATCGATCTGGTTGAGCTTCCCAGCCAACGCTGCCAGCAACTGTTCACAGTCCTGCTCAGATACCAATGCCGGAAGCAGGCCATTGTTCACTGCATTAGATGCAAAGATGTCACCAAAACTGGGAGCGATTACGCAGCGGAAACCAAAGTCTACCAATGCGTACACCGCAGCTTCGCGGGATGAACCACCGCCAAAATTGCGTAAAGCAACCAGAACTTCTGACGAGCCGGCATTGCCAGTATTAATAGTATTCAGAATAGAATCTTGTGGCTCTCCGCCGGCATCAAACCGCATGTCATGCAACAAAAAGTTGGCGTAACCATGCGCTCGAGACTCTTTCATAAATCGTGCTGGAATTAGCTGATCGGTATCGACATTTTCAAGTGGTAACGGGCAAACCAGCGAAGACAACTTAATGAATGATTTCATGTCCGATTACCCTAAAATGTCGCGAATGTCGGTAAGGTGCCCAGTGAGCGCCGCTGCCGCAACCATGGCGGGGGACATCAAATGTGTTCGAGCACCGGGCCCCTGACGCCCCTTGAAATTGCGGTTCGTTGTGGACGCGCAGCGCTCTCCGCTGGCAATAAGGTCGCCGTTCATTCCTACACACATCGAACAGCCAGATTCTCGCCATTCCAGACCTGCATCGATGAACGCCTTGTCTAGGCCCTCAGCTTCCGCTTGAGCTTTTACCAATGTTGACCCGGGAGAAACGATTCCAGGCACCTTGCAGACCTTGCCTCGCAAAATCGCCGCCGCTGCTCTGAGATCTTCAATACGGGCATTGGTGCAAGACCCAATAAAAACTCGATCAATAGAGATTTCAGTTAACTTTTGACCAGGTAACAACCCCATATAGTCGAGGCTATCCTGAATTTGATGCGCCTTGCTTGGGGAACCTGCTTTCGCTGGATCTGGCACAAAAGCCCCAATCGGCAAAGCATCTTCGGGCGACACACCCCATGTGACTGTGGGCTCTATGTCTTCACCTCTGAGAACAACCTCGCAATCGAATTTCGCATCATCATCACTGTAAAGGGTTTGCCAGTACGCAACAGCTTGCTCTAACGCTTCACCTTTCGGTGAGTATGGGCGGCCTTTAACGTATTCGATTGTCTTTTGGTCTGGCGCTATCATGCCGCACCGACCACCACCCTCTATAGACAAGTTACATAGGGTTAAGCGCGCTTCTACACTTAGATTACGAACAACGCAGCCAGCGTACTCAATGGCGTAGCCTCGTGCGCCATCCGCTCCCAGGCGCGAAATCCAGGCCAAGGCAATATCTTTGGCAGTTACGCCCGGTGCAAGCTGGCCATTGATGGTTATCCGCATCCGTTTAGGTTTGTCTTGCCACAATGTCTGCGTTGCTAATACATGAGCAACTTCAGACGCGCCAATACCGAACGCAAAAGCACCAAGTGCCCCGTGGGTTGAGGTGTGGCTATCACCACACACCATCAACAAACCTGGCTGAGTAATCCCCTGCTCTGGGCCGACCACATGAACGATGCCCTGACGCGGGTCATCTAAACCAATCAGCGTTAGGCCATGGCGGCGGGAGTTGTCCACCAACTGTTGAATAACGTTGCGAACTTTAGGCTGTATCGCAATCAAGCTGCGGCTAGTGGTGGGGACGTAATGGTCTGCCACACAAATCGTGTATTCAGGATGCCGTACCAATTGCTCGCGTTCGGCTAACTTGTTGAAGGCGTGAAAAGAGCCTTCATGAGCTAGATGCAGGTCAACCCAGAGCAGGCTTTGGCCTTCTTCATTTTGGCAAATTTCGTGGGCCTGCCAAATTTTATCAAACAGTGTTTTACCTGCCATTGCCCTACTCTCTTTGTGATCCGTGGATCGCCGCCCGGCGCCTTCAAGCAAAAAAATCCGGCTAGCTGTCGCTTATTATAGTCACTAAATGTATTATTTACTATACAGATAAAGGTATACCACTCGTTTAGATGATGTCAACCACTGATAGCAACCAGATCACCTTGTTTGAATTGGCTTGTTATTAACCCTGACCGGGTGCAAGTGGCTGCCAATAGCGCCCGTCTTCACTGCCAGTGCGACACAGGTCAATCTCAATGCGGTAACGGTCTGGGCGATAAAGGGCATGCAAATGTTCAACTCCCTTGCCGTCTTTGTCGTACACCACACGTGTAAGAGAGATCAGAGCGGAACCTACCGCGACGTCCAGCGCATCAGCTACATTCTTTGTCGCCAAGGTTGCGGAGATAGTTTGTGTAGCGTGATCTAGGTGCACACCACTTCGCTCAAGCAGCGCAAACAAAGGCGTTGTTGTCAGTTCATTTTCGTTGTAACTCAGAGCTATGCGCTCCGGGACGTATGTCGTGAGATATGAGAAGGGTTTGTCTTCAGCAAGACGAACTCGAATGGATCTTTGTACGCGGTCGCTAGGTCCTAGCCGCAAACGTTCCCGAACGTCATTCGACGGTTGGCCATAGTTGAATTCCAGCAATCGAACGCGAGAACTCTCACCAAGTTTCACCATATTAGGAAGAAGATTAGAAACGCTGGCTGTCATGACCGTTGCACCTAATGGCCGCTCACATACCAACGTGCCTACGCCAGGCTTGCGGATGATCATTCCTTCCTTGGCAAGCGCTTCCAGTGCACGGCGCACCGTCACCCGTGATACTTGGTGCTCCTGGGCTAACTTCAGCTCTCCCGGAATCTTACTACCGGGCACCGCGAGCCCGCTGACAATGGCGTCCTTCAATAACAAAAACAACTGATGGGACTTGATTCCGCCAGGCCCGTTGGCTTGCGTGGATGTAACCATGTTGCTTATCTCTCAGTTACTCGGCCGTCTAGACTTGACAGCTCATAGAATGGCACATATAAATGTATTATTTATAGAACAATGAAAAACTGAACGAAACCGCAAAAAGCACTCGCAGCGAAAAGGGGAATTAATATGCCGATGTTACAGGTCAGTCTGCTCTCGGGCTACAGCAATGCGCTGAAGGAACGCATGACACAAGCCCTTACCGCCGCCATAGCGGGCATTACGCGTGCCAAGCCCGAAGCCATTTCCATTTGGATTAACGAGGTCGACTCAAGCAACTACAGCCGAGGAGGCGTGGCGCGCCAACCCGGTATCGGAGCCGCTGATCCTACTTCTCTGGTTCACGACTATTTAATGGCTATGGAGCAGCGCGAGCTGGAAAAAGCTCAACGTTTTCTGGATGAGAACTTTGTGATGGCATTTCCCGGCAGTGGCGAGCTGACATCACTCAACCAGGTTGTCGAGTGGTCAAAAGGCCGGTATCAGTTTGTTAAAAAAACTCTGGAATCGACAAACGTTGCCTACGAGATGGATAAGATTGTGGTGTTTGTCAACGGCACATTATACGGCGAATGGCCAGACGGTACGCCCTTTGAGGGCATACGTTTTATAGACCGGTTTGAGATTTTCAATGACCGACTGGTACGACAAGACGTCTGGAATGACCTAGCAACGGCACAAAGATGACCACCAAACACCGGTGAAATCAATTAATCCCTAGCAGGGCGCTAAATTCGCAGCTGCTGACCCACGAAACTCAGACTGAGCACTTACTTATGCCCCACAAAAACGGCCTCACTATTGCGATGACACTGAAAGATCGGCTGCAAAGCCCAAACATTATTGTTGCCCCTGGTGTATACGATGCTCTTAGCGCTTCATTAGCAGAGCAGGCAGGCTTCGACACCGTGTATCTTTCAGGTGCCAGCTTGGCTTACACCAAGCTTGGTCGCCCAGATATAGGCCTGATGAGCCTGACCGAAATCAATGACACTCTGGCCCACGTTCGCGAGCGCAGCGAGATATCAGTCGTGGTGGATTGTGATACGGGTTTTGGTAATGCGCTCAACGTGATGCGCAGTGTTCGTATACTAGAGCGATCTGGCGCGAACGCCATTCAACTAGAAGATCAAACGTACCCTAAGCGCTGTGGTCACCTTCAGGGTAAGACACTGGTCCGTACCGGCGAGATGGTAGGTAAAATCAAAGCGGCTCTAGACGCAAGGCATAGCGATCAAACCCTGATTATCGGTCGCACGGATGCTATTGCCAGCGAAGGTATCGGTAGGGCGTTGGATCGAGCTCAAGCCTACTACGAGGCGGGCGCAGATATGGTGTTTGTGGAAGGCATTCGTTCGTCTGAGCAAATCGATCAGGTTATGAGCCAGTTCAAGGGTAAGATCCCGGTGATGGCAAACATGGTTGAAGGCGGCGACACTCCGCTTCAAGACGCGACCACGCTGGAAGCTATGGGCTTTTCAATGGTGATCTTCCCCGGTGCGCTGGTTCGCGCATTCACTTATATGGCGTCTCAGTTTTTTACCATGCTGAAAGCCGACGGTACCACCAATAATTTCCGCGATCGAATGCTGGATTTCAAACAACTTAATGATTATCTGGGCACCCAAAGCATGCTAGAGCTCGGTCAGCAATACGAAGACGGTACCCGCTGAGCCAAGCCCACACCCAATTTTATGTCAGGAAGAGCAATATGATTAGCAGTGATAAAACCGCAAAAGAGATTTTCTACGAAGTCATGCAAAATCCGCAGCGCGTGCCGTTTGGTTTCGGCAAAAAAGCGATTTTGATCAACGTCGACCCACAAAAAGCCTATACACGCACAGATCTTTACAAGACAGCCTATGAGACCGACCCGCGCCAGCTGGAATATGTAAACAAATTGTCCAAGCGATTCCGCGACCTGAACTGGCCGGTGGTATGGACCCATGTTGCATTTTTGGATTCGGCGGAAGATGCTGGCATTTGGGGCACTCGAACAGACACCCCTGACTCCCTTCAGAATATCAAATACGGTTCTGACCGTGCCGCTTTTGATGAGCGGTTAGAAATAGACGCCTCCCGCGATGTGATCTACAGCAAGCGTATGCCGTCGGCATTTTTTGAAACGCCGCTGCAGTCGCTGATGGTTTGGCACCAGGTGGATACCGTAATTATCACCGGTGGTTCCACCAGTGGTTGCATTAGGGCCACCGCCGTTGAAAGCCTCTCTCGTGGTTACAGAACTATCGTTCCTGAGGAATGCGTGTCTGATAAACATGAGAGCTATCACTTCGCCAACCTGACCGATCTGCACCTGAAGTACGCCGACGTGATGGGCGTTCAAAGCGTACTGGGCTGGCTCGACGAGCAAATTTCCAATAAGGATTAAAAAGCCTTCTCGACGCGGTGTGGCTTCCAATGCCTCACCGCATGCACCCCGCGAAAGAAAAGAGGCGGAGCCTTATGAAAGAGAGTCTCGGCGTTTACGACTATTGGCCGTATAAAGATCGTCCAAAAATTCAGTGGCCCAACGGGGCCAAAGTAGCCTTATGGGTTGCACCCAATATTGAATTCTACGAACTGGACCCGCCCGATAACCCTCATCGCAAAGCCTGGCCGCAACCCAGCCCTGCTGTGCCGGGTTATTCCATCCGTGATTACGGGAACCGAGTTGGCCACCGTCGTCAGATGGATTTACTCGACAAGTATGGTATTCGTGGTTCCGTGTCTTTATCCGTCGCGCTTTGCGAGCACCATCCGGAAATCATCGACATGTGTTGTGAGCGTGACTGGGAGCTATTCAGCCACGGAATTTACAACACACGCTATACCTATGGTTTGAGCGAAGAGCAGGAACGCGACATGATTCGCGATTCTATCGAGACTATTTATCGCCATAGTGGACAAAAATGTGCAGGTTACCTGGCACCGGCGTTGTCACACTCCGAGCGCACCCTGGATCTGTTTTCTGAAGTGGGTTCAGAGTTGTTCGGCGATGAGGCCGGCATCTATACCTGCGATCTCTTCCATGACGATCAACCTACCCCAATTATGGTTCGCAATAAAAAGCGCTTTATTTCCATGCCCTACTCGCTGGAAATGAACGACACCATTGTTTATGCAGTGAATAAGGTAGAGCCTCGCCATTACGGCACAATGCTAAAACGCCACTTCGACCGCTTATACGAAGAGGGTAAAGAATCAGGCACGGTTATGTGCATTCCCACGCATAATTATCAGGTGAGCTGTCCTCACCGCCTCAAAGCGTTCGAGGAAGCTCTGGAATACATCACCGGTCACAGCGATGTATGGGTTGCCACTGGTCGGGAAATTGCCGACTACTACCTCAAGCATTATTACGATGCGGCCCTGGTGGATATTGAAACCAAAAAGGGGAGCATAAGATGAGTCTCGACAACTATTTGGAGTACCCTCAACGCTCCTACGGCCCGGATCACGACCGCTTCAGTTGGTCGATGCTGGCTGACCGCGCGCCGATAAAATGGCCTGACGAAAAACGGGTGGCGGTGTGGATTAACACGTCTTTGCAGTTCTATCCGCTCAATCAGCGTGGAAAACCGTTCAAAGTACCGAATGGGATGGCCATGCCCTACCCTGATCTGCGCCACTTCTCCCTTCGTGATTACGGCAATCGCGTGGGTATTTATCGATGCTTGAAAGCCTTTGAGCGCTACGGTGTACGCCCTACTTTTGCCATTAACAGTCAATTAGCTCAAGACACACCTTATCTGCTTGAGCAATTGAAACAGTTTGATGCGGAGTTCATTTGCCACGGCTGGAATATGGATCATCTGCATTATGGCGGGCAAGATGAACAAGAAGAATCTGAACTGGTCAAACGCTCTGTTGATACGCTCAACGCACTGATAGGAAAGCCGGTACGCGGATGGCTAAGCCCTGCTAAGAATCAAAGTTGGAAAACGCCAGACCTGCTCGCCGCAAACGGCATCGAATATTGTTGCGACTGGGTCAACGACGACATGCCTTACCGCTTCGATACCGAGAATGGGCCGCTGACGATGATGCCCTTATCTACTGAACTGGAGGATCAATTTATTATTGGTCAGAACTTTCACTCAGAAGATTCGTGGGTTGAGCAGATAAAAGATGCTTTCGATTTCCTGCTGAAAGAATCTGCTACTCAAGGCGGTCGGATGCTGGCACTTAACATACACCCCTGGATGATGGGCCAGCCCCACCGCATTAGCAGTCTCGAAGCCGTTTTAGAATACATTATGGGACACGCAGAGGTGTGGCAGGCAACAGCCGGAGAGATCCTTCAGGCATTTAACGCGCAAACACAAAAAAAGGATTGATTCATGGCGGACGTCAGAAACGATGGTGCGACTATCAACTTTGATTTCAGCATTCCCTTGGTCATTATCGGTGGAGGCGCGTGTGGGTTAGTAGCTGGTTTAGCCGCCCTGTCAAAGGGGATTGACGCCGTCATCCTTGAAAGGGACGGCACTCCCAGAGGAAGCACATTCATGTCCTCTGGTTTCATCCCCGCCGCTGGCACACGTTTTCAGAAAACCGCCGGGGTAGAGGATAGCTCCAGCCAAATGGCTGAAGATATTCTTCGTAAAAACTACAACGAAGCGGATCCCGCCATTGTTACGGCCCTGGCCGAAGCCTCGGGCGAAGTCATTGAGTGGCTTGCTGACAAGCACCATATCCCGTTTGAAATCGTCGACGGTTTTCTTTATCCGGGCCACAGCTGTATGCGTATGCACTGCACGCCTCGCCGAACGGGTGAAGAGCTGATGTCCTGTCTGTTAAATGCCGCAGAGCAAGCCGAGCTTCCAATTCTTACCGAAGCTCACGTGACAACCTTACACATCGATGATGACAGTCGGGTGCGTGGTGTGTCGTTCCAACGCAGAGACGGCTCTATTGAACAGGTTGGCTGCGATGCACTGCTGTTAGCCTGTAATGGCTACGGTGGTAACCCTGAATTGATGGCTAGCCACATTCCACAAATGGCAAGCGGCCTGTATTACGGGCACCCAGGCAACCAGGGCGAAGCGGTCATTTGGGGCGAAGCGTTGGGTGCAAGTCTTAAAGACTTGGGCGCTTATCAAGGACACGGATCACTTGCCTGGCCGCATCAAACTCTGATTTCCTGGGCCGTAATGATGCAAGGTGGAATACAGCTTAACCAACGTGGTGTGCGCTTCTCTAACGAACATAACGGATACTCGGAGCAGGCTGCCAAGGTGCTGGCTCAGCCAGACCAGATTGCATTTAACGTATACGACGCCCGCATTCATGAACAGTGCCAGCAATTTGAAGACTACCGGAATGCTCACGCCGCTGGTGCGATTAAAATATTCGAATCTGCTGAAGCGCTTGCCGATGGGCTAGGTTTACCGAACAAAGCCGTGCTAGATACTTTCAGAGATATGAAGAAACTTCAAGAAAATGGCGAGGCAGATTCGTTAGGCCGAAAGTTCCCCCCAGAACAGACACTGGTGGCCCCTTATTACGTGATTCGAGTAACAGGCGCTCTGTTTCACACCCAGGGCGGGCTGGAGATTTCAACCACTGGAAAGGTTATTGATAAGCACGGACAACCACTGCCTAACCTGTTCGCCGCTGGTGGCGCTGCGCGGGGCGTTTCAGGCGCCGGCGACAGCGGTTACCTATCGGGTAACGGTCTGCTCAGTGCCGTTGTAATGGGCGTTTTGGCAGGCAGAGATGCGGCAAAGCTGATCTCCGAAGGCAGTTTTTAGCCGGTGGTTTAGCGTTATTAAAGCGCACTCCGCTTTGGCTATGGGTTTCATTAGACGGTCACAGGAATCATTTAGACTCGGCTCCTCATTCCAAAAAAGAGCAGCAATCCATGTCTGGTGATTCTTCCCTTCTCGTTGAAAAGCTCTGGCGACTAAAACGGCGCATTGGCAAGGGGCAGTGCCCTGGCGTCGAGTTCGTTCATCTGAATATGCTGCTTCGTGAGCCAGATTATCGGGCAGACGTCCTGAGACGCGTGGAATTGTCAGGAACCGCCGAGCTAAAGGCATTGGCCAAAGAAATCCAACTCGGCGATGACGGCCAACCGTTAATGGTGAAGGAAGGCAGCGCTCGTTCCGAATCGTCTCAGCCTGTGGAACAAGAGACCGCAAGCTGGTTCAAACGGAACGCTTCAATTTTTATTCCAGTGGTAGCAATAAGCTCAGTCGCTGTAGGGTTCACTGCATTCGAGAATCGTGCCGTGCGTATCAATTCAGATATCGTCGTTGATACAACCTGGGAAACGGGAAAGAGCTACATTCTGGAGAAAACGATCTATGTTGAGCGCTCGAACCTGACGATCGAGCCCGGGGTTATTGTGGAGGGAGAGAACGGGTCTGCACTTATTGTAACCACCAGTGCAAAACTGTTTGCGCGGGGCAAAGCAGACAGCCCTGTTGTCTTTACCAGCGCCCAGAAAGAAGGAAGTCGATCTCGTGGCGACTGGGGTGGCATCGTTCTACTCGGCAACGCTCCCGTTAACGAGCCCAATGCGTCTATTGAGGGCTTGGCAGAAGCAGAAAACCGGGGACTCTTTGGTGGAACCGACGCTAACGATTCCTGCGGCGTTGTTGAGTATGCTCGCATCGAATTCGCCGGTTTCGAGGTATACAGAGACAATGAGCTAAACGGGCTCACTCTGGGCGGCTGTGGCAGAAACACCATCATCAGAAATGTTCAGGTGCACCGTTCTCTCGATGATGGGATTGAGATGTTCGGCGGCAACGTCGACCTAAAAAACATCGTCGTTTCAGGAGCGGGAGATGACAGTATTGACTGGGACTGGGGCTGGACAGGAAACGTTCAGTTCGCAGTCATTCAGCAGCATCCGGATGCTGGAGACAGCGCCTTTGAAGGCGACAATAACGGGAACGATCACGAAGCACTGCCACGATCAGAACCCAGCTTTTACAATGTGACCCTCGTGGGTGGCGGTAACGGCCCGAAAAAACACCGCGGTCTTGTTCTGCGAGAAGGGTCCGGCGGACACTTTCATAATATGCTGATTGATAGTTACGCTATTGAAGCCATAGATGTCAGAGATGAAGTGCTGTCGTTGACAGATCAGGGGCTTCTCAGCTTTGGCAATAACCTGCTTGCGAACTTGGGCAAAGTAAGCCCGGAAACCGGGAAGGGTGACGATGACTTTGGTTTCGACGAACAAAGCTGGATGGATCAGCCATCGCATAACAACACCTTCCGTGTAGCAACGGCACTATTCCCAACAGCCAACGACCTGAAAAACCCGAATTTTATGCCTCGTGTACCGTTAAAACAAATGAACGCAACACGTCCGCCTCAAAGCGAATTTTTCGATGAATCCGCTAATTTCGTTGGCGCTCTAAACCCGGTCTCTGCAACCAGTTGGCTGGATGGCTGGACTCTCTTCCCCGACTCCTGAGCCGAATATGCCGGTAGTCAGTAAACTCTATCGCTCTTCCGACCAAAGCGAAGCTGGGTGCATATTCTGTTATCGTTCGTTGTCGATATCCACCCGTCCAACGCCTGGACCGGTAAAACGAATGAGATTGCAGGCACAGGCCCTCTTTTCGCCACCTGATTGGGCCGAGGTGCTTCAGTTCTTTTCTTAATTCAAAGATCTTACTAAGAGGGATTTATGGAAATTCAACGATTTGAAACAGGCAATCGAATGAGTCGCGTTGTTGTTCACAATCAGACTGTGTATTTGGCTGGCCAGGTCGGCAACGCCACTGATGACGTCGCTGATCAAACTCGTGAAGCACTTGCCCGAGTTGATGCATTATTAAAGAGCGTTGGTTCCAGCCGTGAAGATTTATTGCAGGTGGTCATCTGGCTGTCTGATATGGCCGACTTCGAGGCTATGAATTCGGTGTGGGACGCGTGGGTACCGGCTGGCCACGCCCCTGCCCGGGCTTGTGGTGAGGCACGCCTGGCAAGGCCTGAATTAAAGGTTGAATTGATCGTTACGGCTGCAGCAAAAAGCTAATTTGATTTAAGCCGCAGCATGATGCTGCGGCTTAAATCTCAAACCCTGAAGCGGGAAACGTTCTTGCTTAGGGTTTGGCCAATGGTTTCGATATGACCACTGTAAACATCGTTCTCACTTGCGGCAGCGGAAGCCTCTTGGCCTTGGTCTGCGATGCGCGTGATGGATGCGTTGAGCTCTTCGGTCACTGAGGTTTGCTCTTCAGAAGCCGTCGCAATTTGCATTGTCATCTGGCTAATGGACGTTATTGCATCAGCCACCCGGTTCAAAGCGTCCATAGCGTCCTGAGCTTTCTCCATGCTGACATTGGATACAGCCTTGGACGCGTTCATCCCAGCGACGGCATCATTAGCCCCCTTTTGCAGGCGCTCAATCATGCTGTTTATCTCTTTGGTGCTAGTCTGGGTTCTTTGAGCCAGGTTTCGCACCTCGTCCGCTACCACGGCAAATCCGCGGCCGGCGTCGCCCGCACGAGCCGCCTCTATTGCGGCGTTCAGTGCCAGCAAATTGGTTTGTTCTGCAATTCCCTGAATGACTTCAAGCACCGAGGTAATCGAGGTTACATCTTTGCCCAAATTGTTGATGACTTCGGCTGCAGCATTCACTTCTTGCGCCAGTTTTCGCACCGCATCCCTGGATTGGCCGACGGTTTCCAATGAAGCCCGGCTTTCCTTATCAGCCGTATTGGCCGCATCGGCTGTTTGCTGAGCATTCTGGGCGATTTCACCCGCGGCTGCAGACATTTCGTTGATGGCAGCTGCCACCATATCCACTTCGGCTTGCTGGCCTTCAACGCTCAACCGGCTTGCGCTGGCGGTCTTTTTCAATGCGACCACATTCGTTGCGAGGTCATCACTACCACTTAGAACATCGTGCACTACCACTTGAATATTTTCGATAAAGCTATTGAAGCTGCCCGCGAGTTCTCCGAATTCATCCTTGGCACTGGCATCCAGGCGCTGGGTTAAATCGGCCTCACCAGAACTGATGTCTGCCATTGCAGAGTTCAAACGCCGCACTGGGGCCATCAGTATTTTGATACACACGTGTAAAATGAACAGCGATACCAGTAGGCCGACGAGCGCGAGGATTATCCCGGTCATACGGGCACTTAGCATGGGAGCGTTGATTTTGTCGACGTTCACAAAAGTGCCCAAATACCAGTCAACGCCCCGCGCTTCTTTAATCGGGTGAAAAGCGACGCGCCACGCCACATCGCCTGATTCATAGAATTGACGATGCCCATCAAACTTGGGGGACACCCCAATCAGGCTTTTGATATTTTGCCCAATCAACTGACTGTCGGGATGGAACAGAACAACACCTGACGCGTTAACCAGGCCCGCATAGCCAGTCTTTGCCAGCGTTATGGTTTCAAGCATTTTACTGATAGCACTCAAGCTTATATCTGCGCCTGCCACACCACCGTTACTTCCACCGCTAACAGGAGCCAAAGCGGTAATGATGGTTTCGGTGCTCGTCGCGTCGCGATATGGCTCGGTAAACGAAGCCTTACCTTCCGCCATGCCTTTTTTGTACCAAGGGCGACCGCGGGGATCGAAGCCAGCCGGGAGTGTTGCTTGCGCAGCCGTTGACTCCATCAGCATGCGACCCTCTTTATTACCGATATACACATTGAAGAAACCACCAGCGGTCGAAACAGTTTGTAAAATGTTACGCCTCTGCTCATCACTCGGTGCGTTTCCAAGGCTTTCGGCCGCCGCCTCAATCATCACTAACCGAGTATTAAGCCACTCAGCGATACTGGACGTGTTCTGCACCACTGCGTCCGCAATCAGTGCGTCGATGTAGGTACTTGTTGTGCTCTTCAGCCGCATGTCGCCAACCATCGTAATAGCGCCCATAACAAGCACCAATAGTATGCCAAAGGTGACCAAGAGCTTTTGCCCGAAAGTTAGTTGCACAGTATGTCCTCGTCTTTTTGGAGGCGGCTTTTAAAAATAGGTACGTATAAAAATAAGTACGTAGAGTTTACTATCGGCTGGCATTGCGAAGTCTTGAGTAAATTCTTCGACTGATTAAAGACGAGCCATAGCAACAAAAAAGCCCCCTGATCCATGAAGGATTGCAGGGAGCTTTTTTGTTCAAGCCTTGAAGTACTCGAACGATTGGTGTCACCCTGTAGTGGTAAACTGAATTTGGTCACAACTTAAGAGACAAGTTGATATCTTGCCTCAGTTGCAGCGGGCGTACGCCTGCCACTAAAAGTATGAGGCCTGATTACGGTTGATCGTTGGTAACGATCCCAACCTTCGACCCCACTCGCAATTGACTCAGCGCCTACATGTTTACCTGATCTTGCAGTTGATTGATTCGCCGGCAGATGACCCTGTTCATTTCCAGCAACTGGTCGATCGTCATGTCTTCAATGCTCATGGCTTACAGACTCCGGCTGGCTTGTCTGTCGGGATGGCGCGGATCCACCAGGGATCTCAGCGACTTGTCCGCGAACCGCAATTTCCAGAGCTTTGGCGGTAAGTCAGCCACCTGGCTGGCCGGGTGTTGGCTGATGCTTTGCAGCACGTCCACCAGGTAGGTGCACGGATTCAGGTCGTACAGTTGAAACTGGCATAGCCGATGTCCTCCTGCTTGCAAAATTGCATGACTGATAAACCGCTGTCACGCTGCTTATCAACCAAGGACTGCCTCATCGGGATGGCAGGACGTCTTGGAATGAACGCTCACAGGCAACATGGTAAGCCAGCAGGTGCAGGAATGGTCTTCAACTCACGATTTTTATTCAGGGAACCGTAGACCGCCTGTTACGTATCCGGCTTTAACAGGTTTCCGTTGTTACCTTGGGCACAAGGGCTCGTCGATACTGCCGCTGACTGACGAGAAACAGGGCGGCGCTGACAACCAGCGAAGCGATCAAAGAGGCTGTAAAGGTCATCATGGGTGGCAGTTTACCCGCCGTCATAGCAAGCACAACAGTGAACGCCACGAGGCTCAGCATGCCCTTTTGGGCGATGGTGACGGTTGCCAGGCCAAGACTAACCAACGCACTGAGGCGGCCCGCCGTCATGACAAAACAGATGCTGAAAAACAATGTCGCTACAAGCGCGTGCAGCGTCGATAACGCCGCCGACTGGATAAACTCAACCGAGCGCTCCTGCAGCATGAAAAAGTAACCGGGGCCTAATATGATTGGCGTTCCTGCAATGATTCCACCCAGTCTTGGCCCCAGCTTATTTACGGCCAGAGAGACCCCGATCACCACCGATGCGGTGGCAATCAGTTTTATCACAATGACCCCAAGCATTAGTATTTCAGTGCCTTTTCCATCGCTTGCGCCGTTCCCAGTAATGCACTATCAGTGCCATTACGACCAACCAGCATCAGACCACTTGGCAAATCACCGGAGCGATGGTTAGGTAGCGTGATGGCGCACAGGTCCAGCAGATTAGCCACCGTTGGGTTGCGCAGAATCAGCAGGTTCAGGTGTGCATAATCTTCGTCAGTTTCGAGTTCGCTCAGTAGCGGCGGCTCAATAGCAACCGTGGGCGCAAGTAGTCCGTCGTAGGAAGCCAACCATTCATCGGCCTGCTTTTTGCGCACAGCGCGACGATGCAACAGCTCTAGATAATCTGCGGCACTGATGCCCGCCCCCCTTTCAATACGTGTGCGTACACGGGGGTCATATTCATCGCCATGCTGCTGCAACCAGTCGCGATGAATATGGTAACTTTCCGCTGCGGTAAAGCCGCCGCCTTCGAGCAGTTCGGGCAGCGCGTCCAACACGGGGGCTGGCGCTTCTACAATATAAGCACCGCAGTCGCGCAACCGCTGAAGGCTGCGAGAAAAGGCTTCAGAAATCGCCGGAGACACATCATCCAGCATGTAATTGGTCGGTACGACAAAGCGACGACCACGTAAGTCCACAGGCGCGCCCGCTTGCCAACGCTGACCAGCAAGAACCGCATCAATACGCGCGCAACACTCAACGCTGCGGGCAATCGGGCCAATGCTGTCCAGGCTGTCGGAGAGTGGAAATGAACCTTCACGAGGGATTCTTTGCTGGGAAGGCTTAAACCCAACCAGGCCACAAAAAGCCGCCGGAATTCGCACTGATCCACCGGTGTCGCTACCAATAGCTGCCACAGCCATACCGTGGGCCACCGCTGCAGCCGCTCCGGATGATGATCCACCGGATATCCGCCCCGGTGCCAGCGGGTTTGCCGGCGAACCATAGTGGGGATTGAGCCCGAGCCCTGAGTAGGCGAACTCCGTCATGTTGGTGTGGCCGGTAATAACTGCACCAGCCCGGCGCAGGCGGGAAACAATCAGCGCATCGCTCTGTGCCGGCTGATTCCACCACTTGGACCCCGAGTGAGTGACTTCATCAGCCACATCAAACAGAACCTTGAGCGCTATCGGCAGCCCGGCGAGTTCACCCAGAGGAACCTTGCCCTTCTGGAGTGCGTCGATGGCTGCCGCTTCGGCTTTTGCCGTTCGGTCAAAGCGGGCCGTATAGACCAGATTGGCGGGGTCATCATGCTGGTCAATGTTGTCCAGACAGGCTTCGAGCAACTGGCTTGCATGCCATTTGTTCTGATGCATCCCGTCAAGTAGCGACGATAATGTCGCTTCTGACAGATCTACAGGAGCCAAACCAGACTGCTGATTCATTTCACCACCGATAATGTCTTTATGTGATAAAAGTGCTCGATTTTCCGGCTCGTTACCGGGTCCTCAAGAACCATGCGGAAAGCTTCGGAGGGGCGTACACCACCGATCACCGGCAGAGTGCCACACAGCATGGCCTGACCAGGCGCGAGCTTCGTTTCATTCAGGCCAAATCGTTGCAACAAATCCTTTGGGTGTAAAAGCCCCGTTACACCACCAGTCTGGTAGAGCACCTCTTTACCGTCAAACGTAGCGTACGAGGATATTTTCAGCTCATCCCAGTGGTCGATAACACTTTCCAGCGTCCACACCTGCTGGCTCACAGGCTTGGCACACACTTGCTTGGAATGCGCCACGGACCAGGCCTCGGCTTCCCGATCGGTGTGATCGGAACCAATGCCTACAAACGTGCCCTGTTCGGTGCCAATCAGAACAACTTCCACTTCACCGCTGGATTCACCGCCCAGCACCTGCACCGTTTCAGCAGTTGTCAGTTGATCCGCCGACACGCGGTAGAACAAAGGTGTGCTTGAAGGCGGCGTAACGCCAATCACTTTGAGCTCTTCAATGTGTTCATCGATTCCAGCCTGCTCACGCCCTGCCCATCCAGCAATAATGAGCTCCTGGACATCAATTTCGAGGGCGTCGTTAGTATCCGCTAAATAAAAGGTTGTCATGAAATAATCCTGTTGTTGCTGTTCATGAATGAATAATTACGTCAGTACCCCGGGCAAATACAACGCCAATGACGGGAAAATAATAAGCAGCACGACCATGAGCAGCATGAACCCTACATAGGGCATGGCTCCGATCATCACATCATTGAATGAGCCACCCTGACGGACGCTCTGCACCACATAGAGATTCAGCCCCACAGGCGGTGTAATCAGAGCCATTTCAATCAGAACAATCAACAAGATGCCGAACCAGACCGGATCAAAACCCAATGCAATAATAATGGGTGCGACAATCGGAATGGTGATCACCATCAGAGACAGTGTCTCGATGAAAAAGCCCAGAACGATGTACAAAGCAATGATAAGCATGAGCGTCATGTACGGCCCGAGGCCGGCTGAATCCAGAAACGAACTCAGTTCACGCGTAATGCCTGTCGAGGCCAGAACGAAGTTAAGAAAATACGAGGCGATGATAATCAGCACAATCATGCCGGTTGTCCGCATGGTCCCGTCAAGGGCTTCGATCACAACACTCGTGCTGAGCTTGCCCATGAACAGCGCAATCAGAAGCGCGCCAATAACACCTAGGGAGGCGGCTTCCGTGGGCGTTGCCCAACCGGCGTAAATCGAGCCGACAACAATACCGAACAGCACCAGTACCGGAACCAGGCTTGTCAGCCCTGAAAACCGCGCGCGCCAGGTATGATGCGTGCTTGGCCCGCCAAGCGAGGGCCGCCAAAGGCAGATCAATGCCGTGCCCACCACAAACAGAAACGCCAGCAACAGGCCGGGTATAAGCCCCGCTGCAAATAGCTGGGGAATTGAGGTCTCCGTGAGGAAGCCGTATACGATCAGGTTGATCGACGGAGGAATCATGATACCGAGGGTGCCACCGGCGGCAATGGAGCCGGTGAACAGCTTCGGATCATAGTTCATGGCTTTGCCCTGAGGGATTGCAACCGTGCCTATGGTGGCGGCCGTCGCAACACTGGAACCGGACGTTGCCGAAAACAGCGTAGCGGTGGCAATGTTGGCATGAAGCAGCCCGCCCGGTAGCCAGGAAAGCCAGCTTTCAAGCGCCCGGTACGTACTCTTGGCAATTCCGGTTCGAACCAGAATCTCACCCAGCAATATGAACAGTGGAATTGCGATCAGCAGAAAACTGTCTGACGCCGACCACAAGACATCCCCCATCGCGTTAATCAGCGGAAAGGGAGAAAAGAACTCGTCAAGAAACAGCCCCAGCACAATCAGTGTGGCGGCAACCGGCACACTGAGCACGAGCAATACCAGCAAAACAACCAGCGAAATAAGAATCATCGGGCAGCTTCCTTATTCTCTTCAGCAACCTGATCATCAAGCGTTGGGCTGCCAGCAATTCTTTGCACGTCTTCGATGTTGCCGCTTAAAAGGCCAAAAAGAACGCGAAGAGACAGCAGAACAACCGCAATGCTGAACCAGAAAAGGCCAATCAGCCACAGTACCTGGGGTATCCACACAGGCGTGCTAAGGGGCGTGTTTGCTCTGGCACCGCCGGTGTAAGACAGCAGGGTAACGTCAAATGCTGCTCCCACAACAAGCACGCAGAAGAGCGCAAGAGATAGCAGGGCAATCAGATCAAGCACGCTACGCACACTGATCGGTAGCGTCAGATACAAGGCATCAATCCGGATGTGAGCTTTGCGCATAAGCGTGTAGGCAAAAGCCCAGCTTGAGCTGATGGCCATGATGTAGCCGGTCAGTTCGGTGGCGTGGACACCGGATCGACCAAAAATTTTGCGTGAAAGCACCTCTGTGGTAACGAGGCCGACCGTGAACAGTATAAGAAAACCTCCGGCCCTGGCCATCCACAGTGATCCGACATCTACACCGATAAGTAACCGATCCAGCCCGCTATTGATCTGCTGTAACATAGGATTCTCCAAGGCGAACGAGGGCTGTCTGTGACAGCCCTCGTTCTTTCAACTGACCAGAGTATTACTTGGCCGCTTTAAGACCCGTTACCTTGCCGATCGTCTCATTCCAGCGATCAACCCACTTTTGGTCAACACGGCCAGCCCAGTTGGGCAACAATGTTGCCTGAAGATGGCGAGACACTTCAGTGAAATCGGCGTCAGTTGCTTCAACCAGGACCATATCTCCGGATTCACCGCGCGCGCACTCACCCTTTCCGGTCAAGCAGGCGATACCTTCGCGAGTCTCCTCAACGGCAGACTCCCACACGGGATCCTCATAGTTGACCTGAATCTCGTTCTGCAGCCAGTTCTGGGTGTCTGCAGACAGTGAGGCCCACTTTTTGCCATTCATTGCGGTGATCACGTAGTCCCAGCCGCCCACAGGCAACGGATAAAGATGCGTGGACACCTCATACCAGCCAGAGCTGTAGCCCGAGAGCGAGCCGGTCACCGCACAGTCGATAACACCGCGCTGCAATGCGCCCGGCACTTCGCTGTAATTCAGGGTTATGCCTTCAGCACCGAGAGCCTGCAGAAACTCTGCCGTAGTGCGCCCGCTGGCGCGGATCTTTTTGCCTTTCAAGTCCAGAAGCCCTTTGATTTCAGTGTTACAAAACACCACCTGGGACGGGTATGGAACAACGGCGAGCACCTTTGCGTTGTCGAAGCGCTCGGCAAAGGCGTCGGAAAGCACGGGGCGATAGGCCTCTGCTATTTTTCGTGCGGTTTCCACATCTGGAGCCATCATCGGCATATCCAGGCCTTCAATCTCAGGGGCATCTGCCACTGCGTAGTCCGCCACCGTGGAGGTCACTTCAATCACGTTGCGCGCCATCAAGCGGTAAACTTCTCCTCCACCCAGACCCATCTGGTCAAAAGTAGTCACCTCGGTTGTGATCCGCCCGTCAGAAGCTTCGGGTATGTGCTCCTGCCAGAACGGCTTTTCGAAATTTTTGTACAGGGACAAGCTGCTCCAGCTCCCGACATAAGAAATACTGGTCTTATCCAGTTCCTGAGCCGATGCCTGTGATGCAGTCACCAACATTGCGGCGGTCACTGCGGATACAAGATATCTTCTTGTAGTCATTGTCATTGTCATCTTCCTCTTCTAGTTTTTTTGGTGTTACAGCGGTCTCACAACAAAGCCACCTGACTTTCAGGAATGTCCGTGACCAACATATGGCCCGGCGTGTGTGTAATTGCAAATTCGATCCCCGAGTCCATGAGGACCTGCTGCGGCGTAACGCCACAAGCCCAGAAAACCGGTATCTCATCGTTCGCTACAGAAACCGCGTCTCCGTAGTCAGGTGAGCCCAGGTTCAGGATTCCAATCAGTGACGGGTCGCCAAGGTGTACAGGAGCACCGTGGGTTTGGGGGAAGCGCGTGGTAATTTGAACAGCGCGAATGGCCGCTGCGGCAAGAAAGGGGCGCATGGATACGACCATATTCCCACTGAAGCCACCGGCCGGTCGCAGCGGAATCGAGGTCTTGTACATGGGTACATTGCACCCTGCCTCAATGTGGCGAACGGGCACGCCATTTTGCAGCAGGGCATGTTCAAAACTGAACGAACAACCAATGGCAAAGGTCACCAGATCACCACGCCATACCTCTGAAACGTCGTTCAGCGTTCCATCAAATTTGCCATTGCGGTAAACACGATAAGAAGGCACGTCCCGGGCAATATCCAGATCCTCGCCCAGCACAGCGCACTGCCGTTCACCCGGCTCACTGACCGCGAGCACCGGGCAGGGTTTCGGGTTTGCCTGACAAAAACGCAGAAAGCCATTGGCCTGCTCTTCTGGCAGTATGACCAGATTGACCTGAACAAAACCGCTTGCCATTCCGGCTGTCGAACCTACCAGCGAGCCATTACGTGCTGCCAACCTGACATCTCCGGGCGTGAGAAAGCGCTGAGGGTGATTCGTCGAAACCATGATTCTGCCTTACTTTGCTTTTCATCAAAGTTAGCGCAGAACCAATGATTAGTTCAAATCGAATTTTAGAATCAACTTTGATAGATAAAGCTGATCAGTCAGCAGTATTGATGACTTTATAGGGGCTTGGACGCCACGATCTTGCGAGAAAGGTCCGCAACGGCCCGCACAACATTTGCACCTGGTGCCGCACAATACGCCATATTGAAAACCAGATCAGGAATGCTGGCCTCAACCTTGAACTCCCGGAGCTGCCCTGTTGCGAGCTCTCTTGTGATGATCTCCTTTGGTAGGGCGCTCACACCGATACCGTCCAGAGCCATGCGGATAATGGTGGATAACGAGGAGCTGGAATGAATCTGAGTGGAACTGCCCATCTTATTGATCAGCGTGCGAATGTTGGTGTGAGGCTCACTCATTCTTGGATAAGTAATAATCGGGATTTTTGCCAGCTCGGAGAGGCTAACGGGTTCCGGGGGTAACGTCAGTTTCGGGCTGACAACCCATATCAGCGAGTAGCTATAGAAAGGCATATTAAAAAAGCCCTCCTGTTTTACTTCACCGATAAGAAACGCAATATCAATCTCCCGTTTCAGCAGTTTTTCTGACAGATTGATAGAGATATCAACATCAAGTTCCAGATTAATAGCTGGGTAGGTTTCATTAATCCTTTCTATCAGTTCAGGGAGCCAGGTATACGCAATGGTTTCTGCAACACCTAGCCGGATAGTGCCCTGAATGGCATCCGGGCTGGCAACAGTCTCGAGCAAGTCCGCATGAAGCTGGAGAATTTGTTCGGCATAGGAGAGCACCTGCCGGCCTTTCGCTGTCAGCACAGCCTTACGGCCAGACCGGTCAAACAGCTCTATACCAAGCTGGTTTTCCAGGCCTGCAATTCGGGCAGAGATCGTTGGTTGCGAAGCGTACAGCTTTTTCGCTGTAGCTCGAAAACTGCCCAGTTTTGCAATCCAGAAGAAAGTTTCTAATGACTTGATATTCATAATGAAATGTGGGATCGGAATAAAGTCGGTAACAAAACTGCCCCCTAACGCCCATTCTAGTGGGCGCCTTCGCTCGCACAAAAAAATAAAGTTGGTAACGGAAAGATACCACTCTCCTTTCCGGTGTGTTTTCCATGTAAAAAAAGATGGTGACTTTTCATTTTATTTTCACGCTAAGCCTTATTCAAAAGTCACGCTAAGCCTTATTCAAAAGTGTAGTGTAAGGTCACGAATGTTCACCTTTTCGAGCCTTACGTGGTACTAGCAAGCAAGTCTCCGAGCCCTTTGCGCTCCTACTTTCGATCGAGAGGAATCACTCGACTACCGCTGTTACTGCTCTGTTGCGAATTTGAGCGTTGTTGGGTACTCGACCTTAAGCGCAATTCGATGACGTTGTTAGTGTCGTCTTGCTCAAAATAGCCTTTGGGGAGATTACAAAGCTCTTCTATAATACCCGCAGGCATTCCCAAGACTTGGCGTAAAGTATTTTTCTCCAAGATCTTATTCTCAACCAACATTTTGACACTACGCTCGATCAATTTAGGCTCTTCAGATACTAACGTTTCATCAAGTGATTCACGTTGTACCAACCCGCGGGCGGAACGTGCTTTCCACAACCGTAAGGCCGTATCTTCGCCTATGATTTCCAAATCCTGACAGCCCTGTGTCGAATCATTGCTGCAGCAGATGCCTTCCATTTTGCTTGAGAGCCAGAAAAGTATCCAGCGTTGGATACCGCACTTCTCGAGCAAAAGAAGCTGCCGGTAATAAAATAGCATTAGCAAAGCGGTGTGCCTGCTTTTCTAATAGGTGGTAGTGTTTCTGGTAGTCTGCATCAGTAACTGCTTTATGAAGTACGATATGGGCTAGCTCGTGCGCGGAATCAAATCGCGTTCTAAAGCCATTGGTTTTATCCACACAAAGAAAGATGTAAGGACGGGTATCCACCTGTGACCAGCGTGAGACTCCATCCATTTTAGCGAAACCCAAGCTGCCACGAGTAACTACAATGCCATTGCTTTCCATGGTATTGACCAAGTTATCAACAGGTGACTGGCCAAGCTTCTAGCGTTGTCGGCACTCGGTAGCAAAATCTTCTATTTCATAGTCAGTCAACGTTTTGAAGTCACCTCTGTGCTCCGGCACATTGAGAACTGGAAATAGGAGGGGACGTGAGTGGTTGCCAGCATGTTGGTATTTTCCAGCTTAAAAATTACTGATGTACTGAAACAATGCACCATCGAAATAGCGCTCAACCTGGACCTCCCCCAGTGTGGAATTGGGTCGCGAAGCAATCGATCAGCTCAGCGGCCTGGGTGCCTTGGCGGAACCGATGCTGCTCAGCGAAATCGTTCGAAGGCGTTAGATGAACTGATGATCGGTATACAAGTCCAGTACAGTATCAACATTCAATCCTGCCGTGCGCTGCCCCGCCAGGGTATTCGCCGCTTCGATGGCGGCTCCGATCATTACGTCGGCCAACTTCACTGCCGGACTGGTCTTAGAATCGACCTGAGTCATGGCCGTTAGTTTGAGCGGAAATCTAACGCGCGCAATTTCGGTCTGTCGGAACTCGATGCTTTGTTCGTGGTCGATATAGCGCTGCAAAAAATCATTATAGGCAAGCAGGTTCTTAGACTGATCGTGCTCCACACAATAAGGCCCCGCAACCATCTCCTTCATGCGACTAATCAACGATTGCAGCACCACGAACGCTGCATCCATGGTGACACCAGACGTTGCGATCGCTCTTAGGACATTTTTAGTTCGCCAAGATTTCGCGCTGCAAGCCAAGCAGTCGGGAATGGTTTCCTGGCCGCCGTGCGAGTGCTCGGTACTTAAGCTCTGACGCCTGCAACTTTAGAAAATACTCCTTGATTAAACGTCCGGCGTCCTCGTCCGTGATAGCAACCGCAGTTGCTCCCTGGAAGCATTGCTCGGGATTCAGAAGGCCAAATCCCGTATAGCCACTTTCGTCAATCCGGAAGCACTCCATCGAAATCGTCCCTTGCACAGTGTTGAACTCAACCCAATCGTCCAAGCCAAACACCGTATCATAAGCATTCGTAACATCCAGCAGGTCATTCAAGTCGCCTACCTGACCCCCGCCAGTCGCTCATGATTACGCTCGACAATTTCCGCAAGATGATCGGCCACGACTCTAATGCGCAACGAAGCGGATAAATCGCTGTGCAGCGCCAGCCAGATTGGCTGATCCAACTCCAACTCAAGCGGCACTTCCCGCAAACCCGCCTCGCGGGCCAGAAAATGTGGCAAAATTGCCAGGCCCAACCCGGCGGTCGCGGAGCTTAGCTGCGCGGACAATGTTGTGGTAGTAACCACAGGCATCTGGCCACGTAAGGTGCGTTCAATCCATTGAGCTGCGGGCAGGCCACCCTGACGTTCCGACCACCCAATGAAGCGATCACCATCGAAACGGCCCGCATCAGGCCCTGTGTCGCGCGCAGCCATATATTCCGGCGATCCGTAAAGACCAAAACCTAAGGTGCCAACACGGCGAACGCTGACGTTGCCGCGCTCAGGGCGCACCATGCGCAACGCCAGATCCGCGTCGCGGCCGTGCAGGTTGATGGTACTTACGTCCGTCAAAATCTCGATGCTTAAACCGGGATGTCGCGCAAGCAGTGGGGCAAGGCCCGGGATAATGATCGAATTGGCGAGATTCTCAGCCGTCGCTAACCGAACATGTCCAATGGCCTCTGTTTCCGTCGCCGCCTGGGCGCGAAATGCTCCCATGGCCTGCTCCAGAGCTTCGGCTCTAGGCAGCAGGGTCGCGCCCTGATCGGTCAGACGATAGCCGGACTGGTGCCGCACAAAGAGTGGCACGCCAAGACGACTTTCCAGCCGCGCGATTCGCCGCGAAACAGTCGCGATACCGGTGCCGAGAGACTTGGCGGCAAAGGTCAGGGTTCCAGTGCGTGCGACCGCAAGAAAAGCCGGTGCATCATCCCAGTTCAGGCGTTCAGTCATAAGCTTTCCAAAAATGAAAATCAGATTTGCATTATAGACTGTAGATTAGCCGATATCGGAAAGTCATGATGATGCAGAATCCAACAAAGGAGCATCATCATGCAACGCAGGTCTCTCGCCCCCGGTTTAAACGTTTCTGCCCTCGGCCTTGGCTGTATGGGCATGAGTGAATTTTACGGTCCACGGGACGATGTGCAATCGATGCAGGTGCTGCGCCGCGCCGCCGATCTGGGCGTAACTTTTTTCGACACCGCCGACATGTACGGCCCGCATCATAATGAAGAATTGTTAGGGCGCTTTTTGCGGGAACGGAAGCCGCAAGTCGAAATCGCCACAAAGTTCGGAATCGTACGCAAGCCCGGTGAGTATGCCCGCACAATTGACAACAGCGCTGAGTATGCCAGGGCAGCCTGCGAGGCTTCACTGCGCCGCCTCGGGGTCGAGCGGATTGATCTTTATTACGTTCACCGAATCGACCGCAGCCGCCCCATTGAAGAAGTTATGGAGGCGCTTTCCAGTCTAGTCCGCGCCGGCAAGATCGGCCATATTGGCCTAAGCGAGGTTAGCGCGGCCACGCTGCGCCGCGCCCACGCCGTTCATCCGGTCGCTGCGGTGCAGACCGAATACTCGCTCTGGTCCAGGGATGTCGAGTCGGACGTTCTGCCCACCTGCCGTGAACTCGGTATTGGGTTCGTGCCTTATTCGCCCCTTGGCAGGGGATTTCTTACCGGCACATTCGATGGTCAGAGTGATTTCGCCGACGGCGACTTCCGCGCAAACCTGCCGCGTTTTTCGGCGGAAAACATCGACGCTAACCGCCGTATTGTCGATGTCGTGCGCTCGCTGGCGTTAACCAAAGACTGCACGTCAGCGCAGATTGCACTCGCCTGGCTATTGTCGAAGGGCGACCATATCGTGCCGATTCCCGGTACCAAACGACTGAAATACCTCGAAGAAAACGTTGAGGCCGTCGATGTAGTGCTGTCACCAGATGAGATTACAGCACTGGAAGCCGAGGTATCGGAACTGAAGGTGGCCGGTGGGCGCTATACCGATGAAGGCATGAAGGGGCTGGATGCATGAGCGGCGTAACCAGATCCAATCGGCTTACCTGTGCTCTCTCACTGCTGAAAACACTGGAAGCCGATGCTTCCACCAAGGTGACAGCTAGCCTGGATGCTTTGTCAGACGCTTTTGCCGAGGTGGTGCCGAAACACCATTACTTGCTGCCTGTTGTCAGCTCGCCGATCTCTGCGCCCTTGCCAGCATAAGCAACAACAGACAAACAAGCATCGCAGCGCCCAGGTTGTAGAGCATTCCCGCGACAAAGGCCGAGGTGTATTGGCCCGCTTGCACTGCTGCACCATCGCCTGTAGCCAACGCTGCACTGAACAGAATACCGACCACGGCTACACCCAGCGCCGCACCAACCTGTTGAACGGTAGAAATCACACCCGCCGCCATACCGGCCTGGTTCTCTTTGACAAAGCCGAGCACCAAATTCAGTAGCGGCGTCATGATGAAGCCCTGACCGGCTCCGATCACAATTAGCATGGGAATCAGGCGCACCGGCACCAACTCCGCGCCTGCCTTCTGCACCTGCGCAATCAACAGCCCGATGGAAATCGCGTAGATCAACGCGCCCCCGAGAATGGCGCGTGTTCCCCATCGTGCCACCAGCCGAGGCGCGGCTAGTGATGCCAGGACGAAGCCCACGCTGCACGGCGCGAAGATGCTGCCCGCCATGAAAGGGTCAAGGCCCAACCCGGTCTGCACCAGCAAGGCAAAACTCAAGAAAAAAGAACTGGATGTGGAATAGACCAGCAGCACCAGCAATGCACCCAGTGCAAAGCGGCTCTGGGTCATCAGTCGCATGTCCACCAGCGGCAATCCACCGGATACTCGCCGTTGCTCCTGTTGCCGATAAAACAGCGCAAGCAGCACCGCCGCCGCGCCCAGCGACCATAGGCTCCATACTGGCCAGCCTTGCCCCGGACCCTCGATCAAAGGCACCAGCAGTAGCGCCAGGCCGGCGCTGACCAGAGCCACTCCCGTCCAGTCTAGAGTCGGGCGCTGCGGCGCATGGGATTCTGGGATCCACCTTGCGGCGGTGATGGCGAACAAGCCAATGGGCACATTGATAAGAAAGATGTTACGCCAGCCCAGCCCGAACAAGTCGGCATACACCAGCCATCCGCCCAGTACCTGCGCGGCGATGGCCGCCAGGCCCAGAGTCATCCCCAGCAGGCCGAAGGCACGGCGGCTGTCGTCGCCATCGAAGTTGACGCGGATGGATGCATAAACCTGCGGAAACAGCAATGCGGCAGCCAGCCCTTGCAACACCCGTGCGCCGATTAGGAGGCCGGCGCTGGGGGCCAGCCCACACAAGACCGAAGCCACAGTGAAGCCGGCCATGCCGACGATGAACAACCGGCGGCGTCCGAACAGGTCTCCCAGCCGCCCGCCGGTAATCAGCAGAACACCAAAAGCCAGCTCATAGCCGGCCACGATGAAACCTATCTGTGCAAAGCTTGCGCCCAGCCCAGCCTGCATACTGGGAATGGCCACATTGACCACGAACAGGTCAAAGATGGTGACGAAGCCAGCCAGTAACAGAACGGACAGACCCAGCCACGGGGCGCGTTTTGGGGGGACGACAGCCGTTGTGAAAAATTGAGAATCAACGCTCATATTGCATCTCCAGAGTCATAAAGCGATCATTCTCAAATCTTTATTAAACGATTACAATTTAACTAGTTATACTATTACTAAAAGCAACGAGGTAAGCTATGCGTACCCTGAAACGAACTCGCGACGACCTCGCGACTTTTTTGCGCTCACGTCGCGAGCGTCTTTTGCCCACTGATGTAGGCCTGCCCAGCGGAGGACGTCGGCGTACGCCGGGACTTCGCCGAGAGGAGGTGGCAGCACTCGCGGGTGTCGGGTTGACTTGGTACACTTGGCTGGAACAAGGCCGCGACATAGGCGTATCAGCCACGTTCCTGGACAATTTGGCAAGGGTGCTGAGGCTAGATGCAGCCGAACGCCGCCACCTGTACTTACTGGCTCATGAACGGCCGCCCACCGAACCGGGCAAGACATGGTGCATAGTGCCGCCATTAATACGCCGCCTAATGAGCGACCTAGCCCCACATCCAGCCTACGTGTTGAACCTGCGGTGGGATGTCCTGGCCTTCAACGAACCGGCCAACCACCTCTTTGACTTCGAACGTCATGCGCCTGTAAGACGCAACCTTCTTTGGATGCTATTCACCGATCAAACTCTTCGCAGACTCTTTGCCGACTGGGAAGAACAAGCGCCACGAATGTTGTCTAGCTTCCGGCGCAACTATGCTCGTGCTACCCAGGAAAGCGACATTCGAGAATTGGTGGACGAACTGCAAAAGGTGTCTCCTGACTTCCATACCTGGTGGCAAAAGCACGACGTGCATGCACCGTGCAATGGCGTGCGCAATCTTCGGCTGGATGATAAAGTAGTTGCTTTCGAGCACACTTCGCTGACCATCGACGCAGATCGCCATCTGCGCTTGGTGGTTTATGCAAAAAGTGAGAAAACGGCATCCTAGGCGATGGATGGCCCTTGCTGCCGCCCAATCTCCCACGGTAATTTCCCCCGCTAAAAATGGGAGGATAACTACCTCACTGCCTCACGCCATCGCCGCAAGCACCCTATCTGCCCAATGTTGCAATGAGCTAGACTCTAAAAGTCCTTTGTTGCCTAAAGGCGTTCTGGGTGGAGTATGCGCAGAGCCGAAACGCAAAACGTAGTCTTTGGCCATTTGAGGGCTTACGCTGGCCTGGTGGTTTAAGGGGGCCAGCAGGGTGTAGTCAGGCTGCCGCTCGCCGTTGCGCAGGCAGTCTATACAGGGCTGCCACAAAGCGATTGCTTCGGTGAGAATGTCCCTTTCAAGTCGCGCCCAGTTCTCTTGAATTTCGGTTTTTATCCTGCTGAGAGCCGCGTCAAGACGATCAGCTCCTTCACGCGTTGTGACATAGGATCCAGAAGGTCTGTCAGGATGATCGAGAATTCTCAGTGGAAGATAATCTTTGTACAGCTTTTCGATGGCAGGCCCGAACCCGTTATCCAGAAAGCTCGGGAAAGTCCACCATTTTTTACCATAGGCTTCCCGCAAGTTACCGAGCAGTTCAACTCATGCTATTCCACCACCCAAACCCGCTCCAACGTCAGCTCGTCTGGGTCAAACTGGTACACGCTGATGCCGCCGGTAGACTGGTGACCCATCGCCAGAATGCCCGCCTCCGGTGAAGTGGCGATGGCGGTGTTGCGGTCGTACTGGCTGCCGTAGGTGACCAGTTTGGGTGACGCGCCAAGATCAAAGTATTTCACAGGCCAGGGGCTGCCGGTTTTGAACAGGGCGGCAACGTGGCTGTTGTTGCCGAAGCGGAGGTAGTACTCGCTGTTGTGAATGAAGGCTAGGGCGATAGTGAAATCATGAACGCCGCGCGGAGCTTCGATCAGTCCGCTCTTATCAAAGTAGTCAGAATCTGGAAGGTCGTCAGGAAGACCATCAATATACAGTCCTGAGTTGTAACGTGCGGCTCGCATTCGGTGTTCAGGATTGGATGTATGCCAAGTGATACTATTGCCAGCTTCATCACCACTGACCACCCACCGCCCATTTGGGCTGATGGCGGCGTGGGTTTTGGAGGCGTTTCCGCGGAGTTTTGCAACAGGCTGTTTTGTTTTCGCATCCCAAAGTGTGACGCCCCCATATTTTGAAAACCGTTGGCTGCTATTCATTGGTGAATGGTCTGCGATTGCTGAGCGGTCACTATCGACGCCGGCTGTAACAAAGAAGGTGTTGTTTCGGTCTATGGCGAGGTTGAACAGCTTGCCGGATCCTAAAAAGCTGGGGCTGATGCCATCACTAAGGACAGTACGTTTTGTGTCCCCATAGCCAGAAAACACATTCCAATGCTCATCAGCAGACAAGTAGGTCTCAAGATCGCCACTGATAACGTGGCCGTAGGTTGGGAAGTGCTGAAATCGCTTCAGTACTTTTCCGTCAACCGTTTGTGCAGTAACGGTATTGTCTGTGTCCTGCCACAAAAAAGCGTTTTGACCCGGCACAAAATAGGCGCTGTAAAGGTTGGCTTTACCGGACAACGTATTCCACTGTTTTTCTTGCAGATCCCAGAGAATGAGCTTGTTGTCTGTGTGGGCACTGACGACATAGCGGCCAGACTCCGATACACCCATGGACATAACCGGCCCAGCCCAGACTCCCAGGAGGTTGGAGTTCAGCAGGATGCTAATAAGCACAAAGGCACCAAGCACCGCGCCTATCCAGCGCACTTTGTTAGCGTTAATAACGGCCAAAACCCACTCCTTCGTCTGATATACGACGTATAATTTCTGCTCTGTAAGAGCGATCGAACACTTCATCACTTGGAATCCGCATACCCGAGTGGCTAAAAAGCCATTTTGATTGATCAACAGGGCTGAACTTTTCGTCATCCAGCGACTGTTCGATAAATTCATCGAATCCTGTCGCACCTCGCCGGGTCACTTCCTCAAACCCCACATACCCCAACGCAGGCCGAGGCCGTTGCTCTGGAACCCAGTTATTCACCGCAAGCTTTTTCAAACGCACAACGTAGTCTTTGGCCATTTGGGGGCTTACGCTGGCTTGGTGGTTTAGGGGGGCCAGCAGGGTGTAGTCAGGTGGCCGTTCGCCGTTGCGCAGGCAATCTATACAGGGTTGCCATAAAGCGTTTGCTTCGGCGAGGATGTCTTTTTCTAACCTCGCCCAGTTTTCTTTAACGGTTTTTTTGAGCCCCGCAGGTGTCGCCAAAGATCGCTGGGGGTGTGCGGTCATCCACGCCTCGAAGGTGAGTGGTAAGTAGTCTTTGTATAGCTTTTCGATGGCAGGCCCGAAACCGTTGTTCAGAAAGCTTGGGAAGATCCACCATTTCTTGTCATAAGCCCCCCGTAATTTACCAAGTATGTCGTCCATGGGGTCGTCGGCGGTTGCGAGATCCCATGCTTTGGATGCTGCCCGAAGATGTCGTGGTATGGCGTATCGCCACCAAGCATTATCTGCAACGGCGGGTTGCCAGAGAAACAGGTGATCGATCAGGTTGTTTTTCCCTGAGTTCATTTCGCCTCATGCTATTTCACCACCCAAACCCGCTCCAACGTCAGCTCTTCTGGGTCAAACTGGTACACGCTGATGCCGCCGGTCGATTGATGCCCCATCACCAGGGTGCCCGATTCGGGTGAGGTGGCGATGGCGGTGTTGCGG
>Ga0314774_1000100_pt1 | contig 77787 bp, 74 predicted proteins | sample MetaGCBIA2018_FD_204515 | JGI IMG/M metagenome (GOLD analysis project Ga0314774, IMG submission 204515) | Cryopeg brine microbial communities from Beaufort Sea near Barrow, Alaska, United States - CBIA 2018 | ecosystem: Environmental > Aquatic > Marine > Coastal | place: USA: Alaska | collected... | reverse complement strand
AATAAATATTATATCGGAATTCTGAGTAAGAACGGATTTGAATTAACTGAATCCAATATTAGCGGAATGGGTGGAATTTTTCGCTTCAAAAACAGTTGGTTAAATTTTGATATTGTAAATGATAGAGGAATAATTGAAACTCGGATTTCCTCACTCTACTCTGAAAATTTCTATGATTTGGACTTGATAAACGCATATCTAAATCGGAAAAATAAAACAGAAAATAAAAAATCAAAGTTTGGAAAATCTGATTTGTCAATACGGTTGAATTTAGAGCAAGAAAGTGAGTTGTTTGAAAACAATCTGCCTGAATTAAAAACGATGTTCAATAAGTTTAATTATAAGCAAACCGAAACGGAATTGAATGAAATTGGAACTGAAAGAGCAAAATTATTATTCGGATAAAAAAACCGATTTGCCATCACAGAACTGAGGTAAAAACAACGCTGCCTCTACATTAAATTTAAGACACGCCTTTTTATTTGCTTCCCCTAAGCCGCTCATCCACACGTAACTTAATAAACTCAAATACCTCCACCTTTCCAAATTCTTTATAAAGCGGATTGAGAATTATATTATATTCCAAACCAACAATTGTAGAGGGAACGCGAAGTGCAAAGTTATTTCTGTCTTTGGCAATATTGGTAAAAACAGATGTTGTTTTTGCAGCGTAGGGGTATTGATCCCATTTTTCAGGAAGTTCCTTTAATTTCTCAACGATGAATTCATCTGGGAATTTAATTTTCGCCACCAATATTTCTTTAGGCAGATTTGCGATGTTTTCGGAGTGTACGTAATATTCTAGCAGAGCTAAAGAAATATTTTCAGAACAATAAACCGCACGAGTTCCAACTTCATTCCATCGTCCACCCACTTTTTCAGCGCCTATACCAGAAAGTGTGGCATCCTTATATTTTACATTGGCAATTCTATAGACAATCATTAACTATAGACATTGTATTGGATCCTCACGATTTCATTTTCCACCATTTCGAAGCCAAAACTACTGTCCAGCAGTTCAAAGGGAATTTTATCCCCAAGGGCTCTGGACGGGGTTAATAGCCATTTTTTAAAATCTTCTTTAGAATCGAACACTTCATAGCCCAATCCAAATAATTGCGCCAATTCATAAATACGTTCGGAGGTTTCTTTTCCATAAACACTTTTCTTGTGCATACTGCTAATGGATCCAGGTAAGATACTTTCAAATTCCTTTTCAGTGGATCCAGTATATTGGATCAATTCTTTCCAGTCGGCTTTTTTTACTCCTTCTCTGATTCGATCAATCAACTCCATTTTGTAACCAGGAGCATCTTTAGAATTGAAGACAACCCAAGCAGGAGAAAACTTTGGAATCTTATCAATATCCAAATTGTTTGACATAGCTGAATGGCTGATCTGCGCTCTCTTTAATTTTATGCTTGTTTCCATAATTGTAAATTTACTCTTGATCTATTGTAAATATACAATTATAATTTGATTGTTTTTACTAGTGTGGATTGATTCATTTAATTTGGTATGAAATGAGATCATTTAATATATTGTAGTGTTAAAAATGTTAAAGTTTTAAACCACGGGAGCAATGCGGGAGTAGCTTAATTTTGATCATTCGCCAAGCCCCGTGAACGTTCAAAAATGTATTTTTTGGTTGTTCCCTCATTGCCCACTTTTACAATTTCAAATACCTTCAAAACCCCGTAAACACCAGTGTTTACGGGGTTTTTCATTTTAGACAATGGCAGATGGTTTTTTCATTATGATGCCTTTAAAAACAAAAGTTATTTTCTATTTGGAGTAGAAAAGGAAGGGATTTGTTGAATTAATGGATAAATTTAATCAGAATACTAAAAGATGTGTTAACGCAAAGATCTGTATTTATTAAAAAAGTGCTTCTTCTGCCTATAACATAACCAACCAATGAAACTCGACAATGGAGAATAAAAAGGAATTGTCATCAGAACAACGCAAAAAACTGATTAGCGTATTAGAAAGTCGTTTTGAAAAAAACAGGAATCGACATGCTGATCTTGAATGGACAAAAGTTCAAGAAAAGCTGGAAGCAAATGCTGAAAAATTGTGGTCGTTGAATGAAATGGAAATAACGGGTGGTGAACCTGATGTTGTTGCTTACGATAAACAGACAAATGAATACATTTTTTACGACTGTTCAGCAGAAAGTCCAAAAGGCCGCAGAAGTGTTTGTTATGACCGCAAAGGCCTAGAGTCAAGAAAAGAGCATAAACCGAAAAACAGCGCTATTGATATGGCTTTAGCGATGGGCATTGAACTTCTAACAGAAGAACAGTATCGAGAATTACAGCAATTAGGCGATTACGATACCAAAACATCAAGTTGGTTACAGACTCCTTCTAAAATACGAAAACTTGGTGGTGCCATTTTTGCTGATTTCCGTTATGACAATGTCTTTGTGTATCATAATGGCGCACAATCCTATTACGCAGGAAGAGCTTTCCGTGGCGCATTAAAAATTTGAATCCCCTAGTGGGTTTTATTCCTCGATTCTTTGGGTCGAAATTTAAAATTCATTTCCAAATCATAACTCGCGGGTTTGCCCCGATGCAGTTGATTTCAGAAATTTACGTGAACTATTTTAGCGTTATTAATAGTTGAAGATTAAAGCCCAATTCCAAACATCAGCTATCGTAAATAGCAAGTATTTTAATGGAAGTTGATATTTTAGAAGAAACGACGTAACTAAGCGGATAAGTCCGCGTCCCTACTCCGCACTACTTTCTTTAACCAAAACAATTGAAAGCAGCTTAAAAAGATCCCCAATCTAAAATTATTTTTTAAAATTCAGCAAAAATTAAATTAAAAGATTTGCGAAACCGAATAGTTGCATATATATTTGCAACCGAACAGTTTCATAAAAAAGATTTTAAATGAGAAGAGACATTTTCCAAGCCATTGCAGACCCCACAAGAAGGTCTATTATCGCCTTAATTGCATTGCATGCAATGACTCCTAACGCCATTGCCGAAAACTTCAACGCTACGCGACAGTCTGTTTCTAAGCACCTTCGCATACTTACAGAATGCGAAGTGGTAAAACAGGAACAACAAGGCAGGGAAATTTACTACTCCCTTGAAATTGAAAAAATGAAAGAGATTGATATCTGGCTTGAACAGTATAGAAAGATTTGGGAAAGCCAATTTAATCAACTTGACAATGTATTATCAACACTAAAAAAATAGACAAAATGAACAACAATCAGCTCTTTGATTTTATCGTTGACAAGTCAACAAAAACAGTATCAATAACCAGGGAATTTGATGCAGAACTTCCGTTGGTTTGGGACGCATTCACAAAATCAGAAATTCTTGACCAATGGTGGGCACCAAAACCTTGGGAATCACGAACAAAGTCTATGGATTTTAAAGTAAGTGGACGCAGGTTTTATGCAATGGTAAGTCCGGAAGGTGAGGAACATTGGTCTATTCAAAGTTTTACTTCAATCAGCCCGAAAACCAATTTCCAATACTTTGACACTTTTACCGACAAAGATGAAAACGTAAATAAGGAATTACCCAGTTCTAAATGGGATTTGAATTTTAGTGACAAAAATGGAACTACGGAAGTCCGCATTACAATAAAACACAAGACACTTTCTGACCTGGAACAAATTATTCAAATGGGTTTCCAAGGGGGATTTACCATGACTTTAAACTACTTGGAAAAATTATTGGCAACTTTATCGCAACAATGATTTACGTTTTCAATACTAGCTGTCAGAATTAAACAACTGAAAAACAAAAAACCTCACTAGGAATTGCGATTATGCAAGCAATTTCTAGTGAGGTTTTATAAGTTAAGTGACTATTTCGCCTTTAAATCTAAGCAGGAACTGCATTAATCTCCTCCATCACCTCTGCAAATAGTTGGTAGGATTTAATACGCTCTTTTGGATCATATATATGCGAAGCAACCATGAGTTCATCAGCGCCAGTCTGCTCTATAAAATCTTCAGTTCGCCTTTTTACACTTTCTTTATCACCCACAAAAGCATATTTCTGCATCCGCTGAAAAGCAGGATTTTGAGAAATCGCCTTGAGTTCTTGACTCATGGGGATAGGTTTTTGCAAGTAATCGATCTGCCCGGTCATCACCCCAATCATCATTCTAATGGAACTGGTAGATAAGGTTTCGGCCTGTTCATGCGTATCTGCGGCGATCACATTGATACCGGCAACCACATAAGGTTCATCAAGCGTGGCAGAAGGTTGAAATTCATTACGGTAAATGTCAAGCGCATCAAACAACTGCGTAGGCGCAAAATGACTGGCAAAAACATAGGGTAACCCTTTTGCTGCTGCAAGATGCGCGCTGTCTGTGCTTGAACCTAATATATAAATGGGCACCTCAACGCCTTCCGCAATCATGGCGCGAACTTTAGCATTTTTGTTTTCTTTCGAAAAATAACGCTGTATGTTCTCAATTTCCTCTGGAAACCTATAAACCGCCTGTGCCCGGTCTGGGCGAATGGCGTAGGCCGTAGCTTGATCTGTGCCCGGAGCGCGACCTAAGCCCATATCGATACGACCGGGATACAAATGCGCCAGGGTTCCAAATTGCTCTGCAATGAGCAATGAAGAATGGTTGGGCAACATGATTCCGCCAGAACCTACTTTTATGGAAGTTGTATTGCCCGCAATATGCCCCATAAGCACTGTGGTCGCAGAACTTGCTATACTTACCATATTGTGGTGCTCAGCAAGCCAAAACCGATTATAACCTAATTTTTCGGCGTTTTGAGCCAATTTCACGCTATCCTCAAACACTTTTTCATGTGAAACTCCCTGACCTACGGTAGCCAGTTCCAACACAGAATATGCTGTATTTTTCATCTTTTTAGTTTTTAGTTTTTAGTTTTTAGTAAACGTTCTTTAAAATAATCTTTAGCATTGATTATTCAATAGAATTGAAAGAAAATAGTCCTTTAATCCCGTTCATCTCTTTAGAAAAAAGTATTGAAGTTTTAGATTTCCACAATCATTTTTCCAGTGTTCTTTCCGTCGAAAAGATCTATAAAAGCTTGCGGAATTTTGTCAAAACCTTTCACGATGGTTTCCTTATGCGTTATTTTACCTTCTTTCAGCCATTCTGCAAGTTGCTGCATACCTTCACCATAGCGATCTTGGTAATTGCCTATAGTAAAACCTTGCATCAAGACACTGTTTTTGATTAAAATGGGAGTCACTCGTGGTCCCGTCGGTGTTTTTTCATCATTATATACTGAAATTGCGCCACAGACAACCACGCGTGCATCGCGGGCAATGTTTGCAAGAACGGCATCACTGATTTCACCGCCTACGTTATCAAAATAAACGTTAACGCCATCTGGAGCGGCTTCCTTAATGGCCGCCTCCATATCTGGAGTGGTTTTATAGTTTATGCCTGCATCAAAACCGAAGTCTTTTTTAAGCATTTCTATTTTTTCATCGGTACCTGCAATACCAATTACGCGGCATCCTTTTATTTTTCCGATTTGCCCCACGATGCCTCCAACAGCACCGGCTGCGCCGGAAATAACAATCGTATCGCCTTCTTTAGGTTTACCAATGTCAGTAAGGCCAAAATAAGCCGTTAATCCGGTCATTCCCACTGCGCCCAGATAGGCCGAAAGCGGCGCCAGTTCTCCATCAACCTTTTGTATATTTTTACCGGTGCTGGTCTGAAATTCCTTCCAGGCGAGCATGCCGTTTACAAAATCGCCTTCTTTAAAATTGGAGTTTTTGGACTCCACAACCTCAGCAATAATTCCAGAAACAATGGGTTTTTGAAGTTCAAAAGGTTCTATATACGACTTCTGATCGCGCATTCTTCCGCGCAAATAGGGATCTACCGAAACGTATTTGGTTTTCAGTAAAACCTCGCCATCATTTGGTTTTGGTTTTTGCTCCTCCGTGAATTTAAAATCTGATTCCTGAGGCCTTCCTTCTGGTCTGTTATTTAATACAATTACCTTGTTCATACATTCTGTTTTTGAGCAAAAACGGCCATTTTCGATTAAAATTCAACTGAAATTAGACGTTCTTGCACTATTTATCAGTGAGAAGATAACGTAATAAGGACGAAGACGTTCTCAATATTTTGCCAAAAGCAGATTAACTTTTTCCTCCCACAAAAGTTCCTGTTCTGCACGAAGTCCGTGCTGCGTTTGCGCGTCAAAATCGATTTGCATTTTTTGTCGTTTTTGCTCGATTTCCTGATACATCTGCCTGATTTCGGAACGTAGGTTTGTAGTAAAATTAAAGCGGGCAATTTGCTTTCTTAACATACGGGCATGCAGTTCGGTGATTGTAAAATGCAGGCGCTCGTGCTTTAACAAGTCAGCATTGACTTGCTTTGGTTTGTACCAAGAGAGTTTGGGATAAAAATAAGCGGTGATTTGAAGGGAATCTAGTACAAGCTTACCATCATGATCGATGCTAAAATCCTGACTCAAACCTGTATTTACGCTCGCGGCATATGGACTTTCAGCATCGGGAAAACCAGTGAAATCTTTCCATTCAAAATGCTGCTTTTCGGCCCAAGGATAACGTGCTTGTGCATAAGACGACGTGGTTACCAGCGCAAAAATTACAAGCAGTCCATACGTGCGGGGCATTTTAGAGCTTGTAATAAAAGAACCAATACATTTTGACTTGTTCTTTTGCGCACTAACTTCGTTATAGAGACTCGCTTTAGCTAAGCCTATAGCTACGTTTTTTGCGTCGTTACTGCAAAAAATAACATCGCCAATTCTGTACATTTTATTTTATTACAACCCCTTAGGTTTTCTGTTTTTTCTTTTTAGCGGCGGGAAACAAGACATTATTGAGGATCAAACGGTAACCCGGACTATTGGGATGCAAAGAAAGCTGGGTCTTGGGATCTCCCACACGATGCTGATAATCTTCGGGATCATGACCGCCATAAAACGTAAAAAAGCCTTTTCCCTGAACACCATGAATATAGCGCGCTTCTCCATTTGTTTTGTTTTCGCCCAGTACGAGCACGGTCGCCTTAATAGCATTTGGATCGAAAGCGGTGGTCTGTCCCATAAAACCTTTGACCAGCGCTGTATGATTTTGGCACAACATAGTCGGAACGGGATCCCATTTTGCCGAAAAATCCTTCAGTGTAAAATAGTCGGTTTCCATATTTATTCGCCGCTTTGAGGTCATATCTATAGAAGAAAATTCGTAGCGGTTGGGATCGCGTTCCAGCTTAAAGTCCTTAAAGGCAAAAGTGTTGTCATACGATATCTTTGCCTGATAGTTTGCATCAGAAGCATCACCATCAAACATGGGTTCGCAGATATCAACCCCTGCTGCGGCAAGCGCAATATCAAAACTATCTGTGGCGCTGCACATGGCAAACATAAATCCACCACCTATTACATAATCCCGTATTTTCTGAGCAACGGCGAGCTTTTCTTCAGAAACTTTGGTATAACCCATTTCATGAGCTAACTCTTCGGCGTCTTTTTTCTCTTGAATGTACCACGGCGCTGCGCGGTAACTGCCATAAAACTTACCAAATTGACCGGTAAAATCCTCATGGTGCAAGTGCAGCCAGTCATAGAGTACCAGCTCATCGTTCAGAACGTTCTTATCATATATGGTTTCATAGGGAATTTCGGCATAGCTGAGCACCATGGTCACCGCATCGTCCCAAGGAACGGAAGTTTCTGGGGTATAAACGGCTATTTTAGGTGCTTTTTCGAGCACTACGGCTTCCATATTTTGAGACGGACTGCTGATTTCTGCTAAAATTGCTTCGGTTTTGGCATCGCTAAGCACTTCAAAAGAAACCCCTCGAATCTTACATTCCCTGCGCAGTTCTTCAGTATCTGGCATGAGGAAAGAACCGCCGCGATAATTGAGCAGCCACTTTACCTTTTGCTGTTTTGCCAGCGTCCAGTACGTAATTCCATAGGCTTTTAAATGTTCTTTCTGCCCATCCAGATCCATCGGGATGAGTACGTAAGACGCGAATCCTTGAAAACTGAAGAACAACGCAAAAAACAATAGCATCCATTTTTGAGCTATTCTTGATTTTTGTTTAACTGAAAAGATTCTTTTTACTTTCATGGCCGGTAAGATAACGAAAGATAGTGGAAAGGAATTATCTGAAAGTTTGAAAAAATGATTAAAATTAACTTTTAAAAACAAATTTTATGCCCTCAATTTTAGACATAACTATTGAGCAATTGGCACAGGCTTGTAAAGAGCTTTCTCCAATAGAGAAAATAGAACTATTGAAACGATTACCAAAAACGCGCCCTTGATACCGCTACAGCAAAAGAGGAAAGCGGAGATAGCATTTGGCATTCTTGGGATGAAGTAAAACGATTTGTTAAAGTAGAAGTCAGGTGAATCATCGCCCTTGTTTTTTTGAAGATCAAGCCAAACTTGACATCTCATAGAGATGCTTTAGGTCGATTCTAACTGTATTGTTTACAAGAAAATCAGTTATAACTCCCAAAAAGCATTTTCTTTTGATCAAGACCATATCTAAATAAAACGAGTTTTGCGTTAGGGATTGAAGTGAACCTGCCTGCCCCTACCGGGAGGAAGCCTTTTTGCGAGGAACGAGTAAAAAGATTGCAACGTAAAGCCCGACCCGCAAGGAAACGCCCAAAAACCTACAAAAATTGTCAGAAAATGGCTTCGTATGATATAAATCTGATATTTTTGAAATAGAGTAACGCGTTATTAAGAGCTTGTTTAAACTGACTTTTTTCTGATTTATAATGTCCTATGAACCGTAGCGTTGTCTAAAAATTGCTGAATATCCCGATATTCGGCAATTTTAATACTTAGCCAAAACCACAACCTATTAAAAATCAATTTGAATTGACTTTAAGATCAAAGTCAAACGCTGCTAAACCTTAAAATGGAATACCGTCATCCTCTTCATCGTCATCATTGGCATTCATAGAACTTCCAAAAGCCTGATCTGGTGCAGGAAAAGTCTCTGGGCGCAAGGTGTCGTCATTTGCCGCTGCATTCTGGTTCATCGCCGATTCAAACTGATAGGGTGTACTAAAATCATCAAGATTGTCAAATTTACCCAAATGACCAATAAACTTAAGTCGGATACTTTCCAAACCACCATTACGGTGCTTTGCCACGATAAATTCGGCTTGGCCATCGGTAGGGCTGCGCTCTTCGTCATCCCACTCGTCAATTTTATAATATTCAGGACGATAAATAAAGCTCACGATATCTGCATCCTGCTCGATCGCACCAGATTCCCGAAGGTCAGAAAGCAATGGGCGCTTACTGCCGCCGCGCGTTTCCACGGCCCGTGATAACTGGGAAAGTGCGATCACTGGTACATTTAGCTCTTTGGCAAGTGCTTTTAAATTTCGCGAAATCATGGAGATTTCTTGTTCGCGGTTACCGTTTTTCTGACTTCCGCCTGCGGTCATAAGCTGCAAATAATCAATCACAACCATTTTTATGCCATGCTGCGAAGCCAGACGTCTGGCCTTTGCCCGAAGGTCAAAAATGGAAAGTGAAGGTGTATCATCAATAAATAAAGGAGCCTTCTCTAGCGCGGCAACTTTATGATTGAGCTGTTCCCACTCGTGTTTTTCCAATTTACCGGTACGTAATTTTTCCGAAGAAAGTCCGGTTTCGGAAGAGATAAGACGCGTTATGAGTTGTACCGAAGCCATTTCCAAAGAGAAAAAAGCAACTGGAATGCCATGCCCTACCGCAACATTTCTAGCCATAGAAAGGGTAAGCGCCGTTTTACCCATCCCGGGACGCGCGGCGACGATAATAAGATCACTAGGCTGCCAGCCAGAAGTCAACTTATCCAACTTGTCAAAACCGGAAGGAATACCGGAATATCCCTCTTTATTGGAGATTTCCTCGATCTTCTTTTTCGCCTGGATTACCAGACTTTGTGCCGTCTCACTACTACGCTTTATATTTCCTTGGGTAACTTCATACAATTTACTTTCAGCATGGTCAAGCAGGTCAAATACATCTGTAGTCTCGTCGTAAGCTTCTTCAATAATCTCATTAGAAATTTTGATCAAGCTCCGCTGAATAAATTTCTGTAAAATAATGCGCGCGTGGTACTCAATATGCGCTGAGGAAGATACTTTTTGGGTAAGCTGAATAAGATAATAATCGCCGCCTGCCCTATCTAATTTAGACATTTTGCGTAGCTGCTCAGAAACGGTTAATAAGTCAATGGGTTCGCCATTTTCAAAGAGTGTACGTATGGCATCATAGATGTGCTGATGCGCTTCTTTGTAGAAAACCTCTGGCGTAAGGACATCTATAATCTCATCTACCCCTTTCTTATCAATCATCATCGCCCCTAGAACAACCTGCTCTAAATCAATAGCTTGCGGAGGTATCTTACCTTTTTCGAGGGAAACAACTGGATTTGATCCTACTTTATATGCAGGTTGGGGCTGTATATTTTCCATGAAGCAAATGTAAAGAAATCGTTAGGGCTATACTCTAGAATAGCGTTTGGGTTTATCCACCACAAGTTAACAAAATCGTTGTTGATAACTCGTATATTTTGTTGATAAGCATAAAAAATCCGGGTCGTTAAATCCCGGAATAAGGGTTGACCCATGTTTACATCTTTTAGGATTTATTCAAAAATAACCTGTACATTTTATCTTGTTCTTTTGCACACTAACTTCGTTAAGAAGCCTCGCTTTAGCTACAGCTACAGCTGCGTTTTTTGCCTTGTTACTGCACAAAATAACGTCGCCAATTCTGTACACTTTAGTTATGAATAGATCCTCAGTTTTTAAATACTCCCATTTGGCTGTATTTATCCATTCTTTTTTCCACAAGATCTGCTGGGGATAAGTTTTTTACATCCTTGTATGCTTTTAAGATTTCTTCCTTTACGATAGCAAATGTTGCTTCCCGATTGCTATGTGCGCCGCCTAAGGGTTCTTCTATTATTTTGTCTACAAGCTTTTGTTTTTTCATATCCTGCGCGGTAAGTTTGAGCGCCTCTGCGGCCCTCTCCTTATACTCCCAACTGCGCCATAATATAGAGGAGCACGACTCTGGTGAGATCACGCTGTACCACGTATTTTCTAGCATAAGCACGCGGTCACCCACGCCTATACCCAATGCGCCACCACTGGCACCCTCGCCAATAATCACCACGATAATGGGCACTTTCAACTTGGTCATCTCAAAAATATTGCGGGCGATCGCTTCTCCCTGACCGCGTTCTTCTGCCTCCAGACCGGGATAGGCACCAGGAGTATCAATAAGACTGATTACGGGAATCCCAAATTTTTCGGCACTTTTCATAAGCCGCAGCGCCTTACGGTACCCTTCTGGATTTGCCATTCCAAAATTGCGGTACTGGCGTGTTTTTGTATTGAAGCCTTTTTGCTGACCGATGAACATAAAACTCTGATCGCCTATTTTGCCCAACCCGCCTATCATGGCTTTGTCATCCTTGACATTGCGGTCACCGTGTAGCTCCAGGAACGTGTCGCCACAGAGCGCTTTTATATAATCTAGGGTATACGGCCGGTTAGGATGCCGCGAGAGCTGTACTCGTTGCCACGGGCTCAGGTTTTTATAGATATCCCTTTTAGTCTCGGCAAGTTTTTTTTCTATCTGCTTACAGGTATTGGTAACATCCACATCGCTTTCCTGCCCTATGATCGAGCATTTTTCGAGCTGTTCTTCCAGCTCTTTGATAGGCTGTTCAAAATCCAAATATTCCATGTATAGGGAGAATTTTAGTGAGTAGGCAAATATACAAGATTTTAAAACGTCCCTCCAATGCCTTTTGCCATTATTAATTTACGCGCATCGTTTTTATCGGCTCTTTACCTAACGCGTCGCGGAAGCTAATATTCAATAGTAAATTTCAAAAAACACCTGAAAAGCATCAAAAACCGGCTAAAAATAGCTGATTTTAGTCGATTTGTTCTGGAGAAAGATTGGCGTTTTTAGATTCTGTAAGTCGGCCGCGCGGATTTTTAAGTGTTTCTGGCTGCGTCCCATTTTTCCGTCTTCGGCGATTTTTAAAGATCCCATTGAGCACGACCGTACTCAAAATCAACAGTGCGCCATAATAAAAGCCAGTGTTCATCTGTTCCGCATTTCCCAAGATCAAAAAGGCCAGTAGAATACCATAAACGGGTTCCATATTTACGGTAAGCATGATGGTGTACGGGCTCAAGTGTTTCATAACCTTTACCGAAGCAATAAACGCATATGCGGTACAAATGGTGGCCAGAATGAGGATATAAACCCAGTCCATAGCAGGCAGCTGAAAGAAATTAATACTGAAACCGCCGCTGAACAACAGATAAAGCGTCACAAAACCCACTCCTGCCGAAAGTTCATAAACAGAAATCACCGAAGGGCGGTAGGTCTGGGCAAACTTGCCGTTAATAAGCGTAAAAACGGAAGACAGAAAAGCAGAAATGAGTGCTACGATAATCCCTTCTGTATAGCGGGTTTCGACCTTAAAAATGAGATAAAGGCCACAGATAACGAGCACTCCAAAAAAGATCTCGTACCAGATCACTTTCCGTTTATAGAAAATAGGTTCCATAATGGAAGTAAAAAAGGCGCCGGTACTCAGCATGGCCAGTGTGATGGATACATTGGCGATTTTTATCGCGCCAAAAAAAGTGAGCCAGTGCAGGGCGATTACGATACCCGCAATAACAAAGCCTAGAGCGGTCTTTTTTGTCACCTTCATGGGGATACCCTTAAATTTGATATACCCAAAAATTACCAGCGAAGCCAGTAACATACGGTACCAAACCAGCGCCACAGCACCAATACTCATGAGCGCGCCCAGTACGGCGGTAAAGCCCCAGATAAAGACAATGACGTGAAAATGCAGGTAACTGCGCAGTTTATCGTTTTGCATTTCTCAATAGATAAATGGCGAGGATACCAAAAATGACATTGGGCAACCATACCGCGATAATAGGTGAGAAATCAGATTGCTCCGAGATCGTGGTAAACACCTTATCAAAAAATATAAACACAAAGGCCAAAGAAATACCCAGTGCAAGATTGATCCCCATGCCGCCACGGCGTTTGATAGCCGAAACCGCCACTGCAATAATGGTCAAAATGTAAGCGCTAACTGGCAAACTGAAACGCTTGTAAAGCACCACCTGATACCGGTTTATAGCTGATGACCCCCTGGCTTTTTCTTTAGCGATAAAATCCCGCAATTCTGGCGTGCTGAGTGTTTCGGCAATATATTCTACTGGAGTCAGATCTTCTAGATCGAAGTTAAAAACGGTATCCAAGTTTCTTTCGGTCTCCAGAATATCGTCTTCTTTGCCTACCACCCGTTTTTTAAAACCGTTAAGGGAATAGGTACTGTCTTCCGGTTTAAACACAATACTACGTGCCTGAAGTTTATATTCTAGCGTGTTACCCTTAAAATGCTCCAGCGTAAAATTATTCCCCAGATTTTGTGCGGGATTAAAACGGCTCACGTAAATGTAATCGTCATCACTGATCTGGCGGTAGACATTTTGCGTCTCACGATCTGCCTTGTTGTTTTTAAGATATTCATAGGTGAATTCATTAAAACCACGACTGGCAGCAGGCGCAAGATATGTACCCATAATGTATGCACCTACGCACACTAAGGTCGCTCCTATAATATAAGGCCGCATAAAACGGTAAAATGAGACCCCGCTGCTTAAAAAGGCAATCACTTCCGTATTATTGGCCAACTTTGAAGTAAACCAGATCACTGAAAGGAACAAAAAAAGTGGGAAAAGAAGGTTTGCAAAATAAACGGTAAAATTGAGGTAATACACGGCCACTTCAGAAAAAGGGGCTTCGTTTGCCAATATTTTATCTATTTTTTCGGCTAGGTTGACTGTTATGCCTATGGGAATGAAAAGCAACAACATCGTAATAAATGTGCCCAGATAACGCTTGAGTATGTACCAGTCAAGTATTTTCATCTATAACTTATTATCCATTTGCTTTACCATTTTCTCTTTCCATGGAGTAAAATCACCCGCTAAGATATGTTTTCTAGCTTCCCGTACCAACCACATATAAAAACCCAAGTTGTGCAAGGTGCCTATTTGCCGAGCCAGCATCTCGTTAACCTTAAATAGGTGCCGTACATAGGCTTTGCTGTATTCTTGATCTACCCACACCGTCCCTTCTTCATCAAGCGGGGAAAAATCGGTTTCATATTTTTTATTTGTGATGTTCAACCTTCCATGACTGGTAAAAAGTGTACCGTTACGACCGTTGCGGGTGGGCATAACACAATCAAACATATCTATGCCCAAGGCAATATTCTCCAAAATATTAGTAGGCGTCCCTACTCCCATGAGATAACGTGGTTTATCAACCGGGAGTATATTAGTAACAACTTCGGTCATGGCATACATTTCTTCGGCAGGCTCTCCCACGGAAAGTCCTCCGATTGCGTTTCCGGCAGCGCCGGAATTTGCGATATATTCGGCAGATTGTATACGCAGATCTTTATAGGTACTCCCCTGCACGATAGGGAAAAACGTCTGCTCATAGTCATATTTCAGCGGGGTTTTCTCTAAATGCGAAATACAGCGATCCAGCCATCTATGGGTCATATGCATAGAACGCTGAGCATATCTATAATCGCAGGGATAAGGCGTACACTCATCAAAGGCCATGATAATATCTGCACCAATGCTGCGCTGAAGCTCCATCACATTTTCTGGAGTAAAGGTGTGCATAGAACCATCAATATGGCTCTTGAACTTCACGCCTTCCTCTTTGATTTTCCTATTGGCGGAAAGCGAATATACCTGATAACCACCACTATCTGTAAGAATATTGCGATCCCAGTTCATGAATTTGTGCAAACCGCCAGCGGCCTCCAGCACCTGGGTGTTTGGTCTCAGGTACAAGTGATAGGTATTGCCCAGTATAATATCTGGATTGATGTCTTCCCGCAGTTCACGCTGATGAACTCCTTTTACAGAACCAACCGTGCCCACAGGCATAAATATGGGTGTTTCTATAGTGCCGTGTGCTGTTGTTAATGTTGCTGCCCGTGCGCTACTGGCGGCGTCTGTCTGTAAAAGGTTAAATTGCATCATTTTTTTTAAGAAGTGGCAAAGGTAAAACTATTTGCTTGATCCCTTAAACAGAACATAAGGTAATGAATTTAGGGGGTTGTAATAAAATAAGATGTACAGAATGGATGCTGTTAAAAGACAAAATAACAAGTCAAAATGTATGCGTTATTTCATTACAGGTCCATAAAGAAATAAGGACAAAATAAAACAGGTTAAAATGACGTTAGTAAGTTCATGTCTTGAGCAACATGACCACTAATTAAACAAGAAGCACACTAAATTACACAATTTTACCAAAAACCACTTTAACCATGAAAAAAACACTCTTAGGATTATTTTTAATTATTAGCAGTATTAGTTTTGCCCAGTCCAGCTATGGCATTAAAGCAGGACTCAATTACAACGGTAACGGCGATGTCAAAGATTCTGCGGGAGATGTGCTAGAGAACCCAGATCACAACGTAGGTTTTCACGTAGGCGTTTTTGGTAAAATAGGCAGTTCGCTGTTTTTTAGGCCAGAGTTTATGTATACGAATACGAAAAGTTCCTATAACGGAGGCAGGGATTTTAAAATGCAAAAACTCGATTTACCGCTGCTTGTTGGGGCACGTATTATAGGCCCGTTGAATGTTTTTGTTGGGCCATCGTTGCAGTACATTCTTGATACAGATTATGACCAGGTGACCTTAGGGGATGTTGAACATGATCTAACGGTGGGCGCACAATTTGGCGTGGGCGTAAATATAGGAAGGCTGGGCGTAGACCTGCGCTATGAACGTGGCCTTAGCAATAATGAGGCAAATTTTATAAACACAAATATTGTCACCTTAGAAAACGGCCGGATAGACACGCGCCCAGATCAAGTGATTCTTTCCTTCTCCTTGGAACTTTAAGATAAACGAACCTCTGAATATTAAAAAATGCCCCAAAAGGGGCATTTTTTGTTCGTTTTAATGTGTTTTTCAGCTTAATTCATGCTGATAGTCTTAGAGAAAGAATGCGTTCCTACGGTTGTTTTAATCACATAGTTACCGCTTTTGCCGTTATTGAAATCAAATGATTTTTTAATCACATATCCTTTACCTTCAGCAGAAGCCACTTGCAATCCATTTGCATCATAAACTGTAAAGTTTACTTTTTCACTAGTGGGATTAGTCAAAGACATTCTAAGCATTTGATCTACCTTTTTAAAACTAGGCTTGAAGACAGTTCCTTCAGCGTCATTAAAAATGGAAAGACCTTTTGTATTCTTTACGATCATTGTCTTTTCAAAAACCAAATCGTTTTCCATTAATAAAGAATAGGTTCCATTAGGTAGGTTTTTAAGATCAAGCGTTTCCTCTTTGTTGTTCAATTCCTTGCTGTAAAGCAAAACACCTTGATCGTCTTTAAGAAGAATAGTAGAGTCTGAGCCTACTTGGTCTAAAGATACCGTTAAGGTAAATCCTTCTTTTAACGCTACATTAAAGTCTGCTGCATACGTGTTTAAACCAGCGATGAGCACAAAAGCCAACATTAAATTTTTGATTGTCGTTTTCATAAGTTTTTGTTTTTAGAATATTTGGGAATTAATTCGATACAAACATACTTAGATAAATGAATGAAAAATAGAAGCCGTTATACCGGAATATGTGCTATATTAACTACACGGATGCAACTATAAGAGCCAGCGTGAAAATTAAACATATTTGGGTTAAAATTGCATCGTTCACTTCATACGTACTAATGTACTTTAGAGAACCAAATCTTTACCTATGTCTACTACCACAACCACAAAACCTACCTTAGAAAAAATAGAACCCGCCTTTGGGAGTTCTTTTTTATACAGAACCTATAATGCTGAAAAAGAAAACAATAGCAAAAACTTTTGGCATTATCACCCAGAACTTGAGCTCGTATATGTAAACGGTGGCACCGGTAAGCGGCAGATAGGGAGCCACATTTCCTATTACCGCAATGGGGAACTCATACTTATAGGGTCAAACTTGCCGCATTGCGGTTTTACGGATTCCTTGAGCAATCACGAGCAAGAAACGGTCATTCAGATGCGCCCCCAATTTCTAGGCGACACATTTTTTGAAATACCGGAAATGAAGAGCATAAAATCGCTTTTTGAACGCGCAAAAATGGGAATTGTGTTTCATGGGGAAATTAAACGAGGCATAGGCTCAAAAATAGAAGCCTTGGGGAAAATGCATCATTATGAACGCCTTCTTGGTCTGCTGGAAATTTTGAAATCTCTTGAGGTCGCAGAACAATATACCGTACTCAATGCGCAAGGCTTTATCTTGGAAACCGAATTACAGGACAATAACCGCATCAATATCATCTTTAATTTTGTCAAGGAAGAATTTAAGCGCCAGATCCCCCTTGATGAGATAGCAGATCTGGTAAGCATGACCGTGCCGGCCTTTTGCAGGTATTTTAAAAAAATTACCACAAAAACCTTTACCCAATTTGTAAATGAATACCGGTTGACGCACGCCGCCAAGCTTCTACATGAAAACCCCATAAGCATTACCGATGTGTGCTTTGAGAGTGGTTTTAACAATTTTAGTCATTTTAATAAGCAGTTCAAAAAATTTACCGGAAAAACACCTTCTACTTATCGCAACGAACTCAAATTTATAGTTTCGTAATATATGAAAGATTTATTCAGACCAACTGATGATCCCTATTTGATACCGGATATGCCGCAAGCGGAAGTCTATTATTATTCAGATTTTATTCCGCCGGAAAGGCAGGCAGCGTATTTTGAACAGCTGCTCAAACATGTAAAATGGCAGCAGGATGACATAAAGATATTCGGAAAAATCTATGCTCAGCCACGGCTTACCGCATTATATGCGGAAAATAAAACACCGTACAGCTACAGTTCTATTACCATGCATCCGCAGCCTTTCACGCCAGTTCTCCAAGAGCTCAAACAACTGGTGGAGCATAAAACGGGACATTCATTTACCACTTGCCTACTCAACCTGTACCGCGATGGTCAGGACAGTAATGGCTGGCACGCCGATGATGAGAAAGAATTGGGCAAAAACCCGATTATCGCCTCCATTAGTCTGGGAGCTCCCCGATTTTTTAAATTTCGAAGTAAAAATAATAAGACAGATACATGCAAATTACTGTTAAGTCCGGGAAGTTTACTATTAATGAAAGGCAGCACGCAGCACTTCTGGCAACACCAGCTCCCTAAAACAGCCAAACCCGTAGGCTCACGCATTAATCTAACGTTTAGAAGATTAGGCAAAACAATTATTTCAGGGGAAGCCCACGTGGTATGATTCTGAAATAGATACTAAATTAAAGCAACTCATCCCTTACTAATCTTATTGATTATGCTAATTTATATTCCATAAGTGTTATTTTTGTTCCTTAGACAGTCTTTGAAGACGCCTATTCCCGTCCAGTTGCAACCACTACTAAATTTGATTTTAAACGCATGTCAATGTCTCCTTTTTGCGTAGCGCATACTTTTAGCATTACTTCACTTGCGCATGTTGCCCCGTCAAATAATACATTTAAAGACAGTTTCTTAAAACTTCTATTTATTGAAAGTGGTTCTGGATATTTTTATTTAAACGATAAGAAGCACGTCTATAAATGTAGGGATATCTTGATTATACCAGGAAATGGCAACTTTATTATGGAAGAGGGGCATCAAACCTGTTTCAATATTTATACATTTTTAGATCCATTTTCGATGGCAAATAAACTTACTGACTGCCTTACCGGCTTAAGACATATAGAAAAATACCAATCTCCTCAGCTTTTTACTGCGCAAGAAAATGAAGTATTACAGGATCAGGCACTTTTGTGGAGCTTTCACGACTCTATCCAAGAAGAATGCCATAAAAAAAGACATCTACACGTAGAACTTATTACAGCCATGGCAGCCGCTTGTTTACGTATTGTGGCACGCAATACAACCACAGCCGATAAAAGCAAATCCGGAGATCAAGAAAGCGACCTAATCAGTAAAATGATCCTATATATAGACAGCAATATTCACAAGTCATCACATCTTAGGATCGCTGCGCTTGCACAGACCTTTGATATCACAAAAAACGCACTTAGTCATTTATTCAAAAAAAAAACAGGGAAATCCATTTACCATTATGTAATTGTGACCCGTCTAGATCATGCAAAAGACCAACTTACCGCTACTGATTTTACAGTAGCACAGATCGCAATACAACTGGGTTTCACAGATGAAAGCCATCTTACCCGCAGCTTCAAAAAATATGTTGATTGTTCCCCAAAGGAATTTAGAGAAACGCATTAAAACCAATCTCAGCCAAAAATCTCATTAAGCACCTCTGCAAGTCTTACCCCGCCTTTTTCCAATTGCACAAAAACAAGGTCTTGATATTCTTCCATATAGGCGTAGCCTAATTTATCACCACTTTTAGCCGATTTATATACCGTTTTTACCAGATTTTGACTCTCCTGCAACCAGTCCATCAGATTACCCTGGGCGTACAGCTTATAGCGCTCTTTTGATTCTGCGCCATAATTTGTGGTGAGTTCGCTATAGGACATCCCATAACTTTCTATGATTTTTGAATCCCATACAGAATGCAGGTTTGTACCTGCATTAAACCACCGTACCTGCAAATCGTTTCCTCCTTTATCTGAAGCATTACCGACGTGCAAGGGCTGATGAAGATCGCCCATTAGATGAACAAGCATTTTAAGGTAAAAAACCTTGTCCTCCCGTGAGGTTTCTGAAGAGGCCAGCGCTTTTTTGCACGTGTTAATGCCCATGATTAGATCGCCATCAGGATTTTTCGTGTCCTCTTCATACGTTTTTCCAGGGGTTATGTTTACATAATGCCAAGGGCTATATTTGCGCATCGCGGAAAGGCTTTTTATCTCATCACCATAAGTAGAAACCGTCACAAGGGTTTCACTTCCCAGTAAATGAGCTATATTGCGCTTTGCCCTGTTTGAAAGGTATTGCTCTGCGATTGCAGCTGTAGTTCTGTGCCCTGTTTGTCCCCAGTCAAAGGCTAGCGCTTCACTGGTACCCAGAAAATAGGATACACATAATAGAATGATGAAATTCCGCATGGTTATTCTTTTTTTGTAAAGCTAAAACAATTGAAAAACTTGGGTGTGACCTCTGTATTATTATTTTAAGCGGTTTTGGGCGTTTCCCTGCGGGTCGGGCTTTAATGGGATGACTTTGGGTTATTTTTGGGCGTTACCCAAGAGGGTCGGGCTTTCCGTTGCAATCTTTTTGTTCGTTCCTCACAAAAAGGATTTCCACTTCAATCCCTAACGCGAGATCCATTTTTAATCAAATATGGCGGTTTTTGATAAATAAGGCGGTTTTTCGACTGTTGTTGTGGGTTTTAAGTATTTTCCTATCAAGTTGAAATTCCTTGTCTAAGGCATTCCAATCATTTCGCTCTGCCTTACAAAGAGAGTTCCTGCCCCACCGTCAGCAGTTCTTTTAATATTTTCATCAGTAAAATGTGAAAAAACTTGTAAAATAACTGTTTTAAGTGCCCGTGTACATTTATTGTGTTACTTTAATTCCTTCGCAGTTTAAAAATAAAAGCATTTAAATGCTAAAAAAGCGAAGTGTACGTTTTACAATGCGGTTTGCACTGTCTAAAAGAAAAAATAATCATGAAGGTATTTAAAGAAACCCAACGCTTTGATCAATGGTGGTTACGCATACTTCTCATTGCCGCCCTGCTGGTATCGGTAAGCCCTTTGATTTTTGAATACCAGACCATTTCACATTCTAGGGCAGAATTAACCAGTATAGTTACAAGCGTGCTGGTTATACTAGCGCTTTTTCTCACCTTTTGGTTCTTGTTTAAATTGGAAATACGCATAGATGAAAGCGGTATCCAATACCGTTATTTACCCTTTCACAGAAAGGCTCGCACGCGTAGCTGGAAAGAAATCAGGTCTATTTCAGTAAGAAAATATAACCCTATACTTGAATATGGTGGTTGGGGCTACCGCATAGGACTCCGCAAAAAAAGAGCGCTCAATGTTAAGGGAAATATTGGCATTCAAATAATTTACAATAATGGCCGCCAACTATTACTGGGCACGCAGCGCCCCCAAGATGCAGAAGCAGTCATCAATCAGTATAAGTTAAAATGAGTACACGCACATATACTCCCAGCGGTATTTTATATCTCGGACTTCTCTTTTTGACGTTTTCGGGCTTCGCCCAAAAGCAGCTTAAAGTAGCCGATATCGCCATAAATCCACTCATAAATGGAACCCTTATCACCCCGCCGGAAACAGGTGCCCCACTGGCGATAATCATTGGCGGTTCGGGCCCCACAGATCGCAACGGCAACCAGCAGGTACTTAAAAACGACGCGCTCAAAAAATTAGCGGAAGGCCTTAGTGCACAGGGCATTGCCACCTTTAGGTATGACAAGCGCCTTGTGGCCATGTTACGCAAAGGGAATATTGACGAGGCCACGATAAAATTTGATGATTTTGTTACAGATCTGGTAACAGTCATCAACCACTTTAAGGAAGCCGGTGATACAACTATCACTTTGATAGGGCATAGTCAGGGCGCACTCGTCGCCACGCTGGCCGCACAACAAGCGCCGGTATCTAAACTTGTTTCCCTTGAAGGTGCCGGTCATACTATTGATGCCATAATTTTAGAACAGCTTGCAGTGCAGATGCCATTTTTAACCGAAGAGGCCACGCAAGCTTTTGAAAAATTAAAGAACAATATAAAAATAGATAGCGTAAGTGCTCCATTAAGTTCGCTGCTCCGCCCTTCCCTGCAACCCTTTATGCGTAGCTGGATGCTGTACAATCCTGCCAAAGAACTCCAAAAACTGCAAATTCCTGTGTTGATCATAACAGGTACAAAAGATTTACAGGTTTCTGAAGAAGAAGGTGACATCCTCGCTAAAGCAACACCTAGCGCTAAACGCGTACACATAGAAAAGATGAACCATGTGCTGCGCGAAATAGAAGGAAACGCGCTTGAAAATAGTAAAAGTTATTATCAACCTTCCTTGCCGCTTGCACCGCAAGTAATTACTGCAATCAGTGATTTCATTAAAAACTAAAGGCCAACACAGTCACTTTTCTCAAATTCTCGATGCTCCCTTATTGATGCACTCTAACCGTTGCTCTCCTAAAAATCCTTATTTTGCCAGTCAAAACCCCATTTCTTATGCAACAGGAGCCACTTATTGTAAATGACGCCATTGTTTTTGGGCTTCTCATGCTCGCCATAGCCAGTATTTTTTATACGTCAAGCAAAACCTCTGGGTTCTGGCGAAAATTTTACAAAGTTGTACCTGCGCTGCTCATGTGCTATTTACTTCCCGCCATTATGAGTACGGCAGGTCTTATAGCACCAGAAGTATCGCAGTTATATTTTGTGGCGAGCAGATATCTTTTACCGGCTTCACTCGTGCTGATGACTTTATCTGTAGACCTGATATTTTTAACTTGGGTCACAAAGCGCTTATTATATTTTTCACGGGCACGATTGGCATAATCATAGGCGGTCCCATCGCCATTTTGCTGATTTCTGCGGTTTCTCCCGAAACGGTGGGCGGTGCCGGTCCTGATGCGGTATGGCGCGGTCTGGCCACGCTTGCCGGAAGCTGGATTGGCGGCGGTGCAAATCAGGCCGCTATGCTTGAGATCTTTCAATTTAACCCCGATAAATATGGCGGGATGGTATTTGTGGATATTGTAGTGGCCAATTTGTGGATGGCCATAATTTTAATGGGCATCGGTAAAACAGAGCAGATCGATAAATGGCTAAAAGCAGATTCTTCGGCAATAACAGATCTAAAGGAACGGGTTTCCGCTTACTCCAAAAAAGTGACCCGTAATCCCACACTCAGCGATTTTATGATCATGCTGGGGCTCGCCTTTGGCGCGGTCGGTCTTGCCCACTGGGGTTCTGAAGTGATCTCAGCCTTTTTAATCGGCAACTTTGCCGTTTTTAGTGATACGACCTCTGCATTGTCATCATTCACAAGTACTTTTTTCTGGATGATCACACTGGCCACCGCTATAGGGATTGGTCTTTCTTTCACTCCCGCAAAAAAATATGAAGGCGCCGGGGCAAGTAAAATAGGAAGTATTTTTATTTACATTCTCGTTGCAACCATTGGTATGAAAATGGATCTGACCATGATTTTTGAGAATCCCGGTTTACTGGCCATTGGTCTGGTCTGGATGTCTATTCACGCGTCATTGCTCATAGTCGTGGCAAAACTTATTAAGGCTCCTTTCTTTTTTCTGGCGGTGGGCAGTCAGGCAAATGTGGGCGGGGCTGCATCTGCGCCGGTGGTGGCAGCGGCCTTTCACCCCTCGCTGGCAACCGTGGGAGTACTCCTCGCCGTTATGGGATATGTGGTGGGAACCTGGGGCGCGTACGCTTGTACCCTGCTCATGCAAATAGCGGCAGCGGATGCATAAACGCCCTAAAACATGGATAAACCGTCTATTTTGACCGTTTAATAAACAATTATCAAGGCATTAAGCACTAAAATTAGAGGAGTGGCTTTAGCTTTTCAATTAAAAAATGGGCATCTTTGTCCCTTAAACCAGAATCTGACCATGCTTAAAAAACTGATTTTTATTGGTGCGATCCTTATGATCGTAAGTTGTAATAATTCAAATGATTTTTTTCTTACCGGCAACATAAGCGGACTTAAAAAGGGTACTCTTTACCTGCAACGCGTTGAAGACACCACGCTGGTAACCCTTGATAGTTTAGAAGTAAACGGTGATCCCGAATTTGCTTTTGAGGCCAATATAAAAGAACCACAGGTACTTTATATCAATCTTAAAAAAAAGGACGGTTCTGATTATGATGATCGTATTTTATTTTTTGCCGAACCCGGAGAAATGACACTTACCACTTCCCTCAAAAACTTTGAAAGGCAAGCGGTTATAACGGGATCAGAAAATCAATTGAAATTGGATGAGTACAAGAAAATGATAATGAAGTTCAATGGTCAAAACCTGGACCTTATCAAAAAAAGCTTTGAGGCGCAGCAGCAGCAAAATGAAGATTCACTCGTATTTTACGACAAGAAAATGCAGGATCTTGTACGTCGCAAATATTTATACACCGTTAATTTTGCAATGAACCATAAAGATCTGGAAGTTGCTCCTTACCTCGCGGTTTCTGAAATTTTTGATGCTAATGTAAAATATTTGGATACGATTTATAAAGCGCTGGATCCTAATATACGCAAGTCCAAATATGGCAAAACCTTAAAAGGCTTTATCAAAGAGCGCAAAAAAACAGATAAACAACCTGAAAAAGTGGAAGTTGCAAAAGAAGAGGTAATTCTTAAAGAGGATTCTACAAAATAGAAAAACTTAGAATTTATATTTATTCCTGCAGGTTTTTTTAACGCTCCTGGAGGTTTCTTCTATATTCTTTTCAACCGAAAAAACAGTACATAAATCGCGTTATTATATAACTGAAAAACCTCCTAAAAAGCACTATAAATAGCACATTTTAGAAGGTTTTCTATCCGTTTTTTACCGCTATCGGTAAAAAATTAGAGTTCGTTGACTTTTTTAATCAATGTATCTGCTTTTTCCTCGAGCTCATTTTTAACGTCTTGAAGCTGTTTTTTACGGCTTTCTGCCGATTTATCATTCACTTTTGCGATCAATGTATCAAACGTTTCAATGGCCTCGTCGATAACTGCTTCGGCCTTGGCTTGGTCTTCTTTGGGATTTTCTTGTTGCCATACATATACCTCGTCAATGATATCTCCCAGTACGTAATTGATATCTTTTTTTAAATCTTTAATACTTGCCATTATTCTAATTTTAGAGTTTAATATTAATTTGTTATAAATACACTTCCAAGAACTCGCAGTCTTTGGCCTCAAGCTCTACGGGGCCACATTGTGCAGGAATCAATACCGTCTGCCCGGCATCTAGTGTATTTTTCTTGTCTTGAAAACTGTATGTCAGGGATCCTGAAACCGCCATGATAATCGTAAAGGCATCTTTACGGTCTATGCTGTGCTGATGCTCCTCAAGATGCATCCAGTCAGTCTTAAAGTAATCGTGATGCTTGAGTGTCTCAACTTCATTTGTTTTACGCGGGTAATCAAGCTTAAAATCTTGGGTATTCTTATACTCAAGCACATCTTTGGATTCCTCAATGTGAAGTTGTCGCAATTCCCCATTATCATCTTTACGGTTATAATCATATACGCGGTAGGTCACGTCAGAGGTTTGCTGTATTTCTGCTAGCAAAACCCCGCCACCTATGGCATGAATGCGGCCCGCATTGATAAAAAATGAATCACCATGACTCACGCTATGCGTATCCATCGCATCTTCTACCGTATTTTCATCAATGTGTTTTTCAAAAATCTCACGGGTCATATCGGGCTTAAAGCCTACGGTAATCTTTGCGCCTGCATCAGCCTGCATAATGTACCACATTTCGGTTTTGCCAACGCCGGTAGGGGATGTTTCGTCTGAAGGATGTACCTGTATCGAAAGATCTTTGGCGGCATCTATAAACTTAATAAGTAACGGAAATTGCTTTCCAAAACGTTCAAAAACTTTCTTGCCCAAAATTCCTGCAGCATCAAGGGCGATAACTTCTTTCAGGGACTTACCTTTTAAATCCCCTGCGCTTACAATACTTTGTCCTTCTTTAAGATCAGCGATCTCCCAACTCTCACCCACTTTTGCATGGGAATCTTTGCCTTTACTGAACCGGTCATATAATTTCTGACCACCCCAGATTTTTTCCTTTAAAATAGGCTCAAAAGTAAGCGGATAGATTTCAATTTTCATGTGTTAGTTGTTTTATGGCTTGCAAGGCCTTTTTTATATGCGTGGTAGCTTTCATGCTGTTATACCTTAGAATTAATTTTCCGGCTGTATCAAATACAAAGGTTTCCCTGCCGGGCAAAAGCCCAAAAAGTTCAGATTTTACATCAAATTGCTTGCGCACTTTTCCTTTTTCATCTGCAAGAAAAATAAAGGGGAGGTTGTGCTTTTCCGCAAAGCGGGAATGTGAATCCACACTATCGCTGCTTATTGCTATGACTTCTGCCCCGTGCTCCTTAAAATCTTCATAATTATCCCGAAAACTGCAAGCCTCTTTCGTACAACCGGGAGTAAAATTTTTGGGATAAAAATATATCACCAACGGCTTTTTTCCGGCGACGGCTGCACTTTCAAACCATTCGCCTTCCTTTGTTTTCAGTTTAAATGTAGGAACAAGATCCCCTTTTTTGAGTGCCATTAGTTTCCGGTATAGATTACGTAATTTCTTGGTGTCTCATAGAGTATAATTTCCAGCTCAAAAGAGGCGTCGAGTTTCTCTTTCAATTTATCATAGATCACTACTGCAATATGCTCTGCTGTAGGATTGAGATTTTTAAATTCCGGCACGTCCAGATTTAGGTTTTTATGGTCAAAAGCCTCTTCCACTTCAGCCTCAATCAGATCTTTGAGAATTTTTAAATCGATAACAAAACCGGTTTCCTCATCAATATCTCCCGTTACGCCCACGGTTAACTCGTAGTTATGGCCGTGATAATTAGGATAACTACATTTACCAAAAACTTCCAGATTTTTCTGGGTATCCCAATCTGCCCTATACAAACGGTGCGCCGCGTTAAAATGCGCTTTTCGTTTTACCGTAACCCTCATATTTCAATATGATTGTAAAATTTATCAAAAATAATCTTGAACCAAGCCGTATAAATCTCAGGATTTTGCTTCATATCTTCCTTGATTTTCTCTAGCGAGCGCCATTTCCATTCTGCTACTTCCTCTGGGTTTGGTTTTGGCACATCATTATATTCACCCAGAAGGATATAATCATACTCGTGCTCGGTAAGTCCGTTTTCAAAAGGCGCTTTATAGATAAAGGAAATCGATTCGGTAAGGGCGGTGGTAAAGCCCATTTCTTCCTGTAAGCGGCGGCTCCCGGCAACAATATTAGTCTCTCCCGGCCGCTGGTGGCTGCAGCAAGTATTGGTCCACAAGCCTGGAGAGTGGTATTTGCCCAGCGCCCTGCGCTGCAACATTAGCTCCTTTTTATCATTAAAAACAAAGACCGAAAAAGCGCGGTGCAAAAGTGCTTTCTCATGCGCCTCCATTTTAGCCATGAGCCCTACCTGCTTATCATTTTCATCTACCAGGATTACCATTTCTTCAGCCATACTCGTTTTTAAGGCGTAAAGGTACAAATCTGGCCTACTGTAAACAAAGGTAATTCATTACTTCTTAAAATATACAAGACCGCGCTATCACGACAAATGGAGCTAAAAAGCAGCCGTTTTTGGCCAATTTTGACTATAAAAGGATCGTTTTTAGATGCTTTAAGTAGGTCGTATAACGCCCTCTAGAACGCTAAGAAATGGTATATTTGCAGCCTTAAAATTTACAGATGAACCTTGCCAAGGAAATAAAACGCAGAAGGACTTTTGGGATTATATCTCACCCCGATGCCGGGAAAACTACACTTACTGAAAAATTGCTCCTCTTTGGTGGTGCTATTCAAGAAGCGGGTGCCGTAAAATCAAATAAGATCAAAAAAGGCGCGACCAGTGACTTTATGGAAATCGAGCGCCAGCGTGGTATTTCGGTGGCTACTTCCGTACTGGCTTTTGAATATGAGGGCATCAAGATCAATATTCTGGATACGCCAGGTCACAAAGATTTTGCCGAAGACACCTTTAGAACCTTAACGGCCGTAGACAGCGTGATCGTCGTCATTGATGTTGCAAAAGGGGTTGAAGAACAGACCGAAAAACTTGTAGAGGTCTGCCGCATGCGCAAAATCCCCATGCTCATTTTTATCAATAAAATGGATCGTGAAGGTAAAGATGCCTTCGAACTCCTTGATGAAATCGAACAAAAACTGAATCTCAAGGTAACTCCGTTGAGTTTTCCAATAGGTATGGGCTATGATTTTAAGGGCATTTACAACATCTGGGAGAAAAACATCAACCTTTTTAGCGGCAGCAGCCGAAAGAACATTGAAGAAACCATAGAAATCAACGATCTACAGGACGATTTTCTGGAAGAACTTATAGGTACAGACGCCTCGACAGAGCTGCGCGAAGATATAGAACTGATAACCGGAGTGTATCCTAAATTTGACAGGGAAGCGTATCTCAATGCCGAGCAGCAACCGGTTTTCTTTGGTTCGGCGCTGAATAATTTTGGGGTACGCGAACTGCTGGATGCCTTTGTAGAAATTGCGCCCCCGCCGCGCCCCAAGCAGAGCGAAGAACGACTGATTAAGCCTAACGAGAAGGAGTTTACTGGTTTTGTGTTTAAAATACACGCCAATATGGATCCGCGGCACCGCGACCGGTTGGCATTTGTAAAGATAGTTTCGGGCGTTTTTGAGCGGAATACTCCGTATTTACATGTGCGGCACAATAAAAAATTGAAATTCTCAAGTCCGAATGCTTTTTTCGCGGAGCGGAAGGAAATCGTAGATGTTTCTTATCCCGGCGATATTGTAGGTCTTCACGATACCGGAAACTTTAAAATAGGCGATACGCTTACGGAAGGGGAAAGTATTCATTACAAAGGAATCCCGGCATTTTCACCCGAACATTTTAGGTATATCAACAATGCTGATCCCATGAAATCCAAGCAGTTGGAAAAAGGTATCGACCAACTTATGGATGAAGGTGTTGCGCAGCTATTTACGCTAGAACTCAATGGCCGAAAGGTAATTGGCACCGTTGGCGCGCTACAATATGAAGTGATCCAGTACCGTCTGGAACATGAGTACGGCGCCATCTGTACCTACGAACCACTCAGCGTTCACAAAGCTTGTTGGATTGAGCCAAAAGACCCAAAAAGTGCGGAATATAAGGAGTTTATTAGGGTAAAACAGCGGTTTCTGGCTAAAGATAAACGCGGCCATATGGTATTCTTCGCCGATTCTCCTTTTACATTACAAATGACCCAGCAGAAATATCCTAATGTAAAACTGCACTTTGTTTCAGAATATAAATAAGCAATATGCGACGATTAAAACAAAAAAACAGCCAAGGAAACTTGGCTGTTTTCATTTACATTATCAAATAACTTAAGCAGCTACGGTACCCTTTAGAGAATTTTTTGGCTTTTTAAAACTAAGCAAGAGCGTTCTCCATTTTTCGGCATGCTCACGCTCGTAATTTTGTGCAACATCCACACGCGTATCATAAAACCGAATCTCTTGCCGCTGATCGTGCAAAAGTTGTAGATTAAGCCCTGAACTATCTAGGACTTCGCTGCGCTTATTGTCGACTTTAATCACATTATTCTTTTGAAAAATATCTACGCCTACCAATTCATTTAAATTGATAATGGCTGTACTTACGCTATTATCTTCATTATACTGAGAGAAAACCAAGGTTTGTTTTTCTTTATCCACACCTATGGTGTGGCGGTTCCAGCTTTCTTTTTCGCTTATGTTTAAGCCCTTGGCTTTAACCTCTTCTTTAAAACGCCTATTCAATTTCTTTCCCTTGCCAGAACCAAAGACTATTATAGCAATATAAGGTACGATTACAAGTGCGGCTACGAGTATGTAGACAGCGAGCATTTCTGTTTTCATGATATATAAAAATCAATTAATAATTAGGATAAGGTGCTGAGGCCTTTGATTAAAAAACCGCGCTAAATGCACGATTACCATTGATAATCGCCTAATAACTAACTAAAACTATGAAAAGGAAACAGCAGCTCGTAGCTCGTTAAGCTAGGAGTGATGGTCTTTGAATACGTATAATACGGTAAGATGGCCCTTGAAAGATACAGTGCAGCTTGCTGCTGCAAAAGACCATTGGAAGCTGTGAAATAGGAAGGTGGAAGCGTATTTGAGGTTATCGCATACTCTTCAAAAGAAAGCACAAGAACGTCAACCTCTACTGCGTGATTCTCCCGATTTTTGTCTAAAAAGAAACGACTCTTTGAGTGTGGAACAGTATTTTCTGTGACCGATGAAGTTTCAGCAAAACAAGATCCGGCCGCGCTAAAAAGCACAGCAAAAATAAACATCAAATAATTAGTATGGATTCTGCTTATCATCACCATGCAAAACTAAACATGATTTTCTTAATTTATTATTAAATTGACAAAAAATTTATAGTGTGTCTGTAATTAACTTCAGAACATATTTGGCCGTCACAACCGTATCTCAAATAGCAAAGGAAGACTCTTTTCAGACCTGACGGGTTTTAAAACCTGTCAGGTCTTGCGTTTTTTCCATGCTGCAAAGTATTAAAAATCTCCTTTCTAGGCATAAAAAAACCCTCAAAAAAGAGGGCTTAGAAGTTAGGCTTGGCCAGTTGGCCCAAAGTTAAGTGGAACAGGTTGTTTATCGTAATCCTTGATTTCCCCGTGCGCTTTCTCAAATCGCTTAACATTTTCTTGAAGGGCTTTAGCCAATCGTTTTGCATGTTGCGGCGTAAGGATAATCCTTGATTTCACCCTACTTTTTGGCGTTCCGGGCATAATATTGATAAAATCGACCACAAATTCAGATACTGAATGATTTATGATCGCAAGATTGGAATAGGTTCCTTGAGCCATTTCCTCATCTAGTTCAATATTAATCTGGCCTTGTTTGTTCTTATCTTCTTCTGCCATGGTAATTGCTATGTTTGAGTACTGCGTAGCTTAACACTTTATATCAAAAATAAAGCTATAAAAGCTAACGTACTAATTTGTTAGTTTATTTATAAAATAAAAAAAGCCATCAACCTTTGGAGTTGATGGCTTTTATATACTGAATAATTAATTAATTAAAATTAACTTCTTCACGTGCGGCTTCAAGTTCCGCCAGTTCTTCCTTATTACCTACGATTATGTTTTCGTAGTGACGAAGACCAGTACCAGCAGGAATTCTATGACCTACGATCACATTTTCCTTCAAGCCTTCCAACTCGTCGATTTTACCGCTCACTGCTGCCTCGTTAAGTACCTTGGTCGTTTCCTGAAAGGAAGCTGCCGAGATAAATGACTTGGTCTGCAATGATGCTCTGGTTATACCCTGCAACACAGGAGTAGCCGTAGATGCGATAACATCTCTTGCCGTAACAAGATTCTTGTCTTCCCTGCGCAAGATGGAATTTGCATCCCTCAAGTCACGCGGAGAAACAATCTGACCTGCTTTTAAGGTATCTGAATCACCAACGTCTTCAACGACTTTCATTCCAAAAATCTCATCGTTCTGGGCTATAAAGTCATCTTTGTGCACCAATTGGTTTTCCAAGAAGATAGTATCTCCGGGATCACCTATGCGCACTTTACGCATCATCTGGCGAACAACTACCTCAAAGTGCTTATCATTAATTTTCACACCTTGTAGACGATATACCTCTTGCACTTCATTAACTAAGTACTGTTGTACTGCAGAAGGCCCCTTAATTGCAAGGATATCTTCTGGAGTTACAGAACCATCAGAAAGTGGCATCCCAGCGCGTACAAAGTCATTTTCCTGAACCAGGATCTGGTTAGAAAGTTTAACAAGGTATTTTTTCACATCGCCCAGTTTAGACTCAACAATGATCTCACGGTTACCACGCTTGATTTTTCCGAAGGAAACAACACCATCAATCTCACTTACTACAGCGGGATTAGAAGGATTCCGCGCTTCAAACAATTCGGTCACACGAGGCAGACCACCGGTAATATCACCAGCTTTAGATGATTTACGAGGTATTTTAACGAGAATCTTACCAATTCTGACTTTTTCAGCATCATCAACCATCAGGTGGGCACCCACCGGAAGGTTATACGAACGGATAATCTCATCTTTTTTACCCATAATATGCAGGGTAGGGATCATACGCTTGTTACGTGATTCAGAAATTACTTTCTCTTGGAAGCCGGTCTGCTCATCAGTTTCTACTTGATAAGTAAGTCCTTGCTCTATATTCTCATATTTAATCTTACCTGCAAATTCTGAAATGATTACCCCGTTATAAGGATCCCACTGGCAGATAATTGCACCTTTATCAACTTTACCTCCATCTTTAGAGAACAATTGAGAACCATAAGGAATGTTATTGGTACTTAACAGAATTCCTGTTTTAGCATCAAAAACACGCGCTTCTGAAGTTCGTGAGATTACAATTTGTGCAGGATTGCCTTCATTGTCTTCTCCATCAACCGTTTTTAAGTCTTCGATCTCAATACGACCGCTGAACTTGGAGATCACTTTATTCTCTTCAGAAATGTTACCCGCGATACCACCCACGTGGAAGGTACGCAAAGTAAGCTGTGTACCTGGCTCACCAATAGACTGAGCAGCCACAACGCCTACTGCCTCACCGCGCTGTACCATTCTATTGGTAGCGAGGTTACGACCGTAACATTTAGAGCATATTCCTTTTTTAGCCTCACACGTTAACGGTGAACGCACTTCAACAGAATCTATAGGAGCCTGAGTGATAATAGCCGCTATTTCTTCTGTGATTTCTTCACCTGCATGAATGATGATCTCGCTATCTAATGGATTGATCACATCATTAAGCGCGATACGACCTATAATCCTAGCTTCAAGTGTTTCTACGACTTCCTCATTTTTCTTCAATGCGGAAACTTCAACACCACGTAGGGTATCACAATCTTCGCTATTTACGATAACATCTTGAGAAACATCTACCAGACGACGGGTCAAATATCCTGCATCTGCCGTTTTAAGGGCGGTATCTGCAAGACCTTTACGTGCACCGTGGGTAGAAATAAAGTACTCTAGAATAGAAAGACCTTCCTTAAAGTTAGAAAGGATCGGGTTTTCAATAATCGCACCACCACCGTCATTTGATTTTTTCGGCTTGGCCATAAGACCACGCATACCTGTTAACTGGCGAATTTGTTCTTTAGAACCCCTTGCACCAGAGTCAAGCATCATATATACCGAGTTAAAGCCTTGCTGGTCTTCACGAATACGTTTCATGGCCAGTTCGGTCAAGGTTGCATTTGTGGAAGTCCATACATCAATAACTTGATTGTAACGTTCTGTATTCGTAATAAGTCCCATGTTATAGCTGGACATAATTCCGTCTACCTGCGTATTTGCGTCGTCAATCATACCTTGTTTTTCTTGAGGGATGATAATATCACCCAACGAGAAGGACAATCCACCGCGGAATGCGAAGGTGTAGCCCAAGGTTTTTATACTATCCAAAAATTCTGCGGTACGTGGTACGTTAGTCAATTTTAAGATACGCGCGATAACATCACGCAATGATTTTTTAGTCAATACCTCATTGATAAATCCAGCTTCTTTCGGTACGCTATCATTAAAGATAACACGACCTACAGTTGTCTCAATAATTTGAGGAACAAGTTGACCTTCTGCGTTAAAATCAATAGCCCTTATTTTTATATTGGCATTGATATCAACGACCTTTTGATTGTGCGCGATAACAACTTCTTCGGCACTGTAAAAAGTAATTCCCTCACCTTTCACTTTGACATCTGCGGTACTCACACGTGATTTGGTCATGTAATACAGACCCAAAACCATATCCTGAGAAGGTACGGTAATAGGAGCACCATTTGCAGGGTTCAAAATGTTATTTGAAGCGAGCATCAGCAATTGAGCTTCCAGAATCGCTTCTGGCCCCAATGGAAGGTGAACCGCCATCTGGTCACCGTCAAAATCGGCATTAAATGCAGTACAGACCAAAGGGTGCAATTGTATCGCCTTACCTTCAATAAGTTTTGGCTGAAACGCCTGAATACCTAAACGGTGAAGCGTTGGAGCACGGTTTAGCAATACTGGATGTCCTTTAAGAACATTTTCCAGAATGTCCCAAACAACGGGCTCTTTTTTATCTATTATTTTCTTGGCAGATTTTACCGTTTTTACAATCCCACGTTCAATCAATTTTCTGATTACGAAAGGTTTGTAAAGCTCGGCAGCCATATCTTTTGGAATACCGCACTCATATAGTTTAAGTTCTGGTCCCACAACAATTACAGAACGTGCTGAATAATCCACACGTTTACCAAGCAAGTTTTGACGGAAACGACCCTGTTTTCCTTTAAGGGAATCAGAAAGCGATTTCAACGGCCTGTTAGAATCTGTTTTTACAGCAGATGATTTCCGCGTGTTGTCAAACAAGCTATCTACAGCTTCCTGCAACATACGTTTCTCATTACGCAATATTACCTCTGGCGCCTTGATTTCCATCAGGCGTTTAAGACGGTTGTTACGTATGATCACACGACGGTACAGGTCATTTAGATCTGAAGTTGCAAAACGACCACCATCCAAGGGCACGAGTGGGCGCAATTCTGGTGGAATTACAGGAACGACCTTCATGACCATCCATTCTGCTCTATTTTCCCTATTCTTGTTTGCGTCACGTAAAGCTTCTACAACTTGAAGGCGTTTTAAGGCTTCCGTTTTACGTTGTTTTGAAGTTTCATTGTTTGCTTTGTGGCGCAAATCATATGAAAGTTCATCTAGATTGATACGTTTTAGCAAATCAATGAGGCATTCTGCACCCATTTTTGCAATGAACTTATTGGGATCTGCATCATCCAGGTAAATATTCTCCTGCGGAATGCTTTCGCGTACGTCAAGATATTCTTCTTCCGTAAGGAAATCCATTGTCTGCAGTTCATCACCATCTGCGTTCTTGGCAATACCTGGCTGTATAACCACATATCGCTCATAATAGATGATCATATCGAGCTTCTTAGAAGGAAGTCCCAATAGATAACCTATCTTATTGGGCAAACTTCTAAAATACCAGATATGAGCAACAGGCACTACAAGGTTGATGTGACCCACACGGTCACGACGCACCTTCTTCTCTGTCACCTCTACTCCACAACGGTCACAAACAATCCCTTTGTATCGTATTCTCTTATATTTTCCACAAGCACATTCATAATCTTTTACAGGTCCAAATATGCGCTCACAGAATAAACCGTCACGTTCTGGTTTGTGGGTACGGTAATTAATAGTTTCAGGTTTAAGCACCTCTCCACGGGATTCAGCCAAAATCGCCTCTGGAGATGCCAGACCTATAGAGATTTTATCAAACCTCTTTACTGTTGTATTCTCATTATCTCTTGCCATAATACCTTATGTCGAAAATTATTTTAGTTATTAAGATGACTTGTCAATTTCATTGTTACGAAATCGAAAACCAACTATTCCTCTAGACGTATGTCTAGTCCCAGACCTTTGAGCTCATGCATCAATACATTGAATGATTCTGGCAGACCAGGTTCTGGCATGGGTTCTCCCTTAACGATGCTTTCATAGGTTTTTGCTCTACCTATTACATCATCAGACTTCACGGTCAATATCTCGCGTAGTGTGGCAGAAGCACCATAAGCCTCAAGGGCCCATACCTCCATCTCACCAAAACGCTGACCACCAAATTGCGCTTTACCACCGAGTGGTTGCTGCGTAATAAGTGAATATGGCCCAATAGAACGTGCGTGCATCTTATCGTCAACCATATGCCCAAGTTTTAACATGTAGATCACACCTACGGTCGCCGGTTGATCGAAACGATCTCCTGTACCACCGTCAAAAAGATATGTATGACCAAATCTTGGTATACCCGCTTTATCTGTAAGTTCATTGATCTGGTCTAAAGTTGCCCCATCAAAGATAGGTGTGGCATATTTCTCGCCCAGTTTCTCACCGGCCCAACCAAGAACCGTTTCATAGATCTGACCAATGTTCATACGTGAAGGTACCCCAAGTGGGTTCAACACGATATCAACAGGAGTACCATCTTCTAAGAAAGGCATATCTTCCTGACGTACGATACGAGCAACAATACCTTTGTTACCGTGACGGCCCGCCATTTTATCACCTACTTTTAGTTTACGTTTTTTAGCGACATAAACTTTAGCCAGTTTGATAATTCCTGCAGGAAGTTCATCACCTACGGAGATAGTAAATTTCTCACGGCGCAAGTTACCTTGAAGATCGTTTTCCTTAATGCGAAAGTTGTGCAATAGGTCTGCGATCATTTCATTTGCAACGGTATCTGTCGTCCAAGTCCCTTGGTTTAAGTGGGTATAATCTTCAACGGCATTAAGCATCTTTAAGGTAAATTTCTTGCCTTTTGGCAATACTTCTTCACCAAGATCATTTTTAACGCCTTGAGCTGTTTTACCGTTCACCATTTGGAACAATTTATCTACCAAAACGGCACGTAAATCGTCGAATTTATTGTCAAATTCAGATTCTAGAGCGGAAATGTCTTCCTTATCCTGGGCGCGTTTGCGCTTATCCTTGATTGCTCTGGCAAATAATTTTTTAGCAATTACAACACCGCGAAGTGATGGCGACGCTTTCAAAGAAGCATCTTTAACATCACCGGCTTTATCACCAAAAATGGCACGAAGCAGTTTTTCTTCTGGAGTAGGATCTGATTCTCCTTTTGGTGTAATCTTACCAATTAATATATCTCCAGGTTTAACTTCTGCTCCCACACGTATCATACCGTGCTCATCAAGATCTTTGGTCGCTTCTTCTGAAACGTTGGGGATATCATTGGTCAATTCTTCATCACCCAATTTCGTATCCCGTACATCCAGCGAATATTCATCTACGTGAATAGAGGTAAATATGTCATCGCGTACCACTTTCTCAGAAATTACGATCGCATCCTCAAAGTTATACCCTTTCCAAGGCATAAAGGCAACCTTCAAGTTTCGGCCCAGTGCCAATTCTCCATCTTCGGTAGCATAACCTTGACAAAGTACCTGTCCTTTCTTAACTCGATCTCCTTTTCTTACGATAGGTTTCAAGTTAATGGAAGTACTCTGGTTGGTCTTTCTAAACTTAATAAGTTGATACGTTTTAGAATCACCATCAAAACTTACCATACGTTCTTCCTCGGTACGGTCATATTTAATGGTCACTTCGTTAGCATCCACATATTCTACCTCACCATCACCTTCAGCATTGATAAGCACCCTAGAATCTGAAGCTACCTGACGTTCAAGACCGGTACCTACAATCGGCGCATCTGCACGCAACAAAGGCACAGCTTGACGCATCATGTTTGATCCCATCAAAGCACGGTTGGCATCATCATGTTCCAAAAACGGAATCAATGATGCAGAAATAGAAGCGATCTGATTCGGTGAAACATCGGCATAATGAACTGTATTTGGTTCAACAACCGGGAAGTCACCTTCCATACGGGCAATTACACGCTCTGCTTCAATAGTACCATCATCGTTCATTGGGTTATTCGCCTGCGCGATCAACATTCCCTCTTCCTCCTCGGCACTTAAATATTGTGGTATGGTCTTCAAATCGATCTTACCATTAGTAACCTTACGGTAAGGAGTCTCTATAAAGCCCATGCTATTTACTTTAGCGTAAACCGCTAAAGAAGAAATAAGACCAATGTTAGGCCCCTCTGGCGTTTCAATAGGACATAAACGGCCATAATGGGTGTAGTGCACATCACGTACTTCAAAACCTGCACGCTCACGTGAAAGACCACCGGGCCCCAATGCAGAAAGACGACGCTTGTGCGTGATCTCCGCCAAGGGGTTTGTCTGGTCCATAAACTGTGACAACTGGTTAGTACCAAAGAAAGAATTGATTACAGACGAAAGTGTTTTCGCGTTGATCAAATCTATTGGGGTAAAAACTTCATTGTCCCGAACATTCATACGCTCACGGATAGTTCTAGCCATACGGGCAAGACCTACGCCAAATTGTGAAGATAACTGCTCACCTACCGTACGTACACGACGGTTAGAAAGGTGATCAATATCATCAATTTCCGCTTTGGAATTGATCAGCTCGATCAAATATTTAACAATGGTGATGATATCTTCTTTGGTAAGCACTTGCTTATCCATCCCAATATCAAGACCCAATTTTTTATTCATTCTATAACGACCTACCTCACCAAGATTGTAGCGCTGGTCACTAAAGAAAAGTTTGTCAATAATACCACGGGCCGTTTCCTCATCGGGCGGCTCAGCGTTACGCAATTGACGATATATGTGTTCTACCGCTTCTTTTTCAGAGTTGGTAGGATCTTTTTGAAGCGTATTGTGAATAATCGCATAATCTGCATGCAAATTATCCTCTTTGTGAAGCAAAATCGTTTTTGCACCAGCATCAAGAATCTCATCAATATGATCTTTTTCCAGTGTAGTATCACGGTCTAAAACGATCTCATTACGCTCTATGGAAACAACCTCGCCAGTATCCTCATCTACAAAATCCTCGTGCCAAGTATTCAGTACACGGGCGGCAAGTTTACGGCCCAAATATTTCTTAAGTCCGGTTTTTGACACTTTCACCTCTTCAGCAAGGTCAAAAATTTCCAGAATATCCTTATCACGTTCAAAACCGATGGCTCTGAAAAGCGTGGTGACCGGTAATTTTTTCTTCCTATCGATATATGCGTACATCACACTATTAATGTCTGTAGCAAATTCAATCCATGATCCTTTGAACGGGATCACTCTAGCAGAATATAATTTTGTTCCGTTAGCGTGAAAAGACTGACCAAAGAAAACACCGGGAGATCTGTGCAATTGAGATACCACAACACGTTCTGCACCATTGATACAAAATGTACCACTTGGCGTCATATAAGGTATCGTACCTAGATAAACATCCTGCACGATCGTTTCAAAATCTTCGTGCTCGTCATCTGTACAGTATAATTTGAGACGTGCTTTTAAGGGCACACTATAGGTAAGGCCGCGCTCAATACATTCCTGTATGGAATATCTTGGCGGATCTACGAAATAGTCTAAAAATTCTAGTACAAAATTGTTACGGGTATCCGTAATTGGGAAATTCTCTAGGAAAGTATTGTAGAGACCTTCATTCCCTCTTTCCTCTGATTTGGTTTCCAACTGGAAAAAATCCTGAAAGGATTTTATCTGGATATCCAGAAAATCTGGATACTCAGGCCTGTTCTTTACCGATGAGAAATTTACTCTTTCAGCTTGTTTTGCGTGCATCTTCAACGAACGGAATTTAATTAAATAAAAAGTGTTACCTGAAATTCAGGCGTCGCGATCAATTAACCACATAGGTCATGCCATAAAAGCATTATTGGTATTATTAACGCGGTCTCCACGTATGTGGAACTTATAATATACACAATCGCGGACTATATATGTCGTAAAAAATAGGAAAACCTTATATACGACAAATGGTTTAGGTCCTTTCCGAAAATTCGGAAAGACCTAAACCCTTGTTTTTGTATGTGTTGAACTTATTTAAGCTCAACTTCGGCACCAGCCTCTTCCAATTGTTTTTTGATTGCTTCAGCTTCATCTTTAGCAATACCTTCCTTAATTGGGCTAGGCGCGTTATCTACTAATTCTTTTGCATCTTTAAGACCTGAACCGGTAAGTTCTTTAACCAGTTTTACAACTGCTAGTTTAGAACCACCTGCAGCATTAAGGATCACGTCAAATTCAGTCTGCTCTTCTGCAGCCTCTTCCCCACCTGCTGGTCCAGCCATTGTAACAGCTGCTGCTGCTGGCTCGATGCCGTATTCATCTTTTAAAATAGTTGCTAGTTCATTAACCTCTTTTACGGTTAAGTTTACTAATTGTTCTGCGAAATCTTTCAAATCTGCCATTTCTATCGTTTTAAAAAAAAATTATTCTTGTTTATATAAATTAAAAAGTGCGTGCGTATTATTCTTCCCTTTCGGAAAGTGTTTTGACCAATCCAGCAATTGTAGAACCACCTGATTTAAGAGCGCTAATAACGTTCTTAGCAGGAGATTGAAGGAGACCAACAATATCCCCAATAAGTTCTTCTCTAGATTTAATCTCAACGAGTGCATCCAGTTGATCATCACCAACGTAGATCGCTTCTTCAATGAATGCTCCCTTAAGCAATGGTTTTTCAGATTTCTTGCGAAATTCTTTTATAACCTTTGCTGGGGCATTCCCTACCTCAGAAAACATGATAGAAGTATTGCCTTTCAAAACTGTGGGCAATTCTCCAAAATCTTTCTCTGATGCTTCCATTGCTTTTGCAAGCAAGGTATTTTTAACTACGGCCAGTCTAATGCCTGCTTTATAACATGCTCTGCGCAACTTGGTAGTAGTACCGGCATCTAAGCCAGCTATATCTGCCAAATAGATGTGCGTACTATCGGCCAACTGTGCAGTTAAGTCTACTATTACTTGTGATTTTTCTTCTCTTGTCATAATTTAACTTTTTACTGCTCAGCAAAGCGCTTTGAATCTATCTCTACACTGGGACTCATGGTGCTAGACATAAAAATACTTTTGATATAAATTCCCTTTGATGCTGTAGGCTTCAATTTTACTATTGTGGTTATCAATTCTCGGGCGTTTTCGGCGATTTTTTCAGCATCAAAAGACGCTTTTCCAATCGCTGCGTGTACGATACCGGTTTTTTCAACTCTAAAGTCGATTTTACCAGATTTAACATCGCTTATCGCTTTTGCCACATCCATGGTCACAGTACCTGTCTTAGGATTCGGCATAAGTCCACGGGGACCTAATACACGTCCTAATGGTCCTAATTTACCCATAACACTTGGCATAGTAACGATTACATCTACATCAGTCCAACCGTTCTTGATTTTTTCAAGATATTCATCTAGACCTACATAATCTGCTCCCGCTTCTTGGGCTTCGGCCTCTTTGTCTGGTGTTACCAGCGCGAGAACCTTTACATCTTTACCTGTACCATGTGGCAGTGTTACAACACCACGCACCATTTGATTCGCTTTACGCGGATCTACATTAAGACGTATAGCCAAGTCAACAGAAGGATCAAAATTAAATTTACTTATTTCCTTTATAAGCTTTGAGCCATCAAGTAAGGTATAGGTCGTACCTGTATCTACCTTTGCTCGCGCCTCTTTTTGCTTTTTAGTTATTCTTGCCATTTTAAATTGCTTTTGTGGTTGTTAAAAAGGAGCTTGTCCCTTTACCGTTATTCCCATTGACCGTGCAGTTCCTGCAATCATTTTCATGGCGCTCTCTACTGTAAAGGTGTTTAAATCTGCCATCTTATCTTCAGCAATTGCCTTCACCTGATCCCAGGATACGCTAGCAATCTTCTTACGATTAGGTTCCCCTGAACCAACTTTTAGCTTAGCTGCCTCCAATAACTGCACTGCTGCAGGTGGGGTTTTGATAACAAAATCAAATGATTTATCAACAAACACAGTAATAGCAACAGGAAGTACTTTGCCAGGCTTATCTTGTGTTCTAGCATTAAACTGCTTACAGAACTCCATTATATTAACACCGGCAGCACCTAAAGCTGGTCCAACTGGTGGTGAAGGATTTGCGGCACCTCCCTTGACTTGCAACTTTACAACCTTACTTATTTCTTTTGCCATTTTTAAAAATTTTAGTTGACATATTCTTTAGTGGAAGCACAAGAATATTATCTAAATAATGTAACATTTTTCTTATTATACCTTTTCGACTTGCATATAGCTAAGCTCTAAAGGGGTCTTACGACCAAATATTTTTACCATCACCTCAAGCTTGCGCTTTTCTTCATTAATTTTTTCTACAGTACCGTTAAAACCATTGAATGGGCCATCGATTACTTTTACAGTTTCCCCGATCACGAAAGGAATGGCAACATTTTCAGCTTTTATAGAAAGCTCATCTACTTTACCAAGCATACGGTTAACTTCAGCCTTTCTCAAAGGGACAGGATCGCCGCCTTTAGTTTCACCGAGAAACCCTATTACACCATTTATTGATTTTATCATGTGAGTGACTTCGCCACCCAAGTTTGCGTGAACCATAATATATCCTGGGAAATAGACACGCTCTTTGTTGACTTTTTTGCCTTTACGTATCTGTATAACCTTCTCAGTGGGCACCAGCACTTCTTCTATATAGTCTTCTAGGTTGAAACGGGTGATTTCTTGATCGATATACCCCTTAACCTTATTTTCTTGACCACTTACGGCCCGTACCACGTACCAATCTTTTTTGGTATTGTTTGTTATAGCCATTGTGAAAGTTTTTAAGCGCCTACTAGATTGAAATAAAATTTGATAGCACGGCTAAAGACGGTATCAACGCCCCAAGTTGCCAAAGCCAAAATAACTGCAAATACAGCTACAATAAGCGTTAATCGTTGCGCTTCAGAAAGAGGAGGCCATGTAACATGATTTTTCAATTCATTGTAAGACTCCTGAACGTAATTAACTAAACCGGCCATGTGATTATTTATTTCGTAGAAACTATTAATTCTAAAAACATATTTTATCCAAAATATGTTCGTGTGAAATTACACGTTTCAAAAGCCTTCCTTCTGCTTCGTAACCACTCCGCTAAGGTTGAACTTTCGCTCATGCATTTCGTTATTTCAATTTGCACGGGTTGAGAGGCTCCCTTCGACTTCGTTGTCACTTCGCTCAGGATAGACTTCTCGCCTCGTGGCAATTCTTTATTTCAATCTAGCACGGGTTGAGAGGCTCGAACTCCCGACACCTGGTTTTGGAGACCAGTGCTCTACCAGCTGAGCTAAACCCGTATCCTTAATGGTTTATGCTCTTAACAAAACCATTATTAAAATTATCAAGGTTTTGAAATCAAAACTGATAATCTATACATATAAGTCAAGGCATCCGCAAATAACGGACGCCTTTGACTTTATAATAACTTAGCTGTAAAATTAGTCAAGAATTTCTGTTACTTGACCCGCACCTACAGTTCTACCACCTTCGCGAATCGCAAAACGGAGTCCTACGTTCATCGCAATAGGCTGTATAAGCTCTACTGTAATAGTAAGGTTATCACCAGGCATTACCATTTCAACACCATCTCCTAGAGTAATAGTTCCTGTAACGTCTGTTGTACGTACATAAAACTGTGGACGGTAGTTATTATGGAATGGCGTATGACGACCACCTTCTTCTTTTTTAAGGATATAAACCTCGGCTTTGAATTTCTGGTGTGGAGTTACAGATCCTGGCTTGGTGATTACCATACCACGAGTGATCTGAGACTTTTCGATACCACGCAAAAGGATACCTACGTTATCACCGGCTTCACCTCTATCTAATATCTTACGGAACATTTCAACTCCAGTGACAGTAGATGTTAGTTTACCAGCACCCATACCAATGATTTCTACTGGGTCACCTGTATTTGCAACACCAGTTTCAACACGACCTGTTGCTACAGTACCACGACCTGTAATAGAGAATACATCTTCGATAGGCATTAAGAATGGCTTATCAATATCACGCTTAGGTAGTTCAATCCAACTATCTACAGCTTCCATAAGTTCCATAACCTTATCTACCCATTTTTGCTCACCGTTAAGTGCACCTAGAGCAGAACCTTGAACTACAGGACCATTATCGCCATCATATTCGTAAAAGTTCAATAGATCTCGCACTTCCATCTCTACAAGCTCAAGAAGTTCTTCATCATCAACCATGTCCACTTTATTCATGAATACAACCATGCGGGGAATACCTACTTGGCGACCAAGAAGGATATGCTCACGTGTTTGTGGCATAGGACCATCGGTAGCGGCAACGACAAGAATAGCGCCGTCCATCTGAGCAGCACCTGTAACCATGTTCTTCACATAATCCGCGTGACCAGGACAGTCAACGTGCGCATAGTGACGATTAGCCGTAGAATATTCAACGTGCGAAGTGTTAATAGTAATACCGCGCTCTTTTTCTTCAGGAGCATTATCAATCGAGTCAAAACTTCTCAACTCAGAAAGACCTGCACCAGCAAGTACAGTTGTAATAGCGGCTGTTAATGTTGTTTTACCGTGATCTACGTGTCCAATGGTACCAATATTCAAGTGTGGTTTGGAGCGATCAAAAGTTGCCTTTGCCATGATTTAAATTATTTTAATCTTAGTTATTATTAGTGTTCAAATTTTTATTACTGAATGAACCCTGCTTTTGCAAAATGCAAAAAACTGGGTAAAAATCACCCAAATCGTTTAAAAACAGCCACTGCTATAGAGCCAACGACGGGAATTGAACCCGTGACCTCTTCCTTACCAAGGAAACGCTCTACCCCTGAGCTACGTCGGCTTAAGATTATTCTGGCTAAAACCAGAAAAACGAAGCCCAAGCTGACATTTCAGCATTGAGGGCTGATTTTGACTCGAAGTCAAAGCAGTAACACTGTAATTTTTTTCGCAGACTTATGCGTCTACAAGGAATTTAAAAGTGACGAGAAGCGCCTCTAATAAAAACCCTTTTCATATCAAGATTTTAAAGTCTTGATTAAGAGAGCGGGAGACCGGGTTCGAACCGGCGACATTCAGCTTGGAAGGCTGACGCTCTACCAACTGAGCTACTCCCGCATTCAATTTTTGGACACCAAATTTATGAAATTTCAAAAACATGGCAACCCAAAAAATTGGTAAAAAATGTGGGGAGAGCAGGATTCGAACCTGCGAAGTCGTAAAACAACAGAGTTACAGTCTGTCCTCGTTGGCCGCTTGAGTATCTCCCCAAAATTAATATAATCAGTATTTCAAAAAACCCAAATCGTTTTATACTAAAAACGATTTCCAAAAATGAGCCGATGAAGGGACTCGAACCCCCGACCCCGAGATTACAAATCACGTGCTCTAGCCAACTGAGCTACATCGGCTTTTCTATGCTTTCTTTGGCACAAAAAAGTCCGCTATTTCTAACGGACTGCAAATGTAGAAAATTTTTATTTCTAATAAAACTTTTTGGAAATTATTTTTATGCAATAGCGCTATTTTTTTCTTTTTGTCTAATTAATTGCCTTTGCAAAGACTGCGTACAGTCATCAGTACCTGCCTCAAAACTTGTAGCCTCTTTTTTAACCATAAACTCATTACCCGGCACACTCAGCAAAATCTCGACCACTTTATTTGTACGTCCACTCGTTTTCTGCACCTTTAGAAAAACATCCGCATAAATGATCTTATCATAATACTGCTCTAACTTGGTCAACTTCTTACCTATGAAATCGATCAGTTTCTGATCTGCAGTGAAATTGGGGTTTTGCACGTTTACTTTCATAATATATGTATTAAGGATTAATTTTTCGTCAGCTGTATTCTATTGCATGGACTCCTTCTTATTTTTGTTACGGGGATGTGACCGCTCATGTACTTTCTGTAGTTGAACAATGCTGTTATGGGTGTAAACCTGTGTGGAAGCAAGGCTGCTATGTCCCAGTAGTTCCTTTACTGAATTTAAATCTGCACCATTATTGAGCAAATGTGTCGCAAAAGTATGCCGCAAAATATGCGGACTGGTTTTTACCTTTTGTGATACCGCACTAAAATAATGATTTATTATCCTATAAACAAGTGTGTTATACATTTTAACGCCTTTATTGGTCAATAAAAGATAAGGGACTTCACAATTGGAAAAACTGTTTTCCCGCTTTTCCAAATAACTACTCAAAATCTCCTCCAGTGACTCAATAACGGGAATAAACCGCTCCTTATTGCGCTTTCCCAATACTTTAAGCACCCTTTCACCGTGGTTTATATCGCTTATTTTGAGATTTATCAATTCGCTGCGCCTCATCCCGGTGGAATAAAAAAGCTCAACAAGTAAACGATCACGCAGGCTGGCAAAATCTGTAGCTTCACTTAGAGGATCGAGCACAGCATTGATTTCTTGCTGAGAATAGGGAATTTGAACTTGGGGCTTCGCTTTAATAGATCGATGACGCGCTAAAGGCGAGGTGATGACATCACCGGTTTTCTGAAGAAATTTATAATAGGTTTTTAAGGAAGCGATTTTGCGGTTGATGCTACGATTAGAGATTTTAGCTTCAGAAAGAGCAACGATCCAACTTCTTATCACTGTGTAAGTAACGTTTTCAGGGGTGGATATTTCAAATTCCGCTTGTGCGAAAGAAAAAAAAGCCTGTATATCCGCTTCATAAGCAATACGCGTATGCTCGCTGTGATGCTTTTCTAATTTTAAGTAATCTAAGAACGATTTTAGGGGCAAAATGGTAGATTTTAAGCCTCTAAAGTAGGAAAAATAAAGAGATTTTAAACAAAAAAATCCGCTTGAATAGATTATTCAAGCGGATTTATATGATGAAAGAGGATTAGTCTCTCTGTTAAAATCCCATCTGAAGACGGATTTTATAATTTAAATATTCTCCTTGTCGCGAAGCCCTTGTATATAAGAAGCTTTTTGAACTTCCCTCCTTCGTTCTACTGAAGGTTTCGTGAAGCTCTGACGGTCACGCAGCCTACGCATGGTTCCCGTTTTATCAAACTTCCTTTTAAAACGCTTAAGCGCCCTATCGATATTTTCTCCGTCTTTTATTGGTATAATTAACATAGTGGTACCTCCTTTCTTTTAATTCGTATTCTGTTCTGTAAAATTGTATTTCCTAAATCGACTGCAAATATAAGTCAATTCTAAAAACTGACAAACATATTAATTATTTGTTTTTTGTGAATTCGAAACTGTTGAATCGTTCAATCGTTTACTAGCTTGTTAATGACTATGCTAACCCATCCACTTTTCACCTTGAACTTCGCTGATAAGAGCCTACTGGTTCTTTGATTAATTTTTTAATATTTTACTGCACATTCTCGGGGCTTCGATACAAATTCACTTCCGCTTAAGCTCCAGGAAATTCACTCAGCCACCTATTCAGTGGCAGTTATCAGTGGCAGTGGGCAGTTCCAGTGGACAGTTTTTAGTTGCAATTATGAATTTTCAAGATCACTCTTTTTTTCTCTTTGTTCTATTTTCACTTTTCACTGCACTTGCTCACTTAGACTGTCCACTGCAAACTGAGATTGAAACTGCTAACTGCTAACTATTTATTGCTAATTGTTACTTGACAACGCTTTATACTCTTTCTTATCAATCACCATTTTAGCAATGATCTCTTTAAGAATTTCTGAAGTGCCGCCACCTATAGGCCCTAATCTACTATCGCGGAACATACGTGCCAGTGGGTAATCTTCTATATAGCCATAACCGCCCAGCATTTGAAGGCAATCATAGATTACCTCATCCGCCATTTTTGTAGACTTCAATTTAGACATGCTCGCTTCTTTCACAACATATTCACCTTTACCAAGATTATCTGCAATGGCATAGTTAAAGGTCTTACAGACTTCAATATCACTTGCCATTTCGGCAACTTTATGACGCAATGCTTGAAATTTGTTTATTTTTTTACCAAATGCCGTACGCTCTGCCATATAATCCATAGCATACTCCAGCGCAAATTCTGCACGTGAATGGGCATTTATGCCCATAATAAGACGTTCTAAGGCAAAATGTTGCATGATATATGGAAAGCCTTGCCCCTCCTCACCCATCAGATTTGCTACCGGAACTTTCACATTATCAAAAGCGATCTCACCGGTATCTGAAGCGCGCCAGCCCAGTTTGTTGAGCTTTGTTGCGCTAATACCTTCCATCTCGCGATCCAGGACAAAAATACTCATCCCTTTATTTCCAGCTTCAGGATCGGTTTTTGCCGCTACTACAAGATAGTCTGAACAAATCCCATTGGTAATAAATGTTTTTGAACCATTAAGGATATAATGATCTCCATCCAGTACTGCGGTACTGCGCATCCCGGCTACATCTGAACCTCCAAAAGGTTCCGTTATGCACAGACATCCTATTTTCTCTCCGGCTATACTCGGTACGAGATATTTTTCTTTAATACGCTCATCGCCTTCGGTATTGATATGTGTCATCGCCAAATAGGCATGTGCCCACATCGCGGCCGCAAAACCACCGGAATTGATCTTCTGAAGTTCCTCTAGAAAGATAACCGTGTAAAAAATATCAAGATCGAGGCCGCCATATTTTTCGGGATATTTAATACCGAAAAATCCCATATCTCCAAATTTCTTCCATATACCGCTATCAATGCTCCCGGTTTTTTCCCATTCGTCAATATGTGGCACTACCTCTCTAGCTAAAAAATCCCGTAAGCTCTGCCTAAAGAGCTCATGCTCTTCTGTAAAATATGCGTTCTTCATTTACTGTATTTTGTTTTAAAACTAACGTTGTATTGGTAGATTTTGTTAGCTTTCAAAAGGATACCACAAAAATCTGGCCCTTATTTATGGCTGGACGACAAATATAATTTAATTCGCTTTAATTTATAAACGTTTATCCCCTCTATTTTTAGCAGCTCGTCCATTTCTGTAATCCCTTCATGAAGTTCGCGATAATTTATGATCTCCCGGGCGATATCAAAAGTGATGAAGGACACCGTAGAAAGATCTGAGGCATTGGCATCATTTACGTTTATGCGCGTTATCTCCGGTTTGGTCTTTACCGTAAAATTATCCTTGATCTTAAAAACCACTGCACTGGGTAAACCATACACGTCAAAAAGCTGATTATCTTCCAAAAAACCGCCCAGACGCTTTCTATAATTCACAATACGAATTGCCAATTCTTCTGTAAGGTCTTCAATTTCTAGCAGATCATCTACGCTTGCGGTATTAAGATCTGTCTTTTGGGCGTTGGTTTTCCACTTGCGGGAAGTATAACTTTTTTTTGGCTTTGGGTTTGTGACCCATTCGGGAAATTTAAAGTAAGGTGAAATTTCAGCGAGTAACGAATCGGAAACACCAGTTACTTTCTTGAAATCTGCCTTAGAATTAACCCATTTATCGCTTTCGCGGAAGCGATGCAATTTATCGATCTCCACTAGTGACATTCCCAGCATATACCCTTTATGATCTGAGATAAAATTAGGATTGAACGGATAAATTTTAGGTAGTGTATCGGCAATTTCAACCGCTTTTAGCGAATCTATACGCCCCCTAAAAACTGCAATTTTTGGATCATTTTTAAGTGTTTTAGTGCTGAAATCCCAGAAGTAATGCAGTGAAAGTCCGACACAGATAAACACCATTAATAGCAAAATCCCGCTTCGTTGCTGCACATTGAGAACAAAGCGGGATTTAAAACTCATTTTTAATACTTATTATTATGAGGACTTCCTAGATTGTTTACTGCCTTTATCAATAATGGCATCCATTCGCCCTATTTTTATGGCATTGAGGTAAGCCGTGAGCTCTTTGCGCACTTTTGGCGAGAGCAGTATCAGACCAATGATATTGGGAAACACCATGGCAAAAATCATGGCATCAGAAAAGGCTATTACCGCACCTAGGCTTGATGCTGCACCTATTACCACAAATATGAGGAACAAAACTTTATAGGTAATATCCTGCGCTTTCCCTTTTCCGAAAAGGTATTTCCACGATTGTAGCCCATAGTAAGACCAAGAGATTGCGGTAGAGATCGCAAAGAGCACTACTGCAACGGTAAGCACGATAGAAAAGTAAGGAATGGCAGAATCAAAAGCCACTGAAGTAAGGTCAACTCCATTTATAGGCTCATTAGTCGCATTCAGCATCACATTGCTCGCAGAATCAAGATTTCCATAGGTAAACAGGTTATGTTTTGCATTGGTTATCACAATCACGATCGCGGTCATGGTACAAATGATCACCGTATCTACAAGGGGTCCTAGTGAGGCCGTCAAACCTTCACTTGCAGGATAGCGTGTTTTTACGGCCGAGTGCGCAATTGCGGCAGACCCTACCCCCGCTTCGTTAGAAAAGGCAGCTCTTTGAAATCCAACTATAAGTACACCTACCACACCACCAAAGGCGGCATTGGGACTTATGGCACCTTCCCAGATCTGAACAATTGCAAAGCCTAGCATATCGTAGTTTATGCCAATGATCACAAAACCGGCAAGTACGTAAACAATAGCCATAAACGGCACTACCTTTTCGGTAAAGGATGCGATTCTTTTAATTCCACCTATAATCACCAGACCTATGACAAGGGCCATCATAAGCCCCAGATAAAGACCAGCGTTTGGATTTTCCCATCCGGTCATCTGGATCAACTGGGCGGAGGCTTGATTGGATTGAAACATGTTCCCACCGCCAAAGGAAGCACCTATGCACATAACGGCAAAAAACACCGCAAGTACTTTACCCAAGCCTTTAAGTTTCATTTCTTCAAGCCCTTTAGAAAGGTAATACATGGGACCGCCGTAGGTTTTTCCATTTTCATCTACCTCTCGATATTTTACACCTAAGGTACATTCTACAAATTTTGATGCCATGCCCAGAAAACCTGCTATTATCATCCATATTGTAGCTCCAGGACCACCTATGGCGATGGCAACAGCAACACCGGCGATATTACCCAGTCCTACGGTGGCCGAGAGTGATGCCGTCAATGCCTGAAAGTGGGTGACTTCACCTTGAACCTCTCCGGTAAGCTTTACTGTATGCTTGATTTTACCATCCTCTACCACAATATCCTTCCCTGCAGGAACATGGTGGTCTAGATCGTCATATTTTCCCCAGGCTGTTTTAAGGCTATCTTTAAAATACCTTAGGTTGACACCTTTAAAATAAATTGTAAAAAAAATGGCTCCCAGTAACAGGATCATGATCACAATAGGCATTTCTTTACCTGCAATCTCAACGGGATACATTATAGTATGTACTATGGGAGCAGTATATTTTGCAAAGGCTTGATCAATGCTTGCGCCTAAAGTTTGACGCTCTTGGGCAAAACCCACTAAAGGAAGTAAAAAATAGCACATTGAAAAGAATAATTTCTTCATAAGAACTTTAGAGTTGGTTTCTGATATTTTTTAAGAACGCATGCAATATGCTAAAAAAATCGACCTTTTCAAAAGTATGCCAGTTAAAATGCAAAGTTCTTGTTAATGAATAGCATTCATATCATTATTTTTATATTAAGAAAAGTGGCGTTTTAAGAAGGTATCTAGTTACTATTAAAGCCTTAACCTTTTTCTTTTCCGCTAAAAAAAGAAAGGTTGAAAAATCTATATTATTTTACTGAAAATGGACCTATTTTATCCAATTGTCACTATAAAATAGCTTCTTTTTTGAGCTTAATTGCAGCCAGATACCTGTGCAATTGCTTTTTCACCACTGGAAAAAGGAAGAACAGCCCTACCATATTGGGAAAAATCATCGCAAAAATCATTGCGTCAGAAAAGTCCCAAATAGAGCGCATATTTGCTGCTGCACCTATAATGATAAAGGTCAGGAACAGGAGTTTGTAAACCATATCTGCTACTTTGCCCCTTCCGAAGAGAAATTTCCAGGATTGGATGCCGTAATAAGACCAGGAGATCATGGTAGATACGGCAAAAAGCACTACCGCAATGGTTAAAAACACATTAGAAAAGGGAATATATTGCGCAAAGGCTTTTGAGGTAATGCCCGCACCTTCATAAGATAAACCGTCTATGATCACGGCACCGGAACCGTCGCCACCATATTGAAAAAAACCATCCATATTAAAGATGATAATGACCAGCGCGGTCATCGTGCAGATTACCACAGTGTCTATAAAAGGTTCCAAAAGCGCAACCAGCCCCTCACTAGCAGAATATTTGGTACGTACCGCAGAGTGAGCAATAGAGGCAGAACCTGCACCGGCCTCGTTAGAAAACGCAGCTCTTTTAAACCCTACAAGCAAAACCCCCACAAGGCTCCCAACACCTATTGCAGTAGGGCTAAAAGCTTCTTCAAAAATAAGTATGATTGCATCATCAAGCAAGTTTATATTAGCAAGGACAATATAAATACAGGCCGCTAGATAAAAAAGCGCCATAAAAGGCACTATTTTTTCGGTTACTGCTGCTATACGCTTAATTCCCCCAATAATAATGACGCCCACAAAAATCGCAATCACCACTCCTATCCAGAAACCGGCACCGGTACTTTCAAGGCTCAAAAGTTCTTTTATTACTATGGTGGCCTGGTTGGACTGCGCCGCATTACCACCGCCAAAAGAACCACCTATACAGAATATAGCAAAAATCACCGCGGTTATTTTGCCCAGATTGGCAAAGCCGCGTTCCTTGAGTCCTTTGGTCAGATAATACATTGGCCCGCCGTAGATCGTACCGTCTGCGCCTACGTCACGATATTGCACGCCAAGGGTACATTCCACAAACTTGGTAGACATGCCCAGCAGGCCGCATACTATCATCCAGAAAGTTGCCCCAGGTCCGCCGAGGGCAATTGCAAGTGCCACACCGGCGATGTTACCGTTGCCCACCGTTCCCGAAACGGCCGTGGCCAGTGCCTGAAAATGGCTCACTTCACCAGCAGAGCTTTCCTCTTTAAGGGTATATGCTATATTACCGTCAATATTCAGATCATCATCCAGACCTTCTACGTGCGCATGAAGATCATCTACAGTGTTCATATCTACCCCTTGCGAGATCCCACCCTCGCCATAAAGTACCGTTGCACCGTGATTTTCAATATCCTCATACTTCCCGCGCACGGTCTGAATCGCCCTCCAGAAGTAGCGAAAATTGGGAAAACCAAAGTAAATCGTAAAGAAAACCGCGCTCAGAACGAGTAAAATGAGCACAAAGGGCGTATCAAATACTTCAAAGAAAACCACTTTGGAAAAAAAATTGGAAATGGGCGCAAATGCCTGATCAATTTGATCATCTATACCGACAACTTCGCTTTGCGAAAAACTCATAAAAGGAAGAAAACTGCAAAAAAGAGGGTTAAGAATTGCTTCATCAGACAGATATAGGTTGGTTAACGTAGCTTTATTTTGACCATACCGAAAATAGTCTTTTATAAAATACGTAACAACACCTAGTTTCATTTTATATCGCAAATTCTTTATGGAGGTTGGCAATTTGTTCGGGGCGGCCTATTACAATAAGCTTAGAATGCTCCTCTACCAGTTGGCTCGCTTCGGGATTGATGACATAGCCGCCATCGGGTGATTTATAGCCTATGATACTGCAACCGGTACGGTTGCGCAGATCTATTTCACGTATGGTCCTATCCTTTGAATCTGGGCAGACGGCCTTATATGGTATTTCCTGTACGTTTACGCTGCCTTCAGTAGAGACTTGCAAATTATCCAAAAATTCTACAAGGTCTGGGGTTACCACTAATGACGCCATATGGTCCCCGCCTATCTTATCTGGCATGATCACATTATCTGCACCGGCGAACTTCAATTTTTGATACGTGGTCTCTTCAGAGGCGCGGCTTATGATTTTCATCTGCTCATTGATCTGCCTGGCAGAAAGTACCACAAAGAGGTTGTCTGCATCTTCCGGCAGCGCCGAAATAAGTGTTCGAGCCCGTTCTACCCCGGCACGTATCAGCGTTTCATCTTCATTGGCATTACCTGTAACAAAAGGTATCATCTCACTGCCAAAGCGCACTGCAATATCCTCATCGATCTCCACCACCACAAAATCCTGCTTATAGGTGATGAGTTTTTGCACTACCTGTTTGCCATTGCGGCCGTAACCTACAACGATCACATGGTTTTTCAACTTATCTACTTTTCGCTGCACTTTTCTATTTTTTAAAAGTTCGTATCCACTGCGGCTCACGATATATTCGGTGATTATCGAAAGGGCAAAACCCAATGCCACGACACTTGTCAGGATTAAAATAACCGTAAAGATTTTAGCACTGTCGTTGAGCGGTGCCACTTCGCCAAAACCCACGGTGCTTATGGTAATAATGGTCATGTAAACGGCATCCGTCCAGTTATAGTCCGCAAAAATCCTAAAGCCCAAAACACCCGTTGTCAGCATGGCGACAATGAGGAAAATGGCAATATATATTTTTGAACTAAAAAACCGTAGCATAACTAAAAGTCAAAAACGGATGAACGCTTAGTGTATACAAAATCTTTGATACGCAGCCAGAATGCCATAAAAAGGTAAATGGCAAAACCAAGCCCCAGCGTGAAAAAAGACAGGTAGATAAAAGACAGACGCACGTTTTTTGTGCGTATGCCCATCCGGTCTGCCAGGCGGGAGCACACATAAAAGCCGTTGCGCTCAAAATAGTACCGTATTTTATAGATTAGTTTCATCGCAGTGCAAATTACTAAAAATTTTAAGAGCTTATTTAAAGTAAATTCAAACTGATTTTTAATAAGTTATGTTTCCGGCTAAGTATGAAAATTGCTGAATATCGGGATATTTAGCAATTTTTAGACGACGCCACGGTTCATAAGAAATTATAGATCAGAAAGAAGTTAGTTAAAACAAGCGCTAAGCAAGCCCATCATAATACAAGTATAGGAATAATTGACACGGGTCACTACAGTTCAAAGCACACCTGGACTTGAGATTAAAAAGTTGCCTATGCGGCATTTTAAACAGGCATTGGGATCGCAATAGTTTATTTTAAGCTGCAGGAGCGCCTGTGAAGTAAGCGCGTTCTGCGGCAGGTTCCGCATTTTATAAAAGCCGTCTACAATTTGATTCTTTTCTGAAGGGATTGCGGCTAGGAGCTCCAGAATATCTTCGGGATTTTCGGTCGTTTTTGACCGTAAATAAGCGAATTTCAGTGGTATAACGGTATTTATTAAAAGAAGGTTTATAAAAGCCTTGGGCAGTGTTTTACTACGTTTTTTATGGGTTTTACCGAAGTTATAATGCGTATCCCAATAGGCAGAAGCTTTTACCGTCAACAGCTCGTAAAAGGTTTCTACGTCACTCGCCTGCATCAATCTGGCAAATAAAGTATCGTTCCCGTTGTATAAATTGGCCAACTGTGACAGCCGCAACGTTGGAAAATTTGGCGGCCGAAGCCTAAAAAACTGTACCGGTTCACTCTGGTTTTCACTTAGCTGAAACTTGTTCCTTAAAAAACTATATTCTTTTTTCCAGCGGGCAACCTGTTCTTCCGTGGTTTCTTCCGGCAGCAACTGCGCGTGGCCCAGCAGCAAAGTTTCTAGTCCTTCCTCTATTTGTCCCGCTTTGCGCACTGTTTTAAAAGGTATGGCGCGTGCGAGACCAGCAAAGGCGGCGCCATTTATTTTAGTTCCAAAATTCCGCGCAAGCATTTTAAAAAGGACCGCTTCCCAATCATTCTGTGATTCCCGCAGCAGGTTTTCGATCTCTTTTACCTTGCGCTCCAGACGTTCCAGATAAAGCCGCTCCAGCCAGTCTTGAATAAGCGCATCTGGTGCCGCATCAAAATCCTGCTCACAGTTAATGAACGCATTCCCAACTCGATAAAATAATTTTTCATAGCTGTCTAACAGCATAACAGGCACATATTCTCGCAATTCTAAGGTGGGCAAAGGCATATTTTGGGTTCCATAAACCGCTATATCCTCCTCCCAGACCACGTGAAGAATCACATTATCATAGGCATGATCTTCTTCATGACCATGCGCGTACCATTGCGACGCCTTAACATGCAGTTCTACATTGCCTGCCCACAATTGCCCGTTGATGCGCAACCTGGCGTTAAAAAAATCTGGGCCCGCAAGCTGGTTGTGCATTCCGGTATTCACAAGTTCTATGACAGCACCTGCGGTTGTCTGCAGCGCACCGTGATTAAATTTTTTATGGTTCCAGAGATAGTGTAGAAAATCCTCCTTCATAGGCTGTTTTACTCCATTTTTTAACGATTTTTCGCCGAATGGCGGAAATTTTAAGTATTCTTTGCTTTAAATGTAAACTAATTTTAGCACTTTGTTAATAAGCTATACGTGCCGACTATTATACTTTTAGGAAAAAATACTTCTTATGAGAACATATACTATACAAGCAACATTTATGATGCTTCTTGCAATGACGGTAATTTCCTGCGTAGACCGTAAAACTCAAAAGGAAGAAGGCGACATACGTCTGGAAACCCCTAAAGATAATTCCGCAGATACAGATTTTACAGAGTCTACAGGTATGACTGCTGATGGCAAAGCTGACGCAATGTCTAATGAGGACCTAACTGAAATAGCGGAGGCTAAAGGAATTATAAACGACTATTATGACGCTTTTACGCGCAAGACACCACGCGAGGCTTTTGATATGTGGAACCCGACCAGTAACAATTTAACGTTCAGTAAATTTACGGAAGAGAATCCCAATTATGAGAAAATAACAGTGGCTTTTGAAGAGGAAGATATGAAGGTAAAACAAGCAGACAGCGTTTATACCGCAACTATTCCGCTCCGTGTGAGCGCTACAGATGCGGAAGGAAACATTTCCAATTCTTCGGGCGTGGCGACATTAAAGAAAGATGCTAAAGAGGATAATGCAAAATATAAAATTGAGTCTATGGACTTGAAAAAAGAAGACAGCTAGAAAAAAGTTGTTTTATTTACCAAAAAAGCCGCTAATAAAGCGGCTTTTGCATGTTTTAAACAGATTTTATTTTATGCTTAAATCGGTTAAAATAGCTATAAAACGGTATTTTTTAGTCTAAAAACCCCTTTTCTTTCATCCATTCATCATTGTATATTTTTCCCACGTAACGGCTTCCGTGATCATGAAAAAGAACAACCACTACATCAACTTTTGTAAAATGCTCTTTTAACTGCAGCAAGCCTTTGATTGCCGCTCCCGCGGAATTTCCCAAAAACATGCCCTCTTCTTTGGCCAGTCGCCGCGTGTAGATCGCTGCGTCTTTATCGGTCACTTTGGTAAACCCATCTATAAGATCAAAATTTACATTGAGCGGTAGAATATCTTCCCCAATCCCTTCCGTAATGTAAGGATATATTTCATTTTTATCAAAAATACCAGTCTCGTGGTACTTTTTAAATACTGAACCGTAGGTGTCTACTCCCCAAATTTTAACCTCTGGGTTCTTCATCTTAAGATAGCTGGCTACGCCAGAAATCGTTCCGCCAGTACCCACGCCCACAACAAAATGAGTGATTTTCCCATCGGTTTGTTGCCATATTTCGGGGCCGGTGCTTTCAAAATGAGCCACACAATTGCCGGGATTGTCATATTGATTAACGTACCAGGAGTTTGGCGTTTCTTCCGCAAGGCGGCTCGAAACTGAATAATACGACCGGGGATCGTCTGAAGGCACATCTGTGGGACAGACCACAACTTCACTCCCCACAGCTTTGAGAATATCCATTTTTTCCTTGCTTTGTTTGTCAGACATAACGCAGATCATTTTATAACCACGTACGATCGCCACTAGCGCAAGACCCATCCCGGTATTTCCGGAAGTGCCTTCTATGATCGTCGCGCCCGGTTTTAGCAAGCCGGCAGCTTCGGCATTATCTACCATTTTAATCGCCATACGATCCTTGGCCGAATTGCCAGGGTTAAAAGTCTCGTATTTTGCCAGTACCAGACAGGGTAAATCTTTAGTAAGTTTATTGAGTTTTACCAAAGGTGTATTTCCTATGGTTTCCAGTATATTTTCTTTGTAGTCCATATATTTCTTGTTGCTGCAAAGATACTTTTTACAGGATATTCTGATTGAAAGCTGGGCATGAATTATTGCACCTTGGCTTTTTTCTGTCGCACAAAATTCCCTTGACTTACACGGCGCGTCCAGTAGATAATTACAGCCGTTCCTATAAAGGAGGGCAGCATCCACGCGATAAGATTATTAAAATTGAGCCCGGCCACCATAAAAGCGGTGATCGATGCAATATAAGCGCCCACGATCCTGCCTAGATGATTCACCAGCCAGCCAGATTTTTCTTTGTTTGGATTTTTATAAAAACGGAAATCCTTTACGGCGAAAACAAGGCCAAAAAGACCAAAAAACAGGAATAAAACGGCGTTTTGCCTTTGTTTAATAAGTCCATAAATTCCAATCCCAATCATAATAATGGATGCGAACATCATCCCTCCTGAAATTAGTTTATCCAGCAAAGCGGGGGCGGTTTTCTTAAAAATGGGTTTAAAGGTGAGCGCGCGGTTACCAGCAAGTACCAGATAAATGGTAAAAAGTGCAATTAAGAATAGAAACATATTTTTATGCCCCGGCATCCAAGCCACCGGAATACTGATCAGCGAACTGATAATCATCCCAACACTGAACCATTTTCCGGCCATAATATGCGTTTTTGAGCCCTTTTTGACCAAAAAACTTACGGTGCCGGCAATTAACCCAATTCCACCAAAAAAAGCATGGACGTAAATAGCGTTTGTTATGATTTTTTCCATAGAAATATCCTTAGATTTTAAACTATAAAGATGAACAAAATCTCTGTTTTACAGAAATAAAAGGTTCTGAAATGAGAATATTCAAGAATGAATTGTCGAAATCAGCTGTTTAATCGTCAGCCATTTGAAGGTTTTATGGGGAAATTTTGTTTAGAATAGCCGGGGCTTCGGTACATTCCTCCTTCGTCGGAACACTCAGCCACCTCTAAACTCGAAATATATCCATAGGTGGCTGAGTGAATTTCTTGAAGCGTAGCGGAAAGAAATTAGTATCGAAGCCCCCGTGTCCAATTCAGAATCCAAAAATCAAACTCAATCGTCAATCATTACAACGACTTTTCGTCGCAACACGCAACCAACTAAACTCGAAATATGCCCACAGGTGGCTGAGTGAATTTCTTGAAGCGTAGCGGAAAGAAATTAGTACCGAAGCCTCCGTGTCCAATTCAGAACCCACTAATCAAACTCAATCGTCAATCATTACAACGACCCTTCTTCTTACCACTCAACCACCTGAACTCGCAATATACCCATAGGTGGCTGAGTGAATTTTTTGAAGCGTAGCGGAAAGAAATTAGTATCGAAGCCCCCGTGTCTAATCAAATTTGATCGTTTTGACCGGGGAAATTTTGGTAATGATATAAGACGGCACCAGCAGCATGACAGCGCACAAAGTAAATGTACCCAGATTGAGCAGTAAAATATAGCCCCAGTCTATATAAACGGGAGCTTCGGAAACATAATAGGTCTCTGGGTTCAGACTTATAAAACCGAAATATTTCTGAAGGAGCAAAAGCCCTATCCCTAGCAGATTTCCCCAAAAAAGCCCTACCAAAACCAGATAAAGCGCGTTGTACATAAAGATTTTACGCACGCTCCAGTTGGGACTGCCCAGCGCTTTGAGAATTCCCACCATGCGCGTACGTTCTAGAATAAGAACAAGCAGGGCTACTACCATATTAATGCCCGCAACTACGATCATTACGCCTATAATGAGCGCTATATTAAAGTCAAAAAGTGAAAGCCACTCAAAAATAGAGTAGTATTTTTCGGTAATCGTCATCGAGTTAAGCGTGGAGCCGATGTTGGCATAGACCTGATTCTCTATGCTTTTAAGGTTATCATAATCATCTACAAACACTTCAAAAGCACCCACCTGGTCGTCTTCCCATTTGTTAAGTTTCTGAATATGTCTAATATCTGCAAAGAGAAAACGCTCGTCAAATTCCTGAAAACCCGAATTATAAATACCCACGATGTCGAACCTTCGGTTCAAAAACCCGCCGTCTTCTTTAAGAAAATAGACAATAAGTTTATCGCCGTTCTTAAAGCCCAGTCTGTTGGCCATATAGCTGCTCAGTAAAATTTCGGTATTAAGGGCGCCGGAATAATTGGGCAGACGGCCGGTAACCAGAAATTCTTTCATGTATTCCCAGCGGTAATCTGCGCCCACGCCTTTTATCACAATTCCTTCAAAGTCGGTCGCGGTGCGTATTACCCCGGCCTTATTTGCTGTGGCCTGTATGTGCTTAACTTCGGGAACGGCAGTGAACGTGGGATAAAAATCCTGCTTGGTAGAAATTGGATTTAGCGTGACCTCGCTATTGTTCCCATCAAAGTTGGAAATCATAATATCTCCGTTAAAAGCAGAAACCTTTTTCCTGATTTTTTTTTGTAGCCCTACACCGGTCGCAATGGTAATCATCATCATGACCAGCCCAAGTATGATCGCAGCGATCGCGATTTTTATAATCGGGGTGGAAGCCGTACTTTTATTTTTGCCCGTGCTGATGATCCGTTGCGCTATAAAATATTCAAAATTCAATCGTCCTATGGCCTTAAGTTTGTTCAAAAGTACCCATTTTTTAATTCTCGCCTTGTTCATTTCATGCGCAAATCTTTCCCAAACTAAAAATGAAAACACTAACAATCAAAAGGAACAGGAAAATGCCGTGATAAATTCCGCGAGCGGAAATAAACCTGCACAGCATCAAGATCTCATTCTCGGCGCCAACCGCATGCAAATCTATTTGCCATTGCTCAAGAACAAACGCGTGGGCGTCGTGGGCAATCCCAGTTCACTGATTTTAAATGGGATTAAGCCTAACGGCGAAAAATTATATACACATTTGGTTGATTCGCTGATAAGCCGAAATGTCAATGTTGTAAAAGTATTTTCGCCAGAACATGGTTTTCGCGGCACCGCTGATGCCGGCGAAAAAGTTCAGGACGGCAAAGATCCCAAAACCGGGCTTGAAATTGTTTCCCTGTACGGCAACAACAAAAAGCCCAAGCCAGAACAGTTGGCAGCTATTGATATTTTGTTTTTTGATATTCAAGACGTGGGCGTTCGTTTTTATACATACCTCGCCACTTTACATTATATAATGGAAGCCGCAGCAGAACAGCACATCCCGGTGATCGTCCTCGATAGGCCAAATCCTAATGCCAACTATATAGACGGCCCCATTATGGAAAAGGCAAACACAAGTTTTTTGGGTATGCATGCGGGTGTACCGCTGGTTTACGGTATGACCATTGGTGAATACGCACAGATGATAAATGGTGAAAAATGGCTTAAAAATGGCTTAAAAACCGATTTAACGGTTATTCCCATGGCAAATTATACGCACGAATTGCCCTATTCACTACCCGTACGCCCGTCGCCCAATTTGCCCAATGACACTTCTATAAATCTGTATCCCAGCTTGGGATTACTGGAAGGAACAAACCTCAACGCCGGTCGCGGTACCGATATGCAGTTTCAGGTGATCGGTTCACCGTTTTTGCCTGCGGCGAAATATCCGTTTAGTTATACGCCACATCCTAATTTTGGCTCTAAAAGCCCAAAACATGATGGCGAATTGTGCCACGGCTTAGATCTACGCCAAACCCCGAGAATGAGCAGTGTTGATTTAACCTGGATAATTGAAGCGTATCACAACCATACTAAAAAAGAAAAGTTTTTCAATACCAAAAATTTTACCGTCCACGCCGGAACTGCCAAACTGCAAAAACAGATCGAAGCCGGAAAAACAATGAATGAAATACGGGAAAGTTGGAAAGAGGGATTGAATGTTTTTAAGGCGAAAAGGGAGAAGTATTTAATTTATAAGTGAATTCCTCCCCCAGCCCCTCCAAAGGAGGGGAGCCCAAATCAACAGTTAAGAGAAAAAATCGGTTAGCAACAGCAAATTACGGCGGCGTTTTACCCAACTTTTAGTCCATTTTCTACTGAATTACTGGGATTTAAAAGTGTAATAGAATCACCATCTACCGTTCCCAAAACAAGGCATTCGCTCATAAAATTGGCAATTTGTTTTTTCGGAAAGTTGACCACTGCAATTACCTGCATTCCCACGAGTTTAGTGCGCTCATAATTTAAGGTGATCTGCGCAGAGGTTTTAAGAATACCTATTTCGTCACCAAAATCAATTTGTAGCTGAAAAGCAGGTTTACGCGCTTCGGGAAAATCACTTACCGTGAGAATCGTGCCTACGCGCATATCTATTTTTTGAAAATCGGTCCAAGACAGATCATTCATCATGCTCTATTTTCAACTTATCGATCATTTCTTTCGAAATTTGCCCGCTGTACGCACCATAAGCATCTACTAGCAATCCTTTTTTACCATCATGTGTATTGATCACATAAAGCACGGAATTGTCACCAGGATCGGTCATTCCCTCAAAACGGAAGACTTCTTCAACCTCAATTTGTTCAGCAGTCCAATTTTTCTTTAGATGCCTGGATTCTATTCCTTCATCTACCAAATTAAAATCGGTATCATAGCCTTTTTTATTAAGATCTTCGATCGCCAATGATAAAGAGTCGTAGGTATTTCTCATGATTGTCTATTTTATTTAAAAATACAATTGTAACCCAGGCACACCAAAAGTTTAAAACAACTTTAGTATTTGTAACTTTAGCATCGCTCAATAGCGCTTTTAAAGTTTTCGCCTCGGCGGAAAAATTAATTATTTTAGTAGCATCAACGTTTAAAAATAAAGCAAAACATGTCAAATACGCTATCTAATATGCTCCCGCTGGGCACAATAGCACCTTATTTTAATTTACTGGATACTGTAAGCAATCAGTATAAATCCTTAAATGATATTATCGGCAGCCGCGGTACGGTGATTATGTTCCTTAGCAACCACTGCCCGTTTGTAAAGCACATTAATGATGAAATTGTGCGGGTAGCCAATGATTATCGGGTAAGTGGCTTTGGCTTTGTCGCAATAAGCAGCAATGATGTGGAAAATTATCCTCAGGACGGTCCTGCCAAAATGTGGGAAACCGCAAGGAAGGAAGATTATAATTTCCCCTATTTATACGACGAAAGCCAAAGTACCGCAAAGGCATACGATGCCGCCTGCACTCCTGATTTTTACCTTTTTGACTCCAGTTTAAAATTAGTGTACCGCGGCCAACTTGATGATTCTCGTCCCGGTAATGGCATTCCCACAAACGGTCGTGATCTGCGCGAAGCGCTTGATAATTTACTCAATAACAGAAAACCGGTGCAACTGCAAAAGCCCAGTATAGGTTGTAATATAAAATGGAAAAAATCCTAAATCCAATCTTCACGCTCCACTATGCTTGTGATATGCGCCAAGTGGTGATCGCCGTGCCATACGTATATGCCCACCATACTTTTAAGCACCACTTCTTTTCCTGTTCCAGGATGAATAAACGACGGATTTAAGTCTGTTTTTTCCAGATTTTCAAGCAAATAAACCAATTTTTGATGCAGAGCAGTTAGATAAGTTAAGGAAAAGGAAATAGGTGCTTTGTAATCAATGCCCTTCGCCCATTCCTTTTCATCATAGGCTTTTATTATGGGGCGATCTTCGGTGAGCGCCCATTTGAAACGGGTATACGCATTGTGGTGGCTGTCTGCGAGATGATGCACCACTTGTCGCACTATCCACCTTTCTGGACGATAAGGCGTATCAAGCTGATCTTCGCCCAGTGGTTCAACAACTTGAGCCAAGCGCTGTGGTAAGGTTTTGATTTTTTGTATCCAAAGGGAAACATCTTCAGCAGAAGTTGATACTGAATCTTTAAATTTACCAATTGGATATTTCAGTTTTTCTAGCAGTATTTGATCCAAAATAGTCCGATGACAAGTGAATTACTTGACAAAAAAGCCATTAATTGGCCTCTAATGTCGGTTTTTTAGCTGTTTCAGAAATCTCCCAACCCGTAGCATATATCCACTTTGTCATTTTGGTAAGTTTATTAATATTGATCGTTTCCGCTTCATCTTGTGGCGTATGATAATCGGGATGTAGCAACGTGGTAAAGAAAATCGCAGGAATATCTGTCTGCGCATAAGGCAAATGATCACTTCGGAAATACCAATGTTCTGGGTGCGACTCGGCATCCCAAGAGGTATCGACTTTGAATTTGGTAAGCGCATCGTTTGCTTTCATTGCCATATCAACCAGTTCTTGTGAATTCCGATGCGGTGGGATCGCTCCCAGCAGCGCTGCTTCGCCTTCCGCATTGCGGCCTATCATATCACCGTTGAGCACGGCCACGATAGATGCTTTGGGAACCGTAGGATGCGCGGAATAATACCGCGAACCAAAAAGTCCGCGTTCCTCAGCCCCGTGCCATACAAAAAGTCCACTGCGTTTACCGGGTTTTTCTGTCCACGCACGACCAATTGCCAATAAGGCAACACTTACCGAAGCGTTATCATCAGCACCGTTCCAGATAGAATCACCATCTACCGGTTCGCCCACTCCGTCATGGTCGTGATGACCGCTAAAGAGAACATATTCGTTTTTAAGTTGGGCGTCTGTACCTTCTGCTTTCGCCACCACATTTGCCGAGGGATAATCAAACCGATTCACTTTTAAATCTAAGGAAATCGTGGCGCCGCTTTTTTGGAGCGCATCTGCCCATTGTTGACTTACTAAAATCACGGGCGATTCGTTAGCAGAACGCTTCTGGGTGTCATCAATCGCGTAAGTGCCCTCTTCCATTCCGTGGCCAAAAAATCCGATTTTGGACTGCGCGGTACTATCGGCGACCAGAATTACTGCTTTTGCACCTTGCTTAACCAACTGGCCCGCCTGTTGCCTGATGGCGGAAAGCGCGTAGCGGTAAACCCACAAACTCATTCCTTCTGCGGGCAGCGGCGATGGCGGCATTAATCGGGCGGCGATTACTTTTCCAGCATAAGAGGTGGTGGTATCCTGTAAGGTTTCCAACCACGTGATTGACGTTTCCAGTTTTACTTCCGTAGGAGTGGTAATCCAAGCATCTTCCCACAAGGCGAGGGAATTCCCGTCAATGTTAACGGTACTCGACGCGTCGACCACACGCCGCTTTAAATTAAAAAACTGAAAATAGGTGCCATCGTCTCCCGCTGGTTTCAGTCCCGCTTTTTGTGCGCGTTGTGCAACCCAGGCGGCTGCACGTAGTTCATCAAGCGTTCCCGCTCTGCGTCCACGCATGGAATCACTTGCAAGGGTAAAGAGGTCTTGTTTCAATTCGGCGGATTTGATTGCATCTAGGGCAGGTGGTAAATCTTCCTGTTTTTGGCTAAAACCCGGGTGAAAAGTGGTAAAAATCAGTATAAAAACGGCTGTTTTTAGCTTGAAAAGAGAGATGAAAACAGCATTTTTTGGACGGTGGAAATTTATCATGTGTAAACAGTTGGTTTGGTTTAAAAGGCTTTCTTCGGAAAAAGAACGCGCCATGCGTTTAAAATACTACAAAAACCATAGACTGAAATAAAAATACACATAAAATACAAGCGATCAGAACAGGGGTTTTTCCTGTAATAAAAAAAGGCCGGGATTTGAAAATCCCGGCCTTTGCCTTAAAACTAAATTCTAAATCTTATATTTCTAAATCTTTTCATTTACATCCCAAGCCTCAAGATGTTGCGAAAGGCGCTGTATAAATTGACCACCAAGTGCACCATTCACCACTCTATGATCGTAGGAGTGAGAAAGGAACATTTTATGGCGTATGCCTATAAAATCACCTTCAGGCGTTTCAATGACTGCCGGCACTTTGCGAATGGCACCCAGCGCAAGGATTGCCACTTGCGGCTGGTTAATAATGGGCGTGCCCATCACGCTGCCAAAGGTACCCACGTTAGTCACTGTATACGTGCCGCCCTGCGTTTCATCGGGTTTTAATTTGCCGTCACGGGCACGGCCGGCAAGATCATTTACCGCTTTTGCCATACCAACAAGATTCAGTTGATCTGCATTTTTTATAACCGGAACGATCAGGTTGCCAGATGGCAAAGCTGCGGCCATACCAAGATTGATGTCTTTTTTCTTGATCACTGTGTCACCGTCAAGCGAAATATTGATCATGGGGAATTCCCTGATCGTTTTTGCAATCGCTTGCATAAAAATGGGTGTAAAGGTCAGTTTTTCACCTTCACGCTTCATAAAATCGTTTTTTACCTTATTGCGCCAATTCCAAATATTGGTTACATCTACCTCAATAAATGATTGTACGTGTGCCGCTGTCTGCACCGAAGCGACCATATGCTTAGCGATCATTTTGCCCATACGGCTCATCTCGATGATCTCATCTTTTCCATTTACGCTTACCGAACCGGAAGCCGCTGACTGATCTGATACCGCACCCGATTTTTGATCTTTTCCAGTTGATTTTGGCTGTTTTCCACCTCGATTTTCCACATAGGCCAGAATGTCCTCTTTAGTCACTCTGCCCTCTAATCCGGAACCTTCGACCTGATCCAGTTCCTCTTGAGAAATATTTTCCTGCTGGGCGATATTCTTTACAAGTGGGGAATAAAAGCGCTCCCCATCATTGTTTATCGCTGCCTCTGTAATGGCTACTGACCCCTTTTCGACGGTTTTTTCTATATCCTTGAGCGCATCGGGAACGGGATCGCCACTTGAAGAATTGATATTCTCCTTCGTTTCTGTTTCGTCGTTTTCGCTTTGCTGAGTAATTTCAGATGCTTCCGCAGAACTATTTTCAGCGTTATCACCACCTTCAGTCTCAATAATGGCAATTGTTTCGCCCACCTTAATAACGTCGTCTATTGTATAGCGCTTTTCGATTAACGTACCCGCCACTTCGCTGGGCACTTCACTATCTACCTTATCTGTGGCGATCTCGACCACCGGTTCATCAAGCTCGATGGTATCCCCTACTTCTTTCAACCAGGAAGTGAGCGTCGCTTCGGCGACACTTTCACCCATCTTAGGTAATTTCAATTCAAATTTTGCCATATCGTTAGATAGTAGGTTTTAAAGATTCGTATTTTGCGAAATTAATAAAAATCACTCTATTAAAATCACAATTTTATAATCAGCCAACTGAAATTATATTTCCTTGGCGGGTGCTGCTGTCACTGCCCAAGATAAAGTTACAATCTGGAGGGCGTATCCTAAACGTGTTTTTTCCCTTATTTAGCATTTGCATGCAATCAATTATCTCTTCAAAACTAAAAGAGCCTGCGTCCATAATCATCAGCTGTCCATTGACCTCATCCGTTTTTTTGGGGAGTACATTACAGACTTTTGCCTGTACGGGAAGATACTTTTGCATTTGATTTATAAAAGCACTATCACTACTCAAAATTAGGATGGGAGCATTAAAATCATCCTCAATATTACGGGTTTTAGAGAATATTTTCACCCCTTTTGCGGCTTGAAGTGCGAGCGCGACAAGGCGCGCTTCAATATCATTGGCCCCAAAGTGTTTTTTATAAAAAATGCTCATCGCTTCATAAAAACGCGTGGCGTATATTTTATTGCGCAATGTACTCTCCCCTTTAAAATGAATTGCAGACACGTGGCCGCAGTAGTAATTATCATATCCAGACTGCAATAATCTATAAGAAAGGTCTATATCTTCACCGTACATGAAATAATCTTCGTCAAAACCACCATGCTGGTGGTAAACCTCACGTTTTAGAAGCATAAACGCACCTACAAGTACCTGCACTTTCCCGGTATCCTCTTCGCAAAAATCACTGGCATAATAGGCCTTGGAATTCTGTAAGAGTTTTGCCAGGGCCACTTTTGGGGTGGGCAGATTACGCTTACTTTCTGGCAAGAACGTGCCCGTGCCGTCCACTAGGCGTATTCCCACAGCGCCCAGATTTTCTTTGGTTTCGGCGAAAGCCAGCAGCTGTTCAAAGCAATTTTCGGGTAACACTGTATCTGGGTTTAAAATGCACACATACTTACCGCTAGCTTCTTTAACCCCCAGATTATTTGCCTTAGAAAAGCCCAGATTCTCTGTATTTGCAATGACTTTAAGATGCGGAAAACGCATGGCCAGCATTTGCAAACTATCGTCTGAGGAAGCATTGTCCACCACGATGATCTCAGATTCGAGATGCTGCGTTGCGCGCGTCACCGAGAGCAGGCAAAGCTCTAAATGATGGCGGACATTATAATTTAAGACAATAACCGAAAGTTGCACGCACTAGCTTTTTAAAGAATTCTCAAAAGGGATGCGGTTGAGTATGCTGCGTCCCAACGTAACCTCATCTGCATACTCCAGCTCATCGCCCACGGCGATCCCGCGTGCAATAGTAGAGGTTTTAACTGGTAAATCCTCAAGCTGGCGGTAAATATAAAAATTGGTTGTATCGCCTTCCATCGTTGAACTGAGCGCAAAAATAACCTCACTCACCGCACCAGTCCTTACTTTTTCTACCAGACTGGCGATATTAAGATCCTGTGGACCGATACCATCAAGTGGGGAAATTTTACCGCCCAGCACATGGTAATGACCGCGGTACTGGCTGGTGTTTTCTATTGCCATCACATCGCGCACATCTTCTACCGCACACACAATGGTTGCGTCGCGGTTAGGATTTGCGCAGATCTCGCAAAGTGCGGTATCGGAAATATTATGACAGTTGGCACAGAATTTTATCTCCCCTCGCAGTTTGTTCAACGCTTGCGTTAAATGACCGGTCTGTTCTTCCGGCTGGCGTAGGAGATGCAATACTAGTCGCAGCGCTGTACGTTTGCCTATCCCAGGAAGTTGGGACATCTCATATACGGCGTTTTCAAGCAATTTTGAAGAGAATTCCATGGGCGCAAATGTACAAATTATTATGAGGTCACACGTTTGCAATAAACAGTGAACAATTAACAGTTAATAATTAACAATTAACGATCAATACTGAACAGTGAAATACGGTGAGTGAAAAGAGTTCTGCTTGAATCGGGGCACTAGCTATCTTTATTTCAGCACTCTTTCTGAAACATGGCTGCTGTCTTCTTGTAAAATCAATCAATCTTCTCTCAACAAGTCCGTATGAGCGGAAAACGAGCGATCCTTGTAGGCTTAAACCGAGACCCTGCTCTTTGTTAACTGTTCAATATCCAATGCCAACTGCTACTGCTGCTGCTTACTGCACACTGTTCATTGTTAATTGTTAATTGCTACCTAAAGAGCTCCCAGTCCAGTTTTACCGAAAATATATTGCTGTAGATCGCGGCGCTCTGATCGCCAATGTCGGTCAGGGCGTAATCTATATGAATGCCTTTGTAATTAAAGCCCACGCCTATATTCGGCTGAAAGCCCAGACGCTCCCTACCATCCAGCTGGGAGATATTTTGAAAATTACCGACCCCAGCACGCAAAAAGACCAGATCAGTATAGCCAAATTCGAGTCCGGCGGCGGGGCTTGCGCTCAGCGCAGAAGTAGAAATAATATCATTGGTCTGGGTAAAGCGCATAAGCAGGTCTACCTCTGCCTTAATGGAGTAATCGTAGCGGATCAGCCACTCGTGCTGCACGCCCAACTGCAGTTTTGGCAAAGTCACTTCGGTGGCTTCAGGAAGGTCTTGGTTCTGTCCCTCAACGGCATCTCTAATGGTGGCAAATTCATCCTTATTAATGCTCCAAGCGTTTACAGAAGTGGTAATATCACGCGCCATAGCGCCAAAACTCCAGCCGCCGGTGTGGTACTGTATGCCAAAATCCAAACCAAAACCCCAAGCACTGGCAAAATCACCGATAATACGTCGAATTATTTTCGCGTTTGCGCCAAAATCCAAACCATCTAGTGGTAAACGCCGCGCGTAGGAAAACGTCATCGCATAATCTGCAGTAGAAAAAAGACTGATGCGGTTGTAATCTATATTTCCGTTAGCGTCAATAAGTTGGGTGGTATTTAAGATATCATCTACCCCAAAACGGATCAGCGAAATACCCACGGCGCTCTGCTTGTCTAATGGCATCGCAAAACCAACGTAATCATAGAGCGCAATATTGGCAAAATAACTGGCATGCATGAGCGATAGTTCGTTATCTTCTATATTGACGAGCCCAGCGGGATTCCAATAGCCCGAATTCACATCACCGGTACCAGCGACCACGGCATTGCCCATACCTAGTGCCGCGGCGTCCACCCCAATATTCAAAAACTCGTTAGAATATTTGCGCACCGCCTGCGCGTGTACGCCAACGTTCAACATCAAGAAAAAAAGTACCGGGTAAAATCGCTTCAATCGCTTTATTTTAAGGACAAATATGTCCAATTTTGCTCACAATGTAAACTTTATTTTAGGTACATTATTGTTTAAGTACAATACAGCAAGACTGAGTTTGCTATTTTTACAAAAATCATTGTTATGAATATAAAGAGATACATTCCCAATGCCTTTACCATGGGCAACTTGTTTTCAGGAATGGTAGGAACCTATTTTGCCGCTAACAATGCCCTGGAAATCGCGGCTTATGCGGTGCTTATTGGCATATTCTTTGATTTTTTTGATGGTTTTTTTGCGCGTAAACTGAATGTGGAGAGCGAAGTGGGACTGCAACTTGATTCACTTGCAGATGTGATCACCAGCGGTGTGGTACCGGGTATTATTATGTTTCAGCTCCTTAGCAACATAAACGCCTGGGGAGACCACACGCAATGGGTGGCGGAGACTAATTGGCAATCGCTCTCTATCTTGCCCTTTTTTGGTTTTGCCATTACGTTGGCTTCGGCTTACCGGCTGGCCAAGTTTAATGTAGACGAGCGCCAGAGCGAGTCGTTTATCGGCCTGCCCACACCAGCAAACGCCCTGTTGATCATCAGCCTACCGCTTATCCTGATGTATCAGCCCAGTGCGCTTGCCGAAAATTTACTTACTAATGCGTATTTTCTGATTGCACTTACCCTTATAAGCTGCGTTTTACTCAATGCAGAAATTCAGCTTTTTGCTCTTAAATTCAAGACTTGGGGAATTGCTGCAAATAAAATAAGATACGGTTTTTTGCTTTTGGCGGTGATTTTGCTCTTCAGTCTTCAATTTCTCGCCATACCCGTGATTATTCTGCTCTATGTCCTGATTTCACTAATAAGCCAAAAAAACACCGAATAATTGCCATAAAGCATCAAAACTTTTTGGCAATTCCAATGCTTCAGATTTAGTACTTTTGCAATATGAAAATTGCTATTGTTTGCTATCCCACCTTTGGTGGAAGTGGTGTTGTGGCCACAGAACTGGGTATCGCACTGTCCAAACGCGGCCATGAAGTTCATTTTATCACCTACAAACAGCCGGTACGCCTGGACTTGCTGAATGAAAATATATTTTTTCACGAAGTAAATGTGCCCGATTATCCGCTGTTTCTGTACCAACCATATGAACTGGCACTTTCCAGTAAATTAGTGACCATTATACGCGCGTACAAACTGGATGTCCTGCACGTGCATTACGCCATACCACATGCTTACGCAGGTTTTATGGCCAAAAAAATGCTGCGCCAGGAAGGTATCACCATTCCCATGGTGACCACTTTACACGGTACCGATATTACGCTGGTGGGCAACCACCCTTTTTACAAGCCGGCAGTCACCTTTAGCATCAATAAAAGTGATGTGGTAACTTCTGTTTCGTCCAGTTTAAAAGAAGACACGCTGCGTTTGTTTGATATAAAAAAGAAAATAAACGTCATTCCCAATTTCATAGACTTAAAGGGAGTAAGTGATTCATTTACTGATTGCCAGCGCGAATTAATGGCGAATGATGACGAACGTATCATCACGCACATCAGTAATTTTAGGGAAGTAAAGCGCATTCCCGATGTAATCAAGATCTTTCATCAGATCCAACAGCATATTCCGTCGAAACTTATAATGGTGGGCGAAGGACCCGAACGCGAGCCAGCCGAATTACTCTGTGAAGAACTGGGAATTGCCAAAAAGGTGATTTTCTTGGGAAACAGTAATGAAGTGGATAAAATATTATGTTTCTCTGACCTCTTTTTACTTCCTTCAAAAGCCGAAAGTTTTGGTCTTGCCGCACTAGAAGCAATGGCTTCAGGGGTACCGGTGGTTTCTACAAATGCAGGCGGACTCAGTGAAGTCAATAAGCACGGGGTTTCCGGCTTTCTGAATGAAGTGGGCGACGTAGATGGTATGGCAGCAAATGCGCTTTCCATCTTAAAAAGCGACAAGGTGCTGGCGCAATTTAAAGCGCAGGCAAGAAATGAAGCGCAGCGATTTGATATAGATAAAATCGTACCCATGTATGAAGAAGTGTATTTCAAAGCCCTTAAAAAGGACAAAAAAAATCAAGTAACTTAAACTGATTTTAATAGTAAAAACGCCATTTTTCTGTTGAAAAATGGCGTTTTTTTTATGGAATGCTCCACAATATAAAGACTTTTATTTTGTCTAGAACTGGTACCGTGCACTCAGGGCGATATCAAAATCAAGATCGTCGTTAAAATCATTAAAACCTAGCTCTGGTCTAAAGTCTAACGCAATAAGCAGCGGGAAATCAAAATTATATTCAATCCCAATGTCACCAGCAGCGTAAGCGAAAAAGTCGGTGTCATCATTGTTATTATGACTATTATAGTCGTTACCATAATCCACTGCGCCTATACCCGCACCAGCACCAGCAAACCAGTTGAAACCTCCATCTATATTCCATACCCATTGGTATAGACCCGTAAGTTTAAAGGCGTCAAAATTATTATCATTACGCCAACCCAAGTCAAACTCAAGACGGTGATTTTCGGTAAGTCCGCGCTGGTAGGAAACTTCTGCTCCCACCCCATTATTACCGCCAAAGCGAAGCCCTAGCGCATTTTTAGAAATTTCCTGTGCGTCCACATAACAGCAAGCCAAAATGATAAATACCGAGGATAAAATAAGTTTTTTCATAGATTACATTTAGTTAAAAAATTAGTCTGTTACGCCTCAAAAACACCTCAAAAAGAGTCTTTTTAGCGTATACAAAACCTTATTAACTGGCAAATTAAAGGGTGATCGGTATAAAATACCCGTTTAAAACAACTAAATTTTTGTTAAGCTTATTCTCTTCCACTGCGTATTAAAAGTCCCATAATCGTACCTTTGATGCATGAAGCTTGACCTGACCGAACCATTCAAAGAACTGCAATCCCATTTTGACGGCAGCATCGTTACCGATGCACTTCATCAGCATATTTACGCTACAGACGCCTCGGTTTACCGAGAACTGCCACTGGCGGTGGCTTTCCCAAAAACGGTTGAAGATCTACAGAAGCTCGTTCATTTTGCGCGGGAGCATAAAACATCTTTGATTCCGCGTACCGCCGGGACTTCGCTTGCCGGGCAGTGCGTGGGCGAAGGGATTGTGGTAGACGTTTCACGGCATTTCACATCAATTGTTTCGCTAGACGAAAAAAATAAAACGGTGACTGTGCAACCTGGGGTCATTCGCGACGAACTCAACCGGTATCTGGAACCTTACAAGCTCTTTTTTGGCCCTAATACCTCTACCTCAAACCGCTGTATGGTGGGCGGAATGGTGGGGAATAATTCTTCTGGTACCACTTCGATTAAATATGGTGTGACGCGTGATAAAGTAGTCGCCCTAAAAACCATACTTAGTGATGGCAGCACCGCAGCATTTCATGCTATTTCCGATGCCGAATTTTCGCAGAAGCGGAAACTTGAAAACCTTGAAGGAGAAATATACAACCAGATCGCTGATCTATTTCAGCCAGAAACTGTTCAGCAGGAAATCAAAAAGGAATTCCCAAAACCTGAAATACACCGCAGAAACACCGGTTATGCCCTCGATAAACTGATAGAAAACCGGGTTTTTAAGCCAGAAAATACGTCTGATTTCAATTTTTGTTCGCTGCTTGCCGGTAGTGAGGGAACCCTTGCTTTTACTACTGAAATCACCCTAAAATTGGACGCTCTACCACCTGAAGAAAGCGTGATGGTTGCAGCACATTTTAACAGTATTGCCAGTTGCCTTCAGGCTGTAGTTCCCGCTATGGCGCACGATCTGTATACCTGTGAGATGATGGATAAGGTTATTTTAGATTGTACTCTGAACAACCGCGAGCAGCAAAAAAACCGTTTCTTTATAGAAGGTGATCCCAAGGCTATTTTAATGCTCGAGGTACGTGACAGCACTAAGGAAGGCGCCGTTAAAAAAGCGGAAGCCCTTATAAAAGACCTCGCTGAAAGTCACCTCTGTTATGCCTTCCCCGTGCTTTACGGGGAGCAGATCAACCAAGCCATCGAGCTGCGCAAGGCCGGACTGGGACTGCTGGGCAATATAGTGGGCGATAGAAAAGCGGTGGCCTGTATCGAGGATACCGCAGTTGCAGTGGAAGATCTGGCGAGCTACATTTCAGAATTCTCCAAACTTATGGAAGGCTACGGGCAAGACGCGGTCTATTATGCGCATGCCGGTGCCGGCGAATTGCACTTACGCCCGCTTCTCAACCTAAAGAAGAAAAAAGACGTCGTTCTTTTTAGAAAGATCACCACAGATGTTGCCAAACTTGTCAAAAAATACAAGGGCAGCATGAGCGGCGAACATGGGAACGGTATTGTGCGGGCGGAATTTATTCCCATGATGGTGGGCGAGGCCAATTATAACCTTATGCGAGAGGTCAAAAAGACCTTCGATCCACAGGGGATTTTCAATCCGGGGAAAATCGTGGATACGGTTCCCATGGATACGCATTTGAGATATGAAGTTGGCCGAAAAGAGCCAAAAATCAAGACCAAAATGGATTTTGGAGATTCTGAGGGAATTTTGCGTGCCGCGGAAAAATGCAACGGTAGCGGCGATTGCAGAAAACTCCCCGAAGCGGGTGGAACCATGTGCCCCAGCTACCGTGCGACGCGCAATGAAAAAGACTCCACGCGCGCCCGAGCGAATGCGCTGCGCGAATTCTTAACGCAATCTGACCGCAAAAACAGGTTCAATCATAAAGAACTTAAGGAAGTTTTTGACCTTTGTCTAAGCTGTAAGGCCTGTGGCAGCGAGTGCCCCAGTAACGTGGATGTTGCCACGTTAAAAGCTGAATTTGAATATCAATATAAAAAGGAAAACGGCAGTTCCCTACGCACCCGCAGTTTTGCTTACAATGCTAAAATAAATAAAGTAGCTTCGGTTTTTCCGGGGATTACCAATGCGGTGTATCGCAATAAAATAAGTTCCAAATGGCTTAAAAAATACCTGCATATTGCTAAAGAACGAAGTCTTCCGCCGGTGGCGAAAAAGAACTTGCGCGCAGTGATCAAGAATTACAAAGTTAGAAACCCGCAGCGGCCCATAAAGTCGGTTTACCTCTTTATCGACGAATTCTCGAATTACTTGGACGCCGAGATAGGTCGCGATGCGATAGAACTCTTGCAGGCTTTGAATTACGAAGTTCTGTTTGTAAAACACGCCGAAAGCGGACGCTCTTTTATCTCAAAAGGTTTTCTTAGGCAGGCCAAAAAAATTGCCCTAAAAAATGTGGAAACCTTTAAAGACCTGGTGACCGAAGATACACCGCTATTAGGCATAGAACCTTCCGCCATTTTGGGTTTTCGGGATGAATATCCCCGGTTTGTAAAAGATGTTGGGGCCGCAAAAATACTGGCTAAAAACTGTCTACTTCTGGAAGAATTTCTAGATCAGGAACTTCAAAAAGGGAATATAAAAGCTTCCTCTTTTACCACCGAAACGCGTACGCTAAAAATACACGGCCACTGCCATCAGAAAGCGCTTTCCTCTATCGCGCCTACATTTAGATTGCTTAACTTACCCGTGAATTTTAAACCCACGATTATACCTTCTGGCTGTTGTGGTATGGCCGGTTCTTTTGGTTACGAGGAAGAACATTATGAGGTCAGTATGCTGGTGGGTGAACAGACGCTTTTTCCAGCGGTGCGGAAAGCTTCGCCCGAAACGATCATTGCCGCAGCCGGCACGAGTTGCAGGCACCAGATCAAAGATGGCACGGCGCGAGAAGCGCTACATCCCATAAGCATTTTAAGAAGAGCGCTGGTTTAGTAGGCTGTTCTCAGTGGAGCAGTCTCCGTTTTTAATTAAAATAAATTGACTGAAAATGCTTGAAAAATGGCCTTTTTTTGTCGAAAATTGGGTTGTTTTGGACGTTTTTAATAGGCATGTTATTTACATCAGCAAAGCTTTCTGGAATCTTTAACCGGACTGACAGTAAATGATAACTTAATCCTCAAAAGTAAAAGTATCGGCCGGCAACTTCCGTTAAATATACAGTCTCTATTCAATACTTAAAATATAGGCCAGCATTTTTTTTACGTCTTCAGGGGGTAACATGGAGTGCGGAGACATCGCCATTGGCCCCCAATTGCCCCTTCCGCCCTCGATAACTTTTTGGGTCAACATTTTGTAATTTTCAGCAGTGGCGGGATATCTTTTTGCTATATCCAGAAAAGACGGGCCAATGAGTTTTACAGTAGGTTTGTGGCAACTTAAACAATCCGATTTAGAGATTAGCAATTTACCTTGAATCGTATCTTGGATCGATATTTTAACCGTTTTATCCTGGGCAGAAACATTATTAAGTAAAAATCACACCTTCTTAGAAGGTGGCTTTGGCTAGCCCCCATAGGGGGCGACAGGGGCCTGTTCTAAAAATCGACCAGATTCAATTATGCAACAAAAAAGCAAATCGAAATCAAGCTGTAAATACAGGCATAGCCATCAGGACATGACCACCTGCAAAGCAGGTGGATTTTTAAGGTGAATTAAAATTATTCATTTAGAGAGTATTCAAATTTGATCGTAATATCTTTATATCCTTAGCAAGAAGAATATTGTTTTTTGTTTCCTATTATATGCAATTGAACGTCGGATGATAGGTGATTTCTCTTTAAACAAAAGACCTACTACAAATTAAGAAAGATATCCATGATTGGGCAGACAAATGGATTTTTTATATTTCTTACGTGGAGACTATCATAATTAGATAGCCATATTGGCTATCTATATGGCTTATGGACATTTGTCATAAACCTTTGCCCATAATGTAAAGCTAATTGTTCTGCCTATTATGCACCAATTATTTTTTATAAAGATGGGTACAGTTCTTAATCAAATCTATTTGCCTTTTATATAGTCAATAGTTATTTTTATATTATAAAGTCAACATTTTAACGCATAATCAGGGGTTTAGAATATTTTATGGTTTTGAAACACTTAAAAAAAACCCTCTGTCCACCGAAAAGGGCGGAACCTCCCCTTGAATCCCGATAGTTTTCGGGAGGGGAGGAGCCAAAAATAGCGTCCCTATTTATTTTTAAGCTATGTATTTATCTACTGACCTCTAGCCTATTATAGTAGTTCTTAGAGCTTGTTTAAAGTCAGTTCAAACTGGTCTTTAAGGGTTTGTGGTTCTGGCTAAGTGTCAAAATTATCGAATATCGGGATACTCAACAATTTTTAAACGACGCCATGGTTCACAAAACATTGTAAATCAGAAAGAAGTTATTTTAAACAAGCTCTTAATATCTATAATATTCTTCTTCGGCTTCCAATTCTTTATCAACAACTTTTTCTCCAATTGTGTAAAATGAAATCTCTCCTAAATGCGTATAGGTCGGACCTCCATTTTGAAGGATCATTACCCTAAAATATTGAGATTCATAATTTTTGTCAAAAGTCATAGTGTGTTCTACTTCAGTTTCTGTAACTGGAAGATTAGGCTGCGATTCCCAAACCCTTTCCCAACTTTGTCCATCATCACTTAATTCAAGTCCCCATTGAGAAGGGCGTCCATCTACATCACCACTGTTCTGTCTAAACCAGAACATTATGGTTCCGAGCTTTTTGGATTCTTCAAAATTTAACTGGATCCAATGTGGCAATGGTGCCACCCCAGAAGAATAGGCCGTATGCCAATAGGTTGCAGGATCGCCATCCACCAAATTCACTTTAGGGCCTTCATTGGTTTCTTGGGTAAAGGTGTCGAGCATAGATGCATCTACATCTAATTTGGTTAGATCATCTGGGAAATAGCTAAGGTCAGGCTGTCTTTTAATAGGGGTTACTACCTTTGTGGTAAACGGCTGCCCTTCTGTTCTGGCATCGGGGGTTTCATTGACCGTTTTCACTTCAAAATTCAATGGCTCTTTATTGATCAGCCCTACTATTATCACACTATCAGTGTACTTGCTGACTTTTTCAATAACTTCTTTTTTATTTTTTATATAGTGCACCTCAACATAATTAAAGCTGCTATCACTGGGGATCTGCCACTTTAACATAGCACCACCTACAATAGGTGCAGCAGTTATATTAGAGACCTCTGAGGGTGCATTGATAGAATCATCATTTGAACTACAACTCAATAGTATGAATGACAATAAAAGACAATAAATATACTTTTTCATTTTTATGTATTTTAAGTTATAATTTAAATGTATATCCGCTATTGGTCATAATCCCGTGATGCCTGCTATGACCAGCCTATTGAACAGGCGTTCCCCAAAATACCTTCGATTGAGCTTGTAAATGAACTCATTGAGGTATAATTGCAGGTATTTC
>Ga0314774_1000098_pt1 | contig 78908 bp, 54 predicted proteins | sample MetaGCBIA2018_FD_204515 | JGI IMG/M metagenome (GOLD analysis project Ga0314774, IMG submission 204515) | Cryopeg brine microbial communities from Beaufort Sea near Barrow, Alaska, United States - CBIA 2018 | ecosystem: Environmental > Aquatic > Marine > Coastal | place: USA: Alaska | collected... | reverse complement strand
AACTTTCCGTTACCAGGAAAACTTCCCTGTCCATATTCTTCGTACTCTTTTCGCCACTTGTATAACTGTGGAGCGGTAACTCCCAATTCTCTTGCTAGTTCTGATATGTTATGTCTTTCATAACTCAATTGAACAGCTTTCTCTTTAAAAGCTCGGTCATAAATTTTACGCGTTTGTTTCATAAGTTAAATTTAAGGTTTTTATTCTTAACTTATTATGCGGGTAAAGTTAGTATGTCCAGTTCCTATTCTTAGATAGTTATTCTTCATCTTTCATCAATTTTTTATCTATTAATAAGTTTATATTACCCATTCTAGAAGGGTTGGGATCTTTTTTAAATGAAATTTTCACATAAAATCCATCAAGATCTCCTGTTGCTTCATTAAACAATCGCTTCATTTCTGAATAGATTGTATTAAAATATGCTTTAGGTTCACTAATAATAAGCATCCTCATTAAATTAATTCTACTTAAAATATTATCAAAAAGTCTTAATAGATTTACATTTCGATTATTATCATATTTTGCTCTATACAAATCCGTTTCGATTTCTGATATATGATAGTCTATATCACTTGCAAAATCTTTGTTTTCGTGATTATTAATACTCATAACTTATCTTTTTTTAGTTAATGAATATCTAGTTGCTACACGTTGCAATTCATCTAAAGATGATTGTCGGTTTCTCAATAACCATTGGTCAAGCTCTTCTCTTTTAAAGAAAATGAGTTTTCCTTCTGGTTTGTAATACGGTATGTTACTTGATGAAGTATGTTTGTACATTTTGCTTTTTGAAATACTGCAATACTTACATGCTTCGTCAAATGACAATACTGTTTTTTGAAGAAATAGATTTTTGCTTATTTCTTCTAATTTGTTTAAAATGGTTTGTTCCATTATTAATTGTATTTAATTAAAAAATGGAATAGCGCTATTCCGTCATCGCTTTGACAACGGTACAAAGGACGGAATTAGACAACAATGGGAAAGCGGGATAGTCGGGAGCTAGTCGGGTATGAATAAACCGACTTCATTTAAAAGGTCATTTATTGATTGTTTTTCTTCATCAATAATTTTATTTTTTTGTTTAGATAAATTATCCTCTTTAAAAATATTTCCTTCTCTTGTATAAAACAATTTTGAACGATGAATTGAAGCAAATGATAATCGTTCAAAAGCAAATTTCAGTCTATGTAAAAAATAACTTGCTTCCTCAGGACTACAAGAAAAATAAATTTTAGAATTATGAGATTTCCAATTTTTAAAAAACACCTTTTTGAAATCTTCTAAAGCTGTTAAATCTTCAGAAATATAGTCCTCCGTCATTGGAAACCATAAATTTTCAATACATATCTTAAACTCTTCTTTTACTTTAAAATCATTATTTCTATCTTCAATTTCCATATATGATCTAGGGTATAATCTTTTATGATATTTTTTAAAAATTTCAAGCCCCTCTGAATAATTACAATTTCTAAAGATTTCAAATTCAGAAAAATCATCTAACTCAAACATCATTTTATAAATTGTACTCCAGCTACTAAACCAAGAGTACAACATAGATGATGAATTTGAAATTGCAAATTCTTCTAAAATATTCTCATATAAATCATAATTAAGTTCAATATTCAACTTATTACTTAATGGAACTAAATGTTTAATATAAAGCGTGTTTAAGTTATTATCTCGAACTAAAGAACTACGATTATTAAAAATGGAGTTAAACTGGTCAAAAGGATTACTTTTAACTTTAAGATTATCTCTTTTTTTAGTTAATAATTTCAAACAAGTATTATAAGCCTCTATTTCCGCATCTCCTTCCTTATTCAATCTTTTATACAAATCCTCTACCTCCTTAATATATTGCTCTAAATAATTATTATAAAAGGTTTCATAAACTAATTTAAAATCTTTTTCTTTCATTTTTTAAAAATTTAAATCTGGTAAGTTATCAATTGCATTGTCTTTTAAATTATCAATATAATTGAGGTATTTAATGGTGCTTTTAACATTTGTGTGCCCCATTGCATTAGAAACTGATTTTAAATCAGCTCCATATTGAAGTAATTGAGTTGCAAAACTGTGTCTAGCACAATAAAAAGTAATATGTTTATCAATGTTTGCACGTTCAACCCAATTTTTGACGTCTTTATTTATCGCGTTGGTTGATAAGAAAACATCATTCTTATTTTTAAGATTAAATATATATTCATTTTTTTTACCTCGCTCACCTAAAAATTTAAGAATATTTTCCTGTAATTTAATTTGAACTTTTTGCTTTGTTTTCTCCCTATAGGTTATTAACTGGTTATTAGAAATATTACTCCATTTCAAGACTTTAATTTCAGCTTCACCCAATCCCGAATAACAAGAAAACAAAAATGCTCTTTTCACATCTTCATTACCACATCGAGCTGACGCTAAGAGCTGTAATTCTTCCGTATTTAAAACTTGCTTCTTTAATGTTCTATCACCAACTTGCTTTCTAAACTTTATTTCTTTAGTAGGGTTATTAATAAGTAAACCTTTTAATTCAGCACTTTTTAATATTTTTTTAAATCTAGTAAAATAATTGTGGGGTGTTTCACCAGTCAGACTACATTCATCAAGTAAGTAGTCTTTATAACCATACATTAAGGAAGCTGTTAATTGTGATACCGTTAAATTATCATCATTAGCATATTTCTTAAAATGATTTAAAGATGCTTCAATCATTCTAACATCTTTTTTCTTATAATTTTCAATAAAGTTATTCGCAAAATCAAAGAAATTAACACTCTTTAAGTGTTTAGGAACATAAGAAGTAGTTTCGGTAAGTAATTCAATTTCTCTATTAGACCGTATTAATTCGGCTAAATTCTTTTTATCAGTCTTGATTTCTTTGGTGTCGGTTGGAGAAATTTTTATATCTAAAAAATCATAATAGCGCTTACCGTTGTGCTTTATGTCCAAAAAATACCTAATAGAACCTTTGCTTTGCTTCCTAGTCCTTAAATTCACATACATAACAATTAATTTTTAGTACCATATTAGTACCAAATATATGAAAAAAAGAACCAAAAAAGGGAAAATAAAAAAAACTGTTTTTTAAAAAACCCTTTGTTTATGGGCTTTACAGCTTCTCTTATTTTCCCTTCTTGTAAAAAAAGTACCTCGAGCGGGAATCGAACCCGCACTTCCTTGCGAAAACTGGATTTTGAATCCAGCGCGTCTACCAATTCCGCCATCGAGGCAAATGTATCGGTGTGCAAATTTAAAAATATTTTTCATCTAAAACACAAAAACTTCACTTAGTTATAGTATTACCGTTTAAATAATTTTAAATTTGCAGTCAAAATCCAACAACTCACTTAAATACAACGCTAAAAAATGGACATCCCTTATCTAGAACCTAAAATTTTCGCCTGTTCACAGAGCAAAGAATTGGCTGCAAACATTGCCAAACATTACGGAATTGCACTTGGAAAAGTAGTGGTAACAAAATTTAGCGATGGGGAATTTCAGCCTGCATTTGTTGAATCGGTTAGAGGGAGACGCATTTTTATTGTGGGTTCCACATTTCCAAATTCCGACAATTTAATGGAAATGCTTTTAATGCTTGATGCTGCAAAAAGAGCTTCAGCACGTCATATTACAGCCGTTATCCCCTATTTTGGATGGGCGAGACAAGACAGAAAAGACCAGCCTCGTGTTGCCATTGGCGCAAAATTAGTGGCAAATCTTTTGCAAACAGCTGGCGCAACAAGAATTATTACCATGGATTTACACGCAGATCAAATTCAGGGCTTCTTTGAAAAACCTGTAGATCATTTGTACGCTTCAACCATATTTTTGCCTTACATCCATTCACTTAATCTAAAAAACTTAACCATTGCCTCACCTGATATGGGAGGTTCAAAACGCGCCTATGCCTATTCTAAGTTTTTACAAAGTGATGTTGTTATTTGTTATAAACAACGTATAAAAGCAAATGAAATTGATAGCATGGAATTGATTGGCGAAGTAAAAGACCGACACGTTATTATTGTGGATGACATGATTGATACCGGCGGAACTCTTGCCAAAGCCGCAGATGTTATGATTGAAAAAGGTGCCTTAAGTGTACGTGCAATTTGTACACATCCTATTTTATCAGGGAACGCTTATGAACGAATTGAAAATTCGCAATTATTAGAGTTGATAGTTTCAGATACAATTCCTTTAAAAAGAGAATGTTCTAAAATAAAAGTTGTAACTTGCGCCCCTTTATTCGCGGATGTTATGCATAAAGTACAGGACAACACCTCAATAAGCGGACAATTTTTAATGTAAATAATAATTAAATATAAATAAATGAAATCAATTACAATCAAAGGATCTAAAAGAGAAAGCGTAGGCAAAGTAGCTACTAAAACCTTACGTAATGCTGAAAAGGTTCCTTGCGTATTATACGGAGGAGACAAAGCATTACACTTTTCAGCAGAAGAAACTGCATTCAAAGACTTAGTGTACACTCCAAACGTTTATACAGCTAAGATTGAATTTGAAGGAAACAAATACAATGCAATTTTGCAAGATATTCAGTTTCACCCAGTATCTGATAAAATTTTACACATCGATTTTTATCAGTTATTTGATGATAAAATGGTAACAATGGCAATTCCTGTAAAGTTACTTGGTACAGCTCCAGGTATTATTTTAGGTGGTTCACTTCGTTTTGCCCAACGAAAATTAAACGTTAGGGCTTTACCTAAAGATTTGCCAGACTTTATTGAAGCCGATATCTCAAAATTAGACATTGGAGATAAATTATACGTTACAGAATTATTTGATAAAAAATACAGTATTTTAAATCCTGAAAATACCGTAGTTGCACAAGTCAGAACTTCTCGTAATGTTGCTAAAGCCGCCACTGCAGAAGAAGCTGCTGTAGTAAAAAAATAAACTTTTTATTAAGTGTAAAAAGCGTTGCAATAGCAGCGCTTTTTTTATTTAATTAAACCCCCACTCTTTTTTATTACTTTTGCATGATGCAATTGTATAGATTAATAAAATTATTGTTTGGTTCTAAAAAGGAAGCCTCAGCATTAGATCCCATGAAAAAATATTTGATTGTTGGTTTAGGAAATATTGGAGAAAAGTATGCGGCTACCCGTCATAATATTGGTTTTAAAATTTTGGATGAGATCGCGTCAAAAGAATCTGTTTCTTTTGAAAGTGAAAAACTAGGCGCCATAGCCACCTTTAGATTTAAAGGAAGAACTTTTATCCTGCTAAAACCATCAACCTATATGAATTTAAGCGGTAAAGCCGTGAAATATTGGCTTACCAAAGAAAATATCCCCATTGAAAATTTATTGGTTATCTGCGATGACTTAAACTTAGATTTTGGCGCTATTCGTGTTAAGGCAAAAGGAAGCGATGGCGGACATAATGGTTTGAAAGATATTACTGCCATTTTACAAACCCAAGAATATGCACGATTTAGATTTGGCGTTGGATCGGAATTTTCTAAAGGCCGTCAGATAGATTTTGTTTTGGGCGAATGGGACAAAAATGAATTGAAATCACTTCCTGAACGTTTGGACAGATCAGCAGAACTTATTAAATCCTTTGGCACTGCGGGTTTAAACAACACCATGAATACCTTTAACGGAACCTAATTTATTCTTGATCTGAAGCATACCATTCGGCATGTGAAGTTCCTGTTTCCTGCAATTTTAAGGAGTGCAACTTGATATTTATTGGCAATCTGTTTTTAATTTTTTCAGCAAAATCCACCAACATCATTTCACTGGTTGGCTGATAATCAACCAAAATAACGCTATGATCTCTTTTTTCCAGCTCCCTTGCCAATTCAATATGCGGGGTGTTCTTGTTAAAAACCGTGGCGTGGTCAAATTTGTTCACTATTTCCGACGACACAATTTTTTTCAAATCCCCAAAATCAATTACCATTCCGTATTTTACATTTGTTGAATCCCCAATTGGAGTTCCAATTACTGTTACGTAAAGCTTATAACTGTGCCCATGTACATTTTTACATTTCCCATCGTAGCCATACAAAGCATGTCCTGTTTCAAAATGGAATTGTTTTGTAATTCTGATAATGCTCATTTCGTTTCTATATTTTAAATTCAATCGTCAAAATCTTTTCTGTTTTTGGCTTTATAATAAATAAAATAAGCCAATGCCGCCAAAAGTATAAAAGGCAAATAAGTTCCAATAACAAGGCCAATCTCATACCCTTTATCCGGAGCGTTTTTAATTTTATCTTCAACGTTAATTTGCAGAAAAAATGTTATAAAATTTGACAACATTTTGTTACTTTTTAAATTTTAGCAAAGCGCTTTTTGTAGTTTTTGAAAGCACCAATTTACCGCTAATTTTCGCTCTTTCATCCAATAATGAATCCCAATTTCCGGTGCCTTCCCACAATACTTTTTTCATTTCCTTTAAAGCTTCAGGATTGTATTGCGACAGCCTTAAAACTAAATTGTCCACTTCTTTATCCATTTCTCCAATAGATTCAAAAACTTTAGAGAACAGTCCTTTTTCCTTTGCCCAATAAGCATTTTGCCAATTGGCTGCATCCAAAGTTAATTCACTTAAAGCCGCCAAACCAATTTTACGCGCAACAGCAGGTGCTATTACAAACGGGCCAATGCCTATCGTGAATTCCGATAATTTAATGGAAGCCTTCTCCGTAGCAAAGCAATAATCACAAGCAGCAGCCAAACCAATGCCGCCGCCAACAGCTTTCCCCTGTACACGCCCAATAATTAACTTTGAGCATTTTCGCATCGCATTAATTACATTGGCAAAACCCAGAAAAAACTTTTTTCCTTCCTCAACTGTTGAAATTGCAATCAATTCATCGAAAGACGCTCCTGCACAAAAGGTTTTTCCACCTTCACTTTTTAAAATGATCACTTGAACTGTATCATTAGCGCTTAATTCATCAAATGAAATTGTAAGCCTTTCCAATAACTCGCTTGGAAACGAATTGCTTGCCGGATGCCCAAATTCTATGGTGGCAATCTTATTTTGAATATGCGTATATAAACTTCCGTTACTCATAAGGTGCAAAGTTACGTGTTTTTGTGTAAATATTTTCGCCTAAATTTAAATACCAAAATTCCGGCTCTAATAAGCATCCATACTGTAAAAGCCATCCATATTGCATACAATTTTAAATTGAAATAATCCCCAATTAAAAGAACAGGAATAAATCCTAAAAAAGTGGCCATCAATAATAAATTTCTTAAGGTTGAGGCCTCTCCCAGCCCTTTAAATATACCATCAAAAACAAAAGCCACAGCATTTATGGGCTGCATAATAAGCACCATCCAAAAAATACCGTAAAAAGACTGTAATACAAGAGGGTCTTGTGAGAAAATCCGGCCTATCGGAAAGTAAAAAATGGCACAAAACAGTGCAAGTAATATGGCAACAACAATAGAATATCTGCTTAATTTAATGCTAAGTCTCCATAGTTTTTTGTAATTTTTTTCGCCCAATAACTTCCCTGAAACAATTGCACCAACGCTGGAATATCCATCAATAAAAAAAGAAAAAAACAACCAAATTTGAAAAGCGATGGTTTGTGCCGCTATATGATTATTACCATATTTAGTAGCATAGGAATTTGCCAGATACAATGCCACATTTAAGGCCAACGCCCTTACCATAAAATTTAAACTCAATGACAATAAGTTTTTAATTTCCTTATTTAAAGTAAACGATAATTTTAAATTGAAAGGCGTTTTCTTCAACAGCAGTACTAAAGCTAAAAATGCCATCACGGCTTGCGCAATTACACTTGCCCAAGCGGCTCCTATTACGTTCATTGGATTTATAAATCCATCAACCCCAAATACAAGGACAAAATCCAGCCCGATATTTAACAAGGCGCCAATAATGCTAATGACCATTGGCCAATAGGTGTTTTGCAAACCTCTAAAAATACCAAAAACCGAAAATACGAAAAGGGTTAGAGGAATACCTATTGCCCTTATTTTATAGTAATCGACGGAATACTTTAAAACAAGTCCGCTCGCATTATAAAGCTGAAAAATTTCATCGACAAAAAATACAGTAATGAAATAAATGATTCCGCTTAAAATTAAATTAATCACAATAATTTGCGCTGGCAATGTTGCCATTTCATCTAGCTTTTTGGCGCCTAAATATTTCGAAATGGTGGCTGAAATGGCGGAACGTGTTTGGGCTAAAATCCAAATCATTGCCGAAATAAAGGAACCTGCAATTCCAACTGCAGCTAGCGCTTCGGTTGGGTTTAATGTTAAATTCCCAACGATTGCGGTATCTGTAATTGAAAGCAATGGCTCTGCAATTCCAGCAATAATTGCTGGAATTGCCAATTTATTTATTCCTTTAAATGTGATGTCTGATCTTTTATACATCTAAATTTTTTTCATCTGTCATTTTTATTGTTTTTATTTGTCAGATGTAATGCCCAATTGATTATTTCTAGAAACACCAATATTATTTATAGGCATTTCATAACAATAAAACGGGAACTCACTTTGGTTTGGAAAATAAATACTTTCTAATTTTACATAATTGCGCTTTTCGTAAAACTGCTGATTTCTTATATTTCGGCTGAAGGTGTCTAACCTAATCGAATTGTAGTTGTTTTCAAAGGCAAATCGTTCTGCAAAATCCATTAACTTTTGCGCATATCCCTTTCCCTGAAAATTTGGATGAACCGCTAAACGATGAATATACAGGTTTTTTTTATTTTTTTTCAGCCACTTAACGTGTTGATATTCTGCATCTTCAATTTCGGTAAGCACAATTAAACCAACAATGGCGTTTTCATCGTCCAATTTCCAAATTTGCTGCAATGCAATATCATTGCGTAAAACTTCTATTGAAGGATACTTATCATTCCATTGAAAAATACCTTGTTCAATTAAGTGTTGCCCGCAACTTTTTATTATTGAAGACAATTGATCTAAATCTTGTTTTAAAGCCTTTTTAATAATCATTTTAATTATACATCTACACTTAAAACCTATTTATTAAGAATAAAATTAATGCTTTGATTCACCACTTTTTCCAAGTGAAAAGGCATCGTTGAATTTTCCCAAGGCTGCTTACAACCCAAAGGATGGTTCATTTCCTTAATAAAAACAAGTTTACTTTTAGGATTCCACAAATGTAAGTTTTTGGCCTCTTCAGGCAATACGGTTTCGTCATTTTCACCCTGGATAATTAAGTGCGGAATATTTAACTTTTCAACAGCATTTTTTATAGTTAAACGGGCTTCATTTTCTTTAAAATTTTGATAAAACTGGTATTTATGAGGCATTTTCTGGTGGGTTCTTGTGTTCAAAATATATGAAACACCTTGTTTTTCCCATGCTGCAAGTGGCTCTCCCTTTGGAAAACGAACGCCAAAATCGGAAACTCCTGCCCACGTAATCAATTTGGATATTTTATTGTTTTCTGAAGCTTTGATCGTTACAATTCCGCCACCTCTTGAATGTCCGATTAAGGTAATATTTTCCGGGTCAATTTCATTTTTAAAATCGGGATTGGCAGTTACCCAATCAATTATATTTTCCAAATCGTCCAATTCCTTTATAAAATTATTGTTCCCAAAAGCTTCCAAATCTGGGAAATCTATAGGATTTTTAAGAGTTCCTCCATTATGCGAAAAATTAAATTTCACTAAAAACAGGTTGTTGTCGGCAAATGTTTCCGCAGCTAAATTCCATGCGCCCCAATCTTTATATCCTTTGTAACCATGACAAAATATGACTATTGGCTTTTTGGTATTGTCTTTTAAATAAAAAACATCCGTTACAGTTGGTTTGTCGTGAAAATTGCTTTTTATAATTAAGTTGAGGGCTTTTTGCATTGGTTATATTTTTTAAAAAGGTAAATTTTGATTTTGTTTAAAAGGAATTTCTGGATTCAAAATTTCAAAGATAATTCGTTTTAATTCAATTAAAAAAGGATTCATGTTTTCTTGGGAAATAAGACTGTCATTGCCTCCTCTTTTTTCTGAAAAATTCATTTTTAAAAAACCACTGTTCAAATTTTTAAACGAAATGATTCCGGCTTCAAAGGGATGTGACAAACAATTTTTATTTTCTTCTGAAAACATAAAACTATAAAGCATCACCTGCAGTGCTTTGGTATATTTATAGTCTTCACCTAAAACACTAAAATCGGTTATTTTTAAATCTTTAGCTTCCACTTTTCCCGTTTTGTAATCTATAATCCGGGTTACGCCATCCAATTCATCAATTCTATCCGCAATTCCTTTTAATTTTATGGGAAAATCAATGCCTTCTATCCTTATTTCAGCGAACAATTTCATTTCCAAAGCAATTATTTTTAACTGTTTATTTTGACTGAGCACCTGCAATTCCTGATTCAAAAATCGCTTGATGTGATTTTTACACACTTCAAAAATGAGTTTGTTTTTTCCTGTTTCTATATTGCCTTTTTCATAGAGTTTTTCAAAATATTTCACAAGCAAAGCTTCGGCATTTTTTTGCATTTCGGCAATATTATCTTTGCTTAAATAAGTGCCTATAAAAGGTTTGTACAATGCTTCAAGCACTTCATGAATTACGGAGCCCATTGTATTCGCAGCTATGGTTTCTTCCACCTCATCTTCTTCATAAATTTCCAAAATTCTTTGCTCATAAAAACGAATAGGGTCATAAATGTAGGTTGCCAGAGCCGATGGCGAAATACCTTTCGTAAAAACAGCCTGCAGTTTTTGCATAATTTTAGGTGTTTTTTCTATTTCAAGGATCGGAAAATTTATATGCTGAACTTTTGGGCTGATTGTTGTTTTTGTAATGGTTGGATTGTTGATTTCAAGTTGGGTTAAAAATCTGCTTTTTTCACCTGCACCATAGCCGTCCGATTCGGTATTGTAAATTAAATAAATGTCTTTAGCTCGTTGCAGCAAACGCTGAAAATGGTAGGAAAAAATCGCGTCTTTTTCCTGAAATGTCGGCAATCCAAAATATTTTTTTACATCTATAGGTATAAAGGAAAAATCGTTTTTTCCTCCAGGCAAAATTCCTTCATTTACGGAAGTAATAATGACTGTTTCAAAATCCAAAGCCCTGGTTTCAAGCATTCCCATGAGTTGCAAACCCTGCAGTGGTTCCCCTTGAAACGACAGTTTTTCTGTCCGTAAAATTTGGGTATAAAATAAAGTCAGTGATTTTAAATCGGTGATGTGGTTATAGGTTAAATTTAAGGTTTCCAATTGCTGAAAAATTGTAAAAAAGCGATACAAATACTCCTTTTCAACGCCTACTGCATTATTTTTAAGCTCCCTAATTAAATCAATGCATTGCTTGATAACCTTATTTATGGATGATGAAAAATAAAATAATGAAAATATGGTTGAAAGTTGCGCAACTTCATCTGGTGAAATATATTTCTTCAACATCTCAACCGATAAAAAGATGCTGTTTTTACTTTTAATTTCAGCGATTAATTTTTGAAGGATTTCTCCATTTAACTTATTTAAAAAAGGATTATTTAAAACACCTAAAACATCTTTGTAATAAAATAGATGTTCGGCTTCCTTATTAAATTTATACTGGTTTAAATGCAGTTTAAAAAGGGCGTCAAACAAACTTGCCAGCGGAATATCTTTTAACGGATAACCCATTGTAATGTTTATGTTTTTTACATTGTTCGGAAGTGAGTTTAATGTTAAAGTCAGTAAGTTTTCGTCGGCCAGCACCAGGGCCGTTTTGCTGAAATTCTCTATTTTAGCTAATAGTTCTCCTGCATATTTAATTTGAGTAGTGTTTTTTGGAGCACCTATTAAATTTATATTTTGTTGAATTGGAGCCACTTCGCTGTCCCATAAAAATGGATTCTTTTGATAATAAGCCCATTCTTTTTTATATTTCCTTAAAAAAAAACCGGCTTCATTTGAGTTGTTGAAAAACGATTCGTTTGCATCCCAATAAACAGTAGCCAAATTATTGTTTAACAATTCCTGAAAAATATTTTCTTCTGCTTTGTTCAGTGCATTGAATCCAACAAAAATAATGTGATTATTTCTGTTGTTATTCATGTAAAACTCTAAATTATTTGTAGCCTCTTTATAAATTAAACCTTGGTAGCCAAATTTGTTATTTTTCAACTTTTCATAAAGTGCTTCATATAAAATAGATAAATATTCAAAAAATTGAAGATAGTTTATTGCCAATTGGCTCGGCTTTTTGTCTTGAAACCATTCATCTAACTTTTTTACATCTCTCAAATTAGAGAAAAAACGAGTTGAATTCACCAAATAGCTATCTATTTCATTGAAATCATGTAGGGCAATTGTGGCCCATTGCGAAAAAGCATCAAAAGACTCTCTATTTTCTTTTGGAATATTTTGCTGATAGATGGTGTAAAATTCAAATAGCAATTGTGTGGCATCAATGAGATTGATATCCGCCAATTCCTGTATATAATTTTCGATGCTCACGATTTTTGGTAAAAAGGCGGCACTTTGCGATTTTCCTAAAATTTCTTCTTTTAAAAACACGCAAGATCTTTGGCTTGGAAGTACAAATATTAAATTATTAAAACTTTTATGTTTGTTAAGTACATCGCCAATAACCCGTGAAATAAATGATTTCATATGTGAATTTTTATTCCCTATAAAAATATAAAAGCCATTTCAATTGAGATGGCTTTTACATGACTATTTTGATTATTTAAATTTTGAATGAATTGCTTTTTAGATTTGCCCTAAATAGTTGAAATATTCAATAATAATTTTCAAAAAAAATCGTCTAAAAAATTAATTTCAGACGATTTTCAATTTTATAAATTGATGATATTTACTTTTTTAAAGTCACTTCAGTACGTCTGTTATTATGACGGCCTGCAGCGGTTTTATTTGTATCAATAGGTTTGCTTTCTCCAAAACCTACAGTTGTCAATCTTTCTGCATTGATGCCATTTGAGATTAAATAATCTCTGACAGCATTTGCTCTTCTTTCAGACAATAATTGGTTTGATTTATCAGAACCAACACTATCAGTATGCCCTGAAATCACAAAATTAGCTTGTGGATAATCTTTAAATATCGCAGTCATTGCTTTTAAGATATCAATAGATTCATTGTGGAAAGTTGCTTTCCCTGTATCAAACAAGATAGTTCTTGCATACTCATTCAATGTTGCCATAACCTCAACAGTTGGCGCTACTGGACAACCATTATTTGAAGCTGGACCAGCAACAGTTGGACATTTGTCCACATTGTCCGTAACACTATCTCCGTCAGTATCTGGCCAAGGACAACCTTTATTGTCAGCTGGACCGGCTACAGTAGGACATGCATCGTCTTTATCAACAACACCGTCACCATCAGTATCTGGACAACCTTTGTTTGCTTTTGTTCCCTTTTCATTTGGACAAGCATCATCTTTATCGGCAATTCCATCAGCATCAGCATCTGGACAACCGTTTAAAGCTGCCAAACCGGCTACAGTAGGGCAATCATCTTTAGAATCAACAACACCATCACTGTCAGTGTCAGGACAGCCATTAAATGCAGCCAATCCAAATACATCTGGACAAGCATCATCTTTGTCATAAACACCGTCACCATCAGTGTCAGTTCCTCCAAATTTGAATATAAATCCTACAGAATGTTGAAAATGTTGTAAATCAGCATTGTCAAATGAATGTTTGTATTTTGACTCAACATTTAATCCGATATTGTCATTGAACCATATATTAAATCCAGCTCCACCATTAGCTGTAGCATTATCTAAATCATCTAACCAAGTATAACCTCCTCCAACTAAAACATAAGGATCGAACCATGAAGTTTTTCCAATCAAGTTGTTAATGTCGTACTTTAAAGCACCATCTAAACCGTAATAAGTTAAATCGCTAACGCTTTTGTCACCCATTTTAGATATTTTATTTAAAGTACCAGCTGCTTCAATAGTAAAGCCATCTGCTAAATATTTACCGACAGTAATTTTTGATACTGCAGCAAGCATATTGTAATGGTCACCTGCATTAAAAAATTCGTCACCCCAACCTCCACGATCTGGATTATGAACAGGGTAAAAATCTACTGCGTTTGCGCCAATGCCAATAGCCCAAGGGTTGTTTTTGTCTTGTGCATTTACATTACTTAAACCAGCAATTAGAAATAAAGCCAATATGGCAACTTTTAAATGTTTCATCTTAATAAAAATTAATTAATATTCTTTTTAGCAATAAGGAAAGTCATCAAAACTCTCCAATTACTAACAAAAATACTAAAATATATTGAAATTGAAGTTTTTTTATAACATTTCTATATGACCTTGAGTATTTTCCCCACTTTAATGAATGCGTTTATTGCTTTTTCCAGATGTTCAGCGGTGTGCGCTGCGGAAAGTTGCACTCTAATTCTTGCTTTCCCTTTTGCCACAACCGGGTAAAAGAACCCTATTACGTAAATACCTTCTTCCAACAACATATTGGCCATATCTTGCGATAGTTTGGCATCATAAAGCATTACGGGAACAATGGCAGAATCTCCTTTTACGATATCAAACCCCGCTTTTATCATTCCTTCTTTAAAATAATTGGTGTTCCATTCTAATTTATCTCTTAAAGATGTGTCTTTTGAAATCATTTCAAATACTTTTAGCGATGCACCAACAATTGCCGGAGCCAATGAATTTGAGAACAAGTAAGGTCTTGAGCGTTGACGCAACAATTCAATTATTTCCTTTTTACCAGTTGTATAACCTCCCATGGCACCGCCCAAAGCTTTTCCAAGAGTTCCTGTAATAATATCCACCCTGCCCATTACATTCTTTAACTCTAAAGTCCCTCTGCCTGTTTTTCCTATAAAACCGGCTGCATGACATTCATCAACCATCACCAACGCATCATATTTATCGGCCAAATCACAAATTTTATCAAGTTGCGCTACAACACCATCCATTGAAAAAACACCATCAGTTGCAATAATTTTAAAGCGATGATTATTTTTATTGGCTTCAATAAGTTGTTTTTCCAAGGAATCCATGTCATTATTTTCATAGCGATATCTTCCGGCCTTACACAAACGCACGCCATCAATAATGGAAGCATGATTTAAAGAATCTGAAATTATGGCGTCTTCATTTGATAAAAGTGGCTCAAAAACACCTCCGTTTGCATCAAAAGCAGCGGCATATAAAATAGTGTCTTCTGTTTTATAGAATTCAGCAATTTTTTGCTCCAATTTTTTGTGAATATCTTGCGTTCCACAGATAAAACGAACCGATGACATACCAAATCCGTGCGTATCCATAGTATCTTTTGCCGCTTGAATCACTTCAGGATTGTTTGACAATCCTAGATAATTATTGGCGCAAAAATTGATAACTTCCTGTCCTGAGCTTATTTTTATCACTGCATCTTGTGATGATGTAATAACGCGTTCAGATTTATACAAGCCTGCTTCTTTAATTTCTTGCAGTTCCTTTTGTAAATGTTGTTGTATTTTACCGTACATGTTGTTTATTTTTTTACAAATTTATACTTTTTCAAACTTCTTCAATTAAAATTTCATCGGTAATATAGACCAATAATTTTTTATCAATGCTGAAATTTAAATTTTCCAGTGCCAAGGCATACGCATTAATTTGAAGGCGATGCTTTTCTTCTGGTTTTCCAGTCTTATAATCAATGATTGCGACATTATTGTCGTTAAAAATCAATCGGTCAGGGATTAATATTTGTTTATCAGCAGTCAGTATTTCCCGCTCACTAAAAACCTTGTTGCCTTGTTTAAAATAACCTGAAAGTTGTTCGTGATTCACCACTTTATTTAGAATAATAGTAAGTTCATTTTGTTCTTCAAGCGTAATTTCACCTTTAAATAAATATTGATTCACAACTTCAACAATGTCATTTTTTGTTTCAATTTTGGATAACATTTCGTGCAGTAAATTCCCATAAATGATTGATTTTCCCTGTTCCGTGTCCCAAAGCAATGATGAATTTGCCACAATTGAAATTTTGTGATTTTTCCATGAATTACCTATAAAACTTTGTTGAATTGTGGTGTTGCTTTCTGCTTTTTTTGAAAAAGGCAATCGCTTTGAGTTTCCAAAACTATATTCTTTTTTTTCCTGATTCCACAACGCACTTTTCTTTAAAAATTGGATAAACAGATCAGAAGTGCATTTGATGTTTTCTACATCTTTACCGCCAGTTTTATCTTCAGTAATCACGTATAATTGTTCTACAGCCCTTGTTAAAGTAACATACAACAAATTAAAATTGTCCAATTCAAGTTCTTCCCTTCGTTGTTCAAACAACTGTTTTCCCTGTTCGCCAATGTAATTTAACTTGTCTCCATAATTTAAAAAAAACTGTTTAATTGGATTCGATTGGCTGTCTGAATACCATACTTTCGGGTTTATTTGTCTATATAGTTCGATATCATAAGGAAAAATAACCACAGGAAATTCCAATCCTTTTGCTTTGTGAATGGTCATAATCCTTACTGCATTTTCAGCCTCTGGAGCAACAATGCTTAGTTTGTCTTTCTTCAATTCCCAAAATTCCAAAAATCCGCCAATGGATACGTTTTTCTTTTGCTGAAATTCAAAAACAACATCCAAAAAGAATTGAATATTTGAATCAGATTCCTTTGCCAAATTGAAACTTCTTATGATGTATTCTATGCTTTCATAAAACGGACTTTGGTGAAATTCATCCACATTAAAGTGTAGCTCGTATTTTTTTAACCCTTCAAAAAATTCGATGGTTGATAAATTAACAAACCGACTAAAAAAATCGTGTTTTTCTTCATTCATTTTAAAATATTCGTACAAAAAATAAAGTAATTTAATTTTGTATTCTTTGTATGAAGGATTTTCAACCACATACAATAAATTGATAATGAAATTTATTTTTTCATTGTTTTTCAGCAGAAGGGTTTCTGAAGAAATAATTTCAATGCCGTTTTCCGATAAATATTTTGCCACAGCAATTCCCTGATTTTTTTTCCGAACCAACACACACACATCATTCTTTTTAAAAGACGGATCTAAATTTTGTATAATTTCAGCGACTTTTTTTGGATAAACGAGCGTTTTATCTTCTTCTTCCTCGTTTTTTTCAACAAATGAAAGTTGCACATAACCTCCCGTTTTATGATTGACATTTTGGCTATTTCCTTCAAAAAATAAATTGCGATAGCTTGCGTTGGATAAATATTGTGAACTATGCTTAAAAAAAGAATTGTTGAAATCAATAATTTCGGAGTAACTTCTGAAGTTTGTTTCTAAGCTGCTTAAAACTTTTTCTACGAAAAACGGGTTGTTGTTTTTGTTTTTTTCTTCGGAAGAAAGCGCAATAAACTGCTCCGATTTTCCGCCTCTCCACCTGTAAATGGATTGTTTTGCGTCGCCAACCAACAACAATTTTCCTGGTTCGCCAAGTTCGTTTTCCGACGAAATTGCGTGGTCTATCAACGGAATTAAATTTTGCCATTGCAATTGAGAAGTATCTTGCATTTCATCAATAAAATAATAGCGAAATTTCTCGCCTATCCGTTCATAAATAAAAGGCGCAGGTTCATTTTTAATGGTATCTCCAATAAGTCGGTTAAACTCTGCATTTAACAAAATGTTATTTTCGCCCTTTAATTCCTGCAGGGAATTGTTGATATAGTTTAAAACCGCCAATGGAATTAAACCCTCAATAATTAAATTGTTTAAAGTATAGCGACCAAACTTTTCCGTAAATAATTTTTTGGATTCATAGTACAATTCCTTTAAAACTGGAGCGATACTCTCAATAATTTGTTTCGAGTTTGCGCTGCATTTCGCCGTGAAAAAATTTTTATTTTCTTCAATAGTAGTGTTTAACCTGCCTTCATATTTTAACTCATCAGCTTTTAAATATTTCAGCTTGGTGAGTTTTTTAAAATGTTTCGGCAGGTCGGCATAGGAAAATTCGTTGTATTCAAGTCCGTTGTCATTAATAATTTGCAGTCCTTTTTCCCCAATACCTAAAAATTCATCTTCAAGCTGCTTATTTTCCTTTTGGAGTTTTTCTTTTAATATCTTAAATTCATCAATGGAAATTTTATTGAGCGATTTTAAATTGGCCGCATCGGTTTCATTCAATATAATTTTGGCAAACGATTTCAGTTCCATTGAAATGTCCCAAGCTTTGTCATCTTCCAATTTTTGAAGCGAATAACTTACCAGTAAATCAGTTAATTTTTTATCGCTTCCAATTTTGGAAATCACCACATCAACTGCTTCGTTTAATAAACTTTCGGCATCCATTTCAACTTCAAAATTTAAAGGAAGGTGCAAATCGTGCGCAAAAGTTCGTATTAATTTATGGGTGAAACTGTCGATTGTCATAATGCCAAATGCGGAATAGTTTTGCAATATGGCATTTAAAACAGCTTGTGACCTTCTAAAAATAAGGGCTTCGGGTAAATTTGATTCTTTACTAATTGCCAGAAACATATCGTTTTTTTCTTCTTTTGAAAAAGTATTCAAATTTTCAATAACGCGTTCTTTCATTTCGCCGGCGGCTTTATTGGTAAAAGTAACAGCTAAAATTTGTTGAAATTTATAGGCATTGTCACTGGTTAAAAGAATTTTTAAATATTCTTTAACCAATGTAAACGTTTTCCCGCTGCCCGCAGAAGCACTATATATTTGAAATGAAGTTGTGTTTTCCACGTAATTTTTTGATGCAAATTACTACTTTAAACACAAAAAGCCGAACAATCTGTTCAGCTTTTTGTGTTATTTTATTACCGCTAAATTTTAATTGTTTTCTTTATAGTTTTGGTAAAAAATTCGAATTAGTGTTTAATAGGGTTTACTTGTTTTATTACCTTTTTAAAATTTTCCACATCAGGTTCTTTTAAAAAGAATTTTATAGCTTCTTTTACAATAGCTCTTGCATTTTCGGCAGGAAATCCTAAGCCCACAGCAATTCTATCCATCATAGAGGTTTTATCAATGGTTGGGTTTCTATCTAAAAATAACATTTTCGTTAAATCGTATAAATGCTCTAACCTTTCATCATAACTTACTGGCCGGTCTATTGGGTGATTATTTGGATTTTTCAAGAGAGCTTCAAATTCAATTTTAGTTATATCGAGCCGAATTGCTAATCTTTCCAATAACCTATATTCTTTATCATCAATTCTATCATCAAATAAAGCAAGTCTAACCAAAGCGGCAAAATGGTCAACGTTTTGATGATGTAATCCTGTTAGATATGAATCTGTATTTGGCATAAATAAAAGTTTTTATTTTAATCATATAAATTTAATAATTTTTATTGAATTTCCCCTCGTTTTTTATAAAATGCTACCTTTGGCAAAATTTGCGGCAATTGAGCAAACAGATTATTGTTAAAACCTACGGACAAGTTGTTGAAGAAAAACAATTGGTTCACTTACTATCAAAGGAAAATCACCATTTTCAAATTTCGAATTTGGTTGGATCTTCATTGTCTTTTATTATTTCTGAAAGTTTTAAAAAAGTTGAAAAACCATTTTTGTTAATCTTTAATGATAAGGAAGAAGCAGCCTATTATTTAAATGATTTGGAGCAGCTTTTAACTGATAAAGATGTGCTTTTTTATCCGGGTTCTTATCGAAGACCTTATCAAATCGAAGAGACTGACAACGCCAATGTTTTATTGCGTTCAGAAGTTTTAAACCGAATTAATTCACGTAAAAAACCGGCAATTATTGTCACCTATCCCGAAGCGCTTTTTGAACAAGTTGTTACGAAGGCAGAATTAAACCGAAACACTCTAAAAATAAGCGTCAATGATAAACTGAGTTTAGATTTTGTGAATGAGGTTTTGTTCGAATACCATTTTAACCGAGTGGATTTTGTGAGTGAACCAGGCGAATTTTCGGTAAGAGGAGGAATCATTGATGTCTTTTCTTTTTCAAATGACGAACCTTATCGTATTGAGTTTTTTGATGATGAAGTGGAAAGTATCCGGACTTTTGATGTTGAAACACAACTTTCTACCGAAAAGATCAATAAAATAAGCATAATTCCCAATGTTGAAAATAAAGCATTGGATGAAAAAAGAGACAGCTTTTTAAAATACATTTCAGACCAAACCATTGTTTTCGCCAAAGATTTAAACCTTATTTTCAATACGTTGGACAACCTTTTCGGTAAAGCAGAAGTTGCCTTTAAAGATTTGCCTTCGGCTTTAAATCACGCAAAACCAAACGAACTTTTTTGTAACGGAGACCTCATAAAAAAACAATTACATGCCTTTTCTTTGGTTGAAATTGTGAATGCAAGAGTTTCTGAAAGTGATTTTAAATCACAGAATGTTGTTGTTTTTAACACAAAACCCCAGCCTTCTTTTAACAAACAATTTGATTTACTCGTTGAAAATTTTCATCAAAACAGTGAAAATGGCTACACAAATTACCTTTTTTGCGATTCACAAAAACAAGCCGATCGTTTTCACGATATTTTTAGCGATCTCGACAAAGAATTGGAATATACGACACTCGTTTTCCCATTGTTTCAGGGATTTATTGATGAAGAAAATAAATTGGTTTGTTATACCGACCACCAAATCTTTGAACGTTATCACAAATTCCGATTAAAAAACGGATACGCCAAAAAACAAACCATCACGCTAAAAGAATTGACCAATCTTGAAATTGGCGATTATGTAACACATATTGATCACGGAATAGGAAAATTTGGCGGACTTCAAAAAATTGATGTCGAAGGAAAACAGCAGGAAGCCATTAAATTGATTTATGGCGATCGTGATATTTTATACATCAGTATTCATTCGCTTCATAAAATTGCTAAATATAACGGCAAAGACGGCACAGCGCCTAAATTGCATAAATTGGGTTCTGGCGCCTGGAAAGCATTAAAACAAAAAACAAAATCACGTATTCGTCATATTGCCTTCAATTTAATTGAATTGTATGCGAAACGAAAAATGCAAAAAGGTTTTCAATACCGTCCAGACAGTTATTTGCAGCACGAACTGGAAGCCAGCTTTTTGTATGAAGACACGCCGGATCAATCTTCTTCAACCCAAGATGTGAAAAATGACATGGAAAATGAACGACCAATGGACCGTTTGGTTTGTGGCGATGTAGGTTTCGGAAAAACAGAAATTGCCATCAGGGCGGCTTTTAAAGCGGTTGATAACGGTAAACAGGTCGCTATTTTGGTGCCAACCACCATTTTGGCTTTTCAACATTTTAAAACCTTTGGCGAGCGCTTAAAAGATTTTCCAATTACCGTAGAATATTTAAACCGATTTAGGACGGCAACACAAAGAAAAGCTGTTCTAAAAGGATTGGAAGATGGTTCTGTTGACATTGTTATAGGAACGCATCAGCTTACCAATTCAGCCATAAAATACAAAGATTTGGGCTTGTTAATTGTTGATGAAGAACAAAAATTTGGCGTGGCCGTTAAAGATAAATTGAAAACTTTAAAAGAAAATATTGATACGCTAACGCTAACCGCAACGCCAATTCCACGAACCTTGCAATTTTCATTGATGGCAGCGCGCGATTTATCGGTCATCAACACACCGCCACCGAATCGTGTTCCCATTGAAAGCAATGTAATTCGTTTTAGCGAAGAAACGATTCGAGATGCCATTCGCTATGAAATTCAGCGGGGCGGACAAGTGTTTTTTATTCATAACCGAATCGAAAACATTAAGGAAGTTGCCGGAATGTTACAGCGATTGGTTCCTGATGCGAAAATAGGAATTGGCCACGGACAAATGGAAGGCAAAAAGCTGGAAGGCTTGATGCTTGGTTTCATCAACAATGAATTTGATGTCTTGGTTTCCACAACTATTGTTGAAAGCGGTTTGGATGTGCCAAATGCTAACACCATTTTTATTAACAATGCCAACAATTTTGGCTTGTCTGATTTGCACCAAATGCGCGGACGCGTTGGGCGATCGAATAAAAAAGCGTTTTGCTATTTTATTACACCTCCTTACCACATGATGACCGATGACGCCCGAAAAAGAATTCAGGCGATTGAATTGTTTACAGAGTTGGGAAGCGGCATTCAAATTGCGATGAAAGATTTGGAAATTCGTGGCGCAGGTGATTTATTGGGTGGTGAACAAAGCGGGTTTATCAACGATATTGGTTTTGAAACCTATCAAAAAATATTGAATGAAACCATAGAGGAATTAAAAGAAAATGAGTTTAAGGAATTGTACAAAGACACTTCTGAAAAACCAAAAGATTACGTAAAAGAAATTCAGATTGATACCGATTTTGAAATTCTTTTTCCGGATGATTATGTCAATGTGATTTCTGAACGCTTAAATTTATATACCAAATTAGGCGAACTTAAAACCGAAGATGAATTGCAAAAATTCGAATTGGAATTGATTGACCGTTTCGGCGAACTTCCTATTCAAGTAGTGGATTTGTTAAACAGTATGCGACTAAAATGGATTGCAAAATCTTTGGGGCTTGAACGCCTTATCCTGAAAAAACATAAAATGATTGGTTATTTTGTTTCCAATCAGCAAAGTTCCTTTTACCAAACGCCTGTTTTTACCAAAGTTTTGCAATTTGTTCAGCAAAACACCCTCAGCTGCACCATGAAAGAAAAAGAAACAAAAAAAGGATTGAGATTGTTGCTAACCTTTGATAAAATTACTTCCATAAATAAAGCTTTGGCAACGCTTCAAAAAATATAATCATTGAAAAAGCAACATTTAAAACACATTTTAGAACTTAATATTGCAGTGCTTTTAATTAGCACTTCAGGTGTTTTGGGCCGTTTTATATCAATGCCACCGCCTGTAACCATTTGGTTGCGCTGTATTTTTGCCGCCCTTATTTTGGGTGCCTTTTGTTGGTATAAAAAAATTGACTTAAAAATTTATGGCAAAAGAGACTTTAAAGCTATTTTACTGAGTTCCTTCTTTCTCGGCGCGCACTGGATCACCTATTTTTATGCGCTTCACCTTTCAAGTGTTGCCATTGGAATGCTGAGTTTATTCACTTATCCGGTAATTACTGCTTTACTGGAGCCGATATTTTTTAAGACAAAATTGAATAAAACACATATTTTATTGGGCATTATTGCATTGGTTGGCATTTATTTTTTAGCGCCCGAATTTAATTTGGAAAGTAATCTTACAAAAGGTGTGCTTTCCGGATTGCTCTCTTCCGTGTTTTACGCCCTAAGAAATATTATGATGAAACAAAAAATTGCACAATATTCAGGCTCAATGCTTATGTTTTATCAGCTTGTTATTGTTTCATTGTTTTTATGGCCGGTGCTTTTTTTCTTTGAAGCAAAACCAACTTCAGAAGATTGGATGGCTTTGCTCACTTTGGCCTTGTTAACAACAGCGGTTGGACATACGCTTTTTGTGATGAGTTTCAAAAATTTCTCTATTAGCACCGCGAGTATTATGAGTAGCGTTCAACCTGTTTATGGCGTTTTATTTGGCATGTTTTTGTTGCATGAAATTCCTTCGGGAAATACCTTAATCGGCGGATTTCTAATTCTGACAACAGTAGTTATAGAAAGTGTTCAGTCACACAGAAAAATATAATATGGAATTTTTCAGAATTATTGATAAACAAGCCACTGAAGTACAGCTTCAAACTAAGATCCACCCAAAAAGTGTAGAAGAATTTACAGAATCGATGCTGTTTCTTGAAAGCCTTGAAACCAATTTTAAAGGCATAACGCTTTGGGGAGAATTCAACATCAGTTACGATAAAATAAATGGTGGTGTTCGTTTTGCTCTTTTGGATTGTCCAAATGCATTATCTTGGACAATTACTGCTGGTTTTCCTCCGGAACAAGACAAAATAATTTTGCATTGCACCATCAACAGAACCCAAAAACCCATCGAATTTATTGAAGAAATTGAGGAATTTATGGATGAATGGGAAGAAGGTTTAAAAAGAGTATTTTAAATCCCAACAACTCCATTTTACAAAAATAATTTACATACCTCTCTACCAATTTTCAGAGCCCTTCTTTAATATTTAATTAAATTTTTCACGCCCAATTATTTATTGGTTTATTAAAATTAAAACAGTATTCAATCAGGAAATGTGTGAATTATATAAGATATTCATATAATAATGTAACTCCGTCTTAACTGATGTGCATAGCTTTGCTGCATAATCAAAACGAAAAGGATATCCAATTGCAATTATTCCATTGGTACCTAAAATAATTAACTCTAAATAAACTTACAAAACATGAAACATTTAAAAATGGCCATACTGGCTTTATTTCTAATTACTGGTTTAAGTAATGTAAATGCACAAGACAAAAATAATCCCTGGGCAATAGGCATTGGCGTAAACGCAGTAGATTTTTACCCTACAAATGCAGGTCTATCCGGTCATGGAGGTTGGGGTGACGAGTTTTTTAATGCAGGCGACCATTACAATATGCTTTCTGCAGTATCAAAAATTACTGTCGGTAAATATTTAGCAGATGGATTTAGTATTGAAGCAGCAGGTACTTTAAACAAAATAACTAAAGTTGGAGACAATAGCGTTAGTAATTTAGCCTATTTTGGATTGGATGGCGCTTTAAAGTATAACTTTAATAATATAGCAGGGGAAACCTCATGGTTTGATCCATATGCAACATTAGGTGGGGGGTATACCTGGTTAGATGATTTAGGTGCTGCTACAGCTAATGGTGGTTTAGGATTTAATATATGGTTCAATGACAATCTTGGATTAAATGTTGAATCAAAATACAAACACACATTTGACAGCAAAATTGTGCAACATTTTCAACATTCTGTAGGATTTATATTCAAATTTGGAGGAACTGACACTGATGGTGACGGTGTTTATGACAAAGATGATGCTTGTCCAGATGTATTTGGATTGGCTGCATTTAATGGCTGTCCTGACACTGACAGTGATGGTGTTGTTGATTCTAAAGATGATTGCCCTACTGTAGCCGGTTTGGCAGCTTTAAACGGTTGTCCAGATGCTGATGCTGATGGAATTGCCGATAAAGATGATGCTTGTCCAAATGAAAAGGGAACAAAAGCAAACAAAGGTTGTCCAGACACAGATGGTGACGGTGTTGTTGATAAAGACGATGCATGTCCTACTGTAGCCGGTCCAGCTGACAATAAAGGTTGTCCTTGGCCAGATACTGACAGTGATGGTGTTACAGACAATGTAGACAAATGTCCAACTGTTGTAGGTCCAGCTTCAAATTATGGTTGTCCGGTAGCACCAACTGTTGAGGTTATGGCTACTTTAAACGAGTATGCAAGAACTATCTTATTTGATACTGGTAAAGCAACTTTCCACAATGAATCTATCGATATCTTAAAATCAATGACTGCGATATTCAAAGATTATCCACAAGCAGATTTTGTAATTGCGGGTCATACTGATAGTGTAGGTTCTGATAAATCAAACCAATTATTATCTGAAAGAAGATCGGCTGCTGTTAGAGATTATTTAATCTCAAATGGTATCAATGCTGAAAGATTGACAACTGTAGGTTTTGGAGAAAGTAAACCAATTGACACAAATAAAACCGCTGCAGGTCGTCATAACAACAGACGTACTGAAGTGACTTTAAAAAATTAAATATCATCAATTTATAAAATTGAAAATCGTCTGAAATTAATTTTTTAGACGATTTTTTTGATAAATATTTTATATGAAATTCCTGTTTTAAACCTTAAACCACAAACGCAACTTTAAAATAATCGTTTTCATTCCACTTTATCAATTTTCAGAGCCCTTCTTTAATGTTTATTTAAAGTTTTTACTCTCAATTGTTTATTGGTTTATTAAAATTAAAAAAGTATACAAACACGAAATGTGTGAATTATGTAAGATATTCTTATAATAATGTAACCCTTCCAATACTTAAGCGTTTAGCTTTGTACCATCATGAAAACACTTGGAAAACCAAATAGAAAATGTACTTTTGTTAATTGAATTAATTAAATCTAAATATTTAAACATGAAAAAAATTACTTTAAGCATAATGCTATTATGTATTATATCTTTAAACGCACAGGAAAAGAACTACAACCAATGGTCTTTTGAGACTGAAGCCGGGGTTCACAAAGTTGCTAATAAATTCGCTCCTGGGTATCGCGAAAATACCCCAGCCTTATGGGGAGCTGGTATTGGAGTACGTTACATGATCAATGAAAAATTTGGTGCAAAACTTGATTTTGGTTACAGCAACATTCAAGATGGAGATCATAGTAAACCATTTGAAACCAACTATTACAGAACTAGTTTGCAAGGTGTTGTGAACTTGGGCAATGTGCTTGGTTTTAAAAGCTGGACCAATACTTTTGGCTTGTTAGCTCATGCTGGTGGGGGATATTCTGCACACAAACCAAAATCCCCAATTGATTATAACAATGCAGATCAAATGTTGAATTTTATCGTCGGGATTACTCCTCAAATAAAATTGAGCGACCGTGTAGCACTTACCGGTGATTTTAGTTTTATTGATCACACACAACAATCTGTTTCTTGGGACGGAACAACGTCAGATGTAGGTAAAAATTTCACTGGTGTGATTTTGAATGCCAATGTTGGTCTTACTTTCTACTTAGGTAAAAAAGCCACTCATGCAGACTGGTATTCAGAAACAGATGTAATTATGAGCAAATTGGATTCTTTGGACCTACGTCTTTCTAAAGTTGAAACTGACATGATGGACACAGACAAAGATGGAATTGCAGACTATTTGGATCAAGAAGCAAATACCGCTGCTAATGTTGCAGTTGACTCTAAAGGTCGTGCTGTGGATTTAAACAAAGATGGTATTCCAGACGCGATGTTAGCGCCTTTAGATGCTCGTTACGCCAATAAAGCAGACATTCAAGGTGTTAGAATCATCAAAGAATTGATTGACAATGGTTATGTAAATGTATATTTCCATTTCAACAGTACAACTGCTACAGATTATTCTTTACAATCTGTAAACTATTTGATTATATATATGAATGAAAATGCAGAAGCGAAAGCAGAACTTATTGGTTACGCAGATGAACTTGGAGATGTATCTTACAATCAAAAACTTTCTGAAAAAAGAGCAAATAAAGTACAAGAAATATTAGTTGCTGCAGGAATTGACGCTGCCCGTTTAACCGTTCGCGGTGGTGGTGAAGATGCTTCAGTTGATAAAAATTCTACAGCTGCGCGTCAATTGGTTCGTCGTGTAACTTTTAAATTGAAATAGTATTTCACACAACTTATCTAAATATAAAAATCCCTGCTGTTTTTCAACAGCAGGGATTTTTTACTTTTTTGTAAATTAAAACTTTATGTAAGTTTCTTAATTTAAAAACTTAAACGGCAAATGCTACCTTAAAATAATCGTTCACGTCAATCACCATCATTCCTGCTTCTTCTGCTGCATTCATACCCAATATCCCATCTTCAAAAACAACGCAATCCTGCGGATTAACCCCCATTAATTCAGCGCATTTCAAAAATGTTTCAGGGTGTGGTTTGTGTTTTAAAATATCATTGGAAGTAATAACGATGTCGAAATAATTTTCAAAACCAATTACTTCCAAGGTTTTTTTTGCGCCGTTTTTTGTACTTCCGGTTCCGATAGACATCGGCATAACAGTATGGTATTTCCTAATAACGTCGGTAACCACAGATATTTCTTCCGTTGAATCAACTAAGGTTTTAAAATGGGTTTCTTTCACTTTTCCAACTTTATCAGGATTCATTTTTGTACCAAACATTTCGTTTAGTTTTTCAATAGTGGCCTTTCTTGGCATTCCTGTTAACTGCAAAAACAAATCTGCATTAAAGTCAATTCCGTAAGGTAACACCGCCTTTCGCCAAGATGTAAAATGATTTGGCATGGTGTTGGCGATGGTGCCGTCTAAATCGAAAATAAGTGCCTTTGCTTGTTGCGGTATTTTAATCATAATTTTATTTAAGCTGCAAAAATACAGCTATTAAATTATTTTAACGTAAACCAATCTGCTTAAATGGCTTCATACAATTTCCCCGGCAATGGTTTTACCATCCCTTTCATTTCTAAACTAAATAATAATGCTGTGGTTTGATGAATGGGGAAATTGCAGTTTAGAGAAATTAAATCGATGAGTTCTTTGCCGTTTTCCGTCAAAAAATTATACATCAAAAGTTCATTTTCCGTCAATTCGACAAAAAGTTGTTTTTGAATGGGTTTTTTGACGTTTTGCGGACTTTCCCAATTCAACATGTCAATCAAATCTTTTGCTGAAGTTAATATGGCGGCTTTGTTATTTTTAATTAAATCATTGCAGCCTTTACTGTACATGTCGGTGCTTCTTCCCGGAACAGCAAACACATCTCGGCTGTAAGAATTCGCAATATCGGCAGTGACCAAAGATCCTCCTTTTTCGGCAGATTCAATAATAATGGTGGCTTCAGACATTCCTGCTACAATTCTGTTCCGCTTTAAAAAATTTTCGCGCTGTGGCTGGTCATTGTGCCAAAAATCGGTGAGAAATCCGCCGTTTTTATGAATCTCGGTAATGTACTTTTTATGAATTTTTGGATAAACCTCTTCAAATCCGTGCGCCAAGACACCAATTGTTTGCAAGTTGTTTTTAATGGCCGATTTGTGCGCGCAAATATCGACACCATAAGCAAAACCGCTTACAATAATCGGATTGTATTCTTTCAATTCGCTTATTAATTTTTCACAAAAATCCCTTCCGTAACCAGTAATTTGTCGGGTTCCCACAATGCTGATAATTGGTCCCGTGTTTAAATCAATATTTCCTTCCTTAAAAAGCAAAATTGGACCATCAATGCAATGTTTTAATCTTTCTGGGTAATTTTTATCTGTAAAATAAAGCGTTTCAATATTGTTTTTCTGAATATATTTTAGTTCTTCTTCGGCTTCTTTTAAATTGGCAGGGTCGAATAAATGTTTAACAGAAAGGGTGCCAAAACCAAAAATGTTTTCAATGTTTCTACGCTTCTCTTTGAACACTTCTTTTGCACTTCCACAATGCGCAAGCAACTTTTTTGCGTTAATGTCGCCAATACCTTTAACGCGCTGCAACGCCAAAACGTACAGTAAATCTTCTTCGAGCATATTTAACAATTTGAATGTCAATATATAAAATTATTGTTAATAAAAATTAGGGATAACTTTAAATTTAAATGCAGATTGTATTATATTTGTTTCAATGACTTTATCAAACTACATAAGCGATTTATTATACCGATACGAATGTGTGATTGTGCCAAATTTTGGCGGTTTTGTAACCAACGAAATTTCGGCAAAAGTGAATCATTTTACACACACTTTTTATCCGCCATCTAAACAATTATCATTCAATTCCCATTTACAAAATAATGACGGATTGCTAACAAACTATGTTGCTTCCGCCAAAAAAATTTCCTATTCAGAAGCATTGGAATCTATTGAAAAAGAAGTGGCTGAGTGGAAACTACTACTCAATGTTGAAGTGCTTGAATTGGAAAATATAGGGTCGCTAAAATTAAATAAAGAACGCAAACTCATTTTTGAACCTGTAAAGTCACTTAATTATTTAACGTCCTCTTTTGGGTTGGGTTCTTATGTTTCGCCAGCAATAAAACGCGCTGTTTTCAAGGAAAAAGTTAAACAGCTGGAACCATTTACAACTGAAGAAACCAAACGAAAAACACCTGCATTTATTAAATATGCGGCAACTGCAGCAATTCTTTTTGCCCTGGGCACCGTAAGCTGGAACGAATACCAAAAAATGGAGTACAATAATTTGGTTGCCGAAACTGAACAACAACAAAAGAAAGTTGAAAAAACAATTCAGGAAGCTACTTTTGTGATTTCCAATCCTTTGCCGGCAATTACCTTAAATGTCACTAAAGAAATCTATAATTACCACATTATAGCAGGTGCTTTTAGAGTTCCTGAAAATGCAGAGAAAAAATTGCAATCCTTACTTCAAAAAGGATACAATGCTAAAATTTTAGGTATTAATAAGTGGAATCTAACTGAGGTCTGCTACGAAAGCTTTATCGACAAAAATGAAGCAATAAACAAGTTATACCATATTAAAAAAACAGAGTCAGAAAATGCTTGGCTGTTGATTAAAGAATACTAAACTTTCACTATTATGGCCGCTTATTCTTCCATAAAATAGCTATATTATTTTTTGAAAAAAATTCAATTGACCATGGTAAAAACATCAAAGGAATCCTTAACAATATTAACTGATATTGTTTTACCCGCAGACACAAATCCCTTAGGAAATTTATTTGGAGGCGAATTATTGGCGCGAATGGACAGGGCCTGCAGTATTTCGGCACGTCGTCATTCCCATGCAATTGTTGTAACCGCATCTGTAAATCATGTGGCTTTCAACAATGCTGTTCCTGTGGGCAGTGTGGTGACTATTGAAGCCAAAGTTTCAAGAGCTTTTAGGTCGTCCATGGAAATTTATGTAGATGTTTGGATTGAAGATCTTAAATCTCAGGAACGTTCAAAAGTAAATGAAGGCATTTACACTTTTGTAGCTGTTGATAAATATGGAAAAACCATTGCTGTTCCTCAAATAGAACCTGAAACTCCTCTTGAAAAAGAACGTTACGAAGGTGCTTTACGCCGTAAACAATTAAGCTTAATCCTTTCCGGAAAAATGAAACCTACTGATGCCGACGAATTACGGGCATTATTTGTAGGGTAAACCTTACATCTTATATATCCAGGAAGCCGGGTTTTCCGTTGTTACATTTCGTGATAACACAAATCCCAAAATTGTTTTTCCTGTAATTTTGTCTGTGAAAATAGTTCCAATTTCTTCTTTTGTTTTTACTTTATCACCTGTGTTTACAAAAACACTTTCCAAATTTTTATAGACTGTAATATAATCACCGTGCTGTATGAGAACAGCTTTTAAATTTCCACCCAGAACCTGAACCGACAACACAGTACCTTCAAAAACAGCACGCGCCTTGCTACCGCTATCTGTTGTAATTCTAACGCCATTACTTTGTATGGTGGCCGTTTTAACAATAGGATGTGGTTGTTTTCCGTAATAGGTAGAAACATATCCCTTTTCAACAGGCCAAGGCAATTGTCCTTTGTTAGCCGTAAATTTTGAAGCCAATTCCTTAGCTTCGGCTGTAAGGGTGAAAGTTGCTGATGTGGTGTTTGATGTGTTTTTATTGGAAGCAGCGATGGCATCTCTAATTATTTTATCTATTTGGGCCTCAATTTTCCGTTCTTCTTTTTGAAATTGCCGTACCTGCCTTTTATATTTATTTTCTTTATTCTTAACCTTGCTCAATAAGCCTTCCTGCTCCTTTTTTTCTTTTTGAATTACGGTTTGCTCTTGCTGTTTTTTAGTTAACAATTCTTGTTTTTGCTTCTTTTTTGCTACTAAATCATCTGTTAATTCTTGAATTTCCAGTATTTTTTGTTGAATTTCTTCTCCCTGATTTTTTCTAAAACTGGAGTATTGCTTCATATACTGAAAACGTTTATAACCCTGATAAAAAGTTTCAGAAGAAAGCAAAAACATAATTCTGCTATTTTGGGACTTGCTTTTGTATGATTTATAAATCATGGTTGCATAATCCTTTTTAAGCGCTTCCAAATCACGTTCATTTTTGTTTATTTCTAATTGATTTAAGTAAATTTCATTTCCTAACTCAGAAGTTTCATTTGAAATAATAGAAATTAATTCTTCCCTTTTGCTAATTTTATCATTTAAATCCTTTACATCAATAAGTAAATTATTTTCTGTCCTTTTTGTATTGGAAAGCAAGGCATTTATATAAACAATATCTTTTTGAATTTGCGCTCGACGAGCCTCTAAGCCCTCTTGCTTTTTGTTTTGAGACAACACTATTGCACTTACAAAAAGTGCTGAAATAAGAAAGATAGACTTAAATTTAAACTGCATTATTTTAAACTAATTTCTTTGTAACCAGTTGGAATATCAAATGGAAAGGTTAATTCTTCATTAAAATCAACCGACTTATATTCAATATTTATAGTGGTTAATTTTTTATGGTCTGTGGCTCTAATATTAATTTTTTCGGGGAACTGCTCTCCTTTAATATTTTTATAATTTGCGTAGGAAACAGATAACAATTGTTGTTTTTCCGTATTCGTAATTTCTTGGCGGCTCAATTTAAAATTTTCGGGATTCATAAAAAACAAAATGCCAAACAGTTCATTCTCCCTTTTTGGAGAAATTTCATACAATTGATTGTCTATTTTAGAATCATATTTTCCTTTTCTTAGGTTTAAAACGGCTTGGCCCAACAATATATTTTGAACCTTTTCATAATCCAATTCCGTTCCAAGCCATTTGCTTAACAAGGAAAAATCTCCATCAAAATAAGTGCCTTTCAATTTTTCATAATAACGCACTCTATTGGGCGTTATTTTAACTTTCGCTAAAGGAAATCCAAATTTAGTGGCGCTCATCCAAATTGTTTTGTCTGTTTCAATGCGGAGTCTAATATTGATAGAGGTTGACATTTTACTGTCGGTATATTTTGCATTTAAATTTGCACTCACCGTTTTCTGATTAAAATTATGGTCGTAGTGATTGCTAATTATTTTTTTTGTGGAAATATTTTCAATAATATCCATATGCGTCAGGCTTTTTTTGCTTTTACATGAAGTAAGCGCTATTAACATCAAAATTCCTATTTTAAAATAATGTTTCATCATTTAATTTTCTTTTCTTAACGCAGTGGCTCGTTGTTTGTATTTTACTGCTTCACTTTTATTATCCAACTTTTCATAACTTATTGAAAGTTGCTCATAAAAATCGGCTTCCATTGCAGTGTTATCAATAACAAAATCAATGCCAAGAGTTAAAATAGCAATTGCTTCCGTATATTTTCCCAGCCTATTTAAGGCCAAGCCATTCATTTTATATAAATAGGGCTGCGCCGGAAACAACTCCAAAGCCTCTTTACTGTCGGCATAAACCAATTCAAAAAGTCCCCCTGAAGCTTCAATATCCAAAATTTTCCGCACTATTTTAAATTCCTTATTGTTTGTGTATGATTTTTTTAAGGATTTAATATCGATATTTTCATTGTTAATGTCAGCTGGTTTTTGAATGTTTTGCTGAAGTAATTTTCTATTCTCCAAAAAACTTTTAAAAGCTTTTAATTTTAAAGTTGACATGGCGTTTTCCTCCATTTTCGAAATCAAATCCTCCGCATCCGCAAAATTTTGGTTTTGGATGTAAATAAAAACCAATTCTTCCGTATCTTTTGATGTATATTGACGAATCTGTTTTTGAACTTCAATGGCTTTGTTGAAATTCCTTTGCGCTTTTAAAATAGCCACTTTATGCTGTAACAAATAATAATTTTCAGGATCTAGCGACAAGGCTTTATCAATAAACAGGTTTGCCTCAAAATAATTGTTTAATTCCAAATGGTTTTTTGAAAATTCGAATAAAACGGAAACGTTTGCAACATCTATTTCATTGCACAATTCTAAACTTTCAATGGCTTTGCCATAGTTTTTTATGGCTTTTTGCTTTAAAGCCTCAAAAAAATGGGTTTGAAATTTTAGGCTGTTTTCTTCTTCAATATTTATTTCCTGGGCATACGAAAAACTTGAAATGAATAATATTCCAACAGCTATTATCCGATGCAAATTCTTAGTTTTCATACAGTGTTGCAATATACAATTTATTCAAACGAAAAAAATGATAATTAGGGGATTAGAAAAGTGAAAAGAGAACAAAGATTTTGGCAATTGGGGCTTTTAGATTCCCTTAGGAATGGCATCTATTAATTTTTGGGCGTAGGCTGTTTTTGGGGATTCATAAATGGCATTGGCATCTCCAATTTCCTCAATTTTACCATTATTCATCACCAACAATTGATCGGCCATATATTTTACGACCGCCAAATCGTGTGAAATAAAAATATAAGTAAAGCCAAAAACAGCTTTAAGTTCATTCAATAAATTTAATACCTGTGCCTGCACGGAAACATCAAGAGCTGAAACCGATTCGTCACAAATAATCAATTTCGGTTTTAGGACAATCGTTCGTGCAATGCCAATCCGCTGGCGTTGTCCGCCCGAAAATTCATGTGGATAGCGGTAAAAATGCTCCGCTGGCAAACCAACGCGTTCCAAAAGTTCAAAAACATATGTCTTTCGTTCTTCGGAAGAGTTTAAAATATTGTGAACTTTCATTGGTTCCATCAATGCTTTTCCCACAGGAATTCTTGGATTAAGCGACGAAAACGGATCCTGAAAAATAATCTGAACTTCTTTTCTGAAATTTTTCAATTCCTCTTTTGAAAGGATGGTAACATCCTTTTGTTTGTAAAAAATCTGCCCTTTGGTGGCTTTTTCCAAATGCAGAATAGTACGGCCCAATGTGGTTTTCCCGCAACCTGATTCACCCACCAATCCCAAGGTTTCCCCTTCAAAAAGCTGAAAAGACACCTCGTCAACCGCTTTTACCGGATTGGATTTTCCAAAGAAAAAAGATTTTTCAGTATTAAAATAAGTCGCCACATTTTTAACTTCCAGCAAGGGTTTTGACGCATAGATTTTGGTGTGAAATTCGTTGCGTTGTTCTTTTGTGTACACTTCATTGTCTACCGTATTTTCTATAAAATCTTTTACGGTGGGCAACTTTTTTAAACGTTCTTTTAAGTTGGGTTTGGAATTTATAAGTGCTTTGGTATAGTTATGAACAGGGTGTTTAAAAACCTGGTTTACATTTCCCTGTTCCACAATTTTTCCCTGATACATCACCAAAACGGTATCTGCTATTTCCGAAACCAAAGCCAAATCGTGGGTGATAAAAATAATGCTCATTTCAGTTTCTTGCTGAAGCGCTTTCAGCAATTCCATAATTTCCTTTTGGATGGTTACATCCAGCGCTGTGGTAGGTTCGTCGGCAATTAAAATTTGTGGTTTGCAGGCAATCGCCATCGCTATCATCACCCGTTGTTTTTGTCCGCCTGAAAGCTGATGCGGATATTGGTTATACATGGTTTCTGCCCGTGGCAGTTTTACTTTATTTAAAAGTTCAATAACCTGTTTTTTAGCTTCCTTTTTTGATAGTTTTTTGTGCTGCAACAAAATTTCCAAGACCTGATAACCGCATGTTAAACTTGGATTTAAAGAACTCATGGGCTCTTGAAAAATCATAGAGATTCTATTTCCCCTGATTTTTTGAAAATATTTTTCTGAAGTTGTTTGTAAATTGGTGTTGTTGAATAAAATACTGCCGGTTATGGTCGTATTTTTTGGCAGCAATCCTAAAATGGCCAATGCAGTTACCGATTTTCCACTTCCCGATTCGCCGACAATTCCCAGAATTTGTTGTTGGCCCAATTCAAATGAAACTTCATTAACCACCTTATTTAGCTCAACATCTGAGCCAAATGAAACTGATAAATTCTGTACTTTTAAAATAGGTTCCATAGAATTAACATTGGTATTTCTGCAAAATGAGTGCATTGTTTTTCTTGGTTACGAATATAGCCAAATTTGAACAAATTTAGGATGTCAGTCTGTTTTTGGTGGCTAATTTTACCAATCCGACAGCGGAAACCATCGCCCAGCAAGCTTCCAGTATTACAAAAGGGATATAATTTAAAAGCACAGAGGCCAAACACGCAATGCCGGCGCCCATAAAATTTAAAAGCAAATAGGATAAACTGTCGGTCTTAATCTTGTCTTTTAAGTTCAAAAAGAACGCCAATAAAAGTAGGGTTACGCCAATAAATCCTATCCAGTCGATATAGTTCATGCTTGTTTTATTAAAAGATTTCACAAATGATTGCGAAAGTAAAATTATAAAAATTAACGTTACCAATCAGTGCCTAAAATTTTAATCAACATTAATAATCAATTATTCATTTTTAATTAAAGTCTCGCTAAGGATTGTAGCGAAAATACCTTTTTTCGGTTTTTACCGATAAAAAGATAATCACCTCTCTTTTATTTTCATAGGAGTTCAGTGAACTTTGATTGTATTGAAAAGACTGACCCGCAGGGTAACGCCCAAAAATTTCAGGTGATTATTCCCGAAATTGTTTCTCGGTTTTATTGCGTACTTTTGCAAAAATTTGAAATATGAATTATTTATCCGTTGAAAATATAACGAAATCCTTTGGTGAAGTGGCGCTTTTTAGCAATGTTTCATTCGGCATAAATAAAGACCAAAAAATTGCCTTTATCGCCAAAAACGGTACTGGTAAAACCACCATATTAAATATTATTGCGGGATTGGAGAGTCCGGACAGCGGACAAGTAGTGTCACGCAATGGAATAAAAATTGAATATTTGTCGCAGCAAGACAATTTAGACGATAATTTAACGGTGGAGGAAACCATTTTTAATTCGGACAATGAGACCTTAAAGGCAATTGAGGAATATGAAAAAGCGTTAAATAATCCGAATGATGAGAAAGATTACCAAGTGGCTTTTGAAAAAATGGAAAGGCTTAATGCATGGGACTTTGAAACCCAATACAATCAAATTTTATCCAAATTAAAATTAGACGATTTAACGCAAAAAGTGAGTACGCTTTCCGGAGGCCAGCGCAAAAGATTGTCTTTGGCGGTGATTTTAATCCATAAATCCGATATGTTGATTTTGGATGAGCCCACCAACCATTTGGATTTAGAAATGATTGAGTGGCTTGAAAACTATTTTCAGAAAGAGAAAATAACCCTTTTAATGGTAACGCATGACAGGTATTTTTTAGAGCGTGTATGCAATGAAATTATTGAATTAGATCAGGGAAATTTATATACTTACAAAGGAAATTATTCCTACTTTTTAGAGAAAAAAGAAGAGCGGTTAGTAATGGAACAAGCCAATGTTGACAAAGCCAAGAACCTGTTTGTTAAAGAGTTGGATTGGATGCGCCGGCAGCCAAAAGCGCGTACCACAAAATCCAAGTCGCGGATTGACGATTTTTTCGTAATAAAAGAGGCAGCGCACAAACGAAGGGACAACCATAAAGTTCAGCTGGAAATTGATATGGAGCGTTTGGGTTCTAAAATTGCAGAATTTCATCATGTTTCAAAATCGTTTGACGATTTGAAAATTTTGGACAAGTTTGATTATGTTTTCCAACGGAATGAGCGCATTGGTATTATCGGAAAAAACGGCACCGGGAAATCATCTTTTATTAAGATGCTTACTGGACAAATTCCAGTTGATTCAGGTAAAGTGGTGATTGGGGAAACCATAAAATTCGGCCACTATTCACAAGACGGAATCGTGATAAAACCTGGCCAAAAAGTGATTGAAGTGATTAAGGAATTTGGGGAATATATTCCGCTTACAAAAGGAAGGAAAATTTCGGCAGCCCAATTGCTGGAACGTTTTATGTTCAGCAGAAAAAGGCAGTACGATTTTGTGGAGAAATTAAGCGGAGGAGAACGCAAACGCCTGTATTTATGCACGGTTTTAATCCAAAATCCAAACTTTTTAATCCTGGATGAGCCCACAAACGATTTGGATATTGCGACTTTAAATGTATTGGAAAACTTTTTGCTCGATTTCCCGGGCTGTTTGATTGTGGTTTCTCACGACAGGTATTTTATGGACAAAATTGTGGACCATCTTTTTGTGTTTAAAGGCGATGGCGTTATTGAAGATTTCCCCGGAAATTATACCGATTACAAAGTGTATGAAGAGTCCAAACCTGCGGAAGAAAACACCGCCACAAAAAATACTGATTCCAGAAGCAAAACAACCAACAAATCAAAATTGTCGTTTAAAGAGAAAAAGGAATACGATTCCCTTGAAGGAGATATAGCTTCTTTGACAACGAAAAAAAATGACATTGAAACCAAGTTCTTGGATACGACACTTTCTGTTGAAGAAATCAATGAGCTATCATTAAAACTTGAAGCAATCAATGAAAAAATTGAACAAAAAGAAGCCCGTTGGTTCGAGCTTTCTTCGATGTTGGAAGAATAGCCCCAAAGTGGGGATTTTTGATTAAAGAAGAAATTTATACATACTTATAGCAAATAGCCAATTAGAAAAGAGAATAGAGATAAAAGACGAATAAGTTAGTAAACAGTTGGCAGTTGAACATCTCAGCTATTAAACAAATAAACGATTAAACAAATCAACAATAATCCAACTACACATGAACAATGTTTAGCTCATCAATCAGCGGTTCATTGTTAAATCGCAACAGCAATTGGGCAACGGCAATGGTGTCTTTTTCACAATACACGGCAATACGCGCCACATCTTTTTCCTTATAATACACGCCGCAAACATCGCTGCCGCTAATGTCATCTTTCGGGGAAGGAATATTTAATATCAATGCGAGCAATTTTAAGGAAGTGTAGTGTTTGTAATCGCCAAATTTCCATAGCTCCAAAGTGTCTAAATGTGAAATTTCCCAAGGTTTTTTTCCGAATAAATTCAGTTTTTCCGGCAAGGCTATTTGATTGATAATCATTCTTCTGGCAATATAAGGAAAGTCAAATTCTTTTCCGTTATGCGCACATAAAACGTGCTCGGGTTTTTTAAAATGGCTTTCCAGCAACTTTTTAAATCCGTTCAAAATAAGCACTTCATCATCGCCAAAAAAAGAGGTGACGCGAAACTTCCTGTTTTTGGAATTGAAGTTGACAAAATACCCTACTGAAATACATACAATTTTACCAAATTCCGCCCAAATACCCGCACGTTCATAAAATTCATCGGATGTCACTTCTTCTTTACGTTGATAGGCCGTTTTTTGGGCAAAAAGTTCTTGCTTTTCTTCAGACAGTTCAGAAAAATTTTCAACTTCCGGAACGGTTTCAATATCTAAAAACAGGATGTTTTCAAAATTCAGCGTTGCATTCATAGTCTTTTTTAAAGATAAATGTACTAAAAATTAAGCTATCGTAAGGTTTATGTTATCTTAATGTTATAAATTTATAAATTAGACATCTTTTGCATCGCGAGAAAATATTATGACTACTTTTGACTGCTTTTATGATTTAAAATAGCACCAAATATGAAAAATTCAGATATTAGAATACTTTTGGTTGACGATGAACCGGATATTTTGGAAATTGTTGGATATAACCTAAAAAATGAAGGTTATAAAATTTATACCGCCAAAAATGGAATTGAAGCCGTTGAAAAAGCAAAAAAACACATTCCTCATTTAATCATTTTAGACATTATGATGCCTGAAATGGATGGGATTGAAGCCTGTGAAAAAATTAGGGCAACCAAGGGTCTGGAAAATGTACTGATTACCTTTTTTACGGCGCGCAACGAAGATTATTCTCAAATGGCGGGCTTTGATGTTGGCGCAGATGATTATATCACCAAACCCATAAAGCCTAAAGTACTTATAAGTAAAATTAAAGCGCTCTTGCGCAGGGTTGACGATATAATCACTGACGACGATTCAGAAAAAATTAGCATAGGCGAATTTATTATTGACCGGGAAGAATATGTGATTATTAAAAATGGCGAAAAAATGTCCCTTCCCAGAAAAGAATTTGAATTGTTTGCGCTTTTGGCCTCAAAACCGGGAAAAGTATTTAAACGCGATGATATTTTAAATCAGGTTTGGGGGAGTGAAGTGGTTGTAGGAGGAAGAACCATAGATGTCCATATTCGGAAATTGCGGGAAAAACTGGGCGACGATAATTTTAAAACCATAAAAGGCGTTGGGTATAAATTTGTAATAGATGAAGATTAAAAAAACATATTCTTTTGCTTTTTGGTCATCGGTTTATATCACTGTTTTTACTTCAATTGCGCTTATTTTACTGGCTTATTTTTTTTTAGACAGTTCTCTTAATCTTGCTTATATACTGCTTTATATCACCGTTATTTTTTCTTTTACTTTTTTAATAACCCAATACCGCCTTGAAAAATTTATTTATCAGCGCATCAAAAAAATCTACGACAGTGTATCCATTTTAGATTCCTCAGATTTTAATAAAACACCAATTACCACAGATATTGACACCCTTTCAAGAGACGTTCAAACATTTGCAAACAGCAAACAACAGCAAATAAAAAATTTAAACTTAAGAGAAGGATATAGAAGAGAGTTTTTGGGAAATATTTCGCACGAATTAAAAACACCTTTGTTTACGGTTCAGGGCTACTTATTAACCTTAGCGGACGGTGCTATTAAGGATAAAAAAATCAGTAAAAAATACCTGGAAAGAGCCAACAAAGGTGTTGAACGACTCATCGCCATTGTTAAAGATTTAGATTTAATTTCTAAACTTGAATCGGCCGATTTAAATTTAAACAAGGAACCTTTTGATATGGTTGAGCTCGTTCAAAATGTTTTTGAATTGCTTGAAATGAAAGCCAAAAAGAGAAATATCACCTTTATTTTTAATAAAAAATACCGATTGCCAATAATGGTAATTGCAGATGAGGAGCGCATTGAACAAGTACTTATTAACCTTTTGGTAAATTCCATAAAATACGGCAAAATTGGCGGTACCACTACGGTAAGCATTGAAGCATTGAATAAAAGCAAGATTCTTGTTAAAGTTTTGGACAACGGGGAAGGCATTGAAGCCAAAAGCCTGCCAAGAATTTTTGAAAGGTTTTACAGGGTAGATCAGAGCCGATCACGAGAACAGGGCGGATCGGGCTTGGGACTTGCCATCGTAAAGCACATTATTGAAGCACATGATGAAGCTATTTTTGTGGACAGTGAATTTAAAAAAGGGTCCACATTTTCATTTACCCTCGAAAAGTCTGAACAAGTTTAAATCAACTGTTGAAGTCACTTTCTTAAATCCAGAATACTTGTCTAATTGCGCTAATTTTGCCAATGTAAATTCATCCTGTTTCGCATAAGGCGCAATTAATTTTTCCTGAAGTGTTTCTGCCAAATATTCTTGCTCAAATTGTCCTGGAGTGGGAATAAAAAAAGCCTTTTTCCCCAATACCGCCAAATCCATGATGGTTGAATATCCTGATCGTGAAACAACCATGTTACTTTGATTAATGGCTTCTTCCAGCTCATTGGCCAATAAATAATTCATAATGTAAAAATTATCTGGCGCATTAATTTTAGCAGTATTATTTAAAACACCCCTTACCATTAAAACTTTACCCTTAAAATGCAGTAATTCCTTCAGTAATTTATTTTCAAGCAATGTTCTTTGCGGTTCCGGACCGGAAAGCAACAGCAATAAATCATATTTCATTTTGATTTCTTTTGGCTGAAACCGACTCAATATTCCGATGTGTTTTAGGTTGAAACGATGCTTTTTCAAATGCCCCAATGCTTCTGAAAAATTTGAGATTCCTTCTACATCCGGAACCCAACACTCATCAAATTTTTTGATGAGGTGTTGATGAATTTTTGAAGTGACAAAAGTCGTTTTTCCCGACAACACTTGTAATTGATGTGTGATATACACCGAAGGAACATTTTTACAGAAAACCCCAAATCGGTTGTCGGAAATAATTCCGTAAATATGCTCTTTATCAATGAGTTGACAAACTATTTTTCGTTCCTTTTTGATGGCTGAAATGATGGCAGGAAGTTGTAAAAAGAGTTTAAACTTTAGATTTTTTCCGTTTTTCGGATAGTTGATATTGTAAGATGGAAGTTCAACACTTTTTAAAAAAGGAAATTCTTTTTGAAGCAACAACAATGCATCGCCATCACTTGCCAAAACCGGTTCAAAATTGGCTTTTAGCAAAGCATTAATAATGGGAATGCAACGTGTTGCGTGTCCCAATCCCCAATTTAAGGGTGCGACAAGAATTTTTTTTTAGAGATCAAATCCAATATCTTTTCTAAAATTCATTTTGTCAAAGCTTATTTTTTCAATGTTCTGATACGATTTTTTAAGGGCTTGTTTAAAATCCGTTCCATAAGAAGTTATCGCCAAAACACGTCCGCCGTTAGTAACCACTTCATTATTTTTATTCGTTGTGCCTGCGTGAAATACAATGGAACCTTCCACTTTATCCAACCCATAAATCACTTTCCCCTTTTCATAAGCTTCCGGATAACCTCCAGAAACCAACATCACGGTACTGGCGCTTTCACTTACAAATTCAATGGTTTTTGTGTGCAGTTCATTTTTTCCTGCAGCTATGAGCAATTCAAGAAAATCACTTTTTATTCTTGGAATGACCACTTCACTTTCCGGATCACCCATTCGGCAATTGTATTCTATCACTTTTGGCTCGTCACCAACTTTTATAATTCCGAAGAAAATAAAGCCTTTATACGGAATGTTGTCTTTTTGCAAACCTTCAACGGTTGGTTTTATAACCTGCTCCTCAATTTTTTTCATAAAAACAGCATCTGCAAAAGGCACTGGAGAAACAGCGCCCATTCCGCCGGTATTTAATCCTTTATCGCCTTCACCAATACGTTTATAATCCTTTGCATTGGGAAAGTTTACATAACTTTTTCCGTCTGTTAACACAAAGCAACTCAATTCAATGCCGTCCAAAAACTCTTCTATCACCACTTTGCTGCTTGCTGCACCAAACTTTTCATTTGCCAGCATTTCTTCCAATTCATCTTTTGCTTCCTGCAAATCATTCAAGATCAGCACGCCTTTTCCCTGCGCCAATCCGTCAGCTTTTAACACATAAGGCGGATTCAACGTTTCCAAAAATTGAAAACCTTCCTCTAAATTGTTTTTTGTAAAACTTTTATAGGCAGCGGTTGGTATATTGTGGCGGTACATAAATTCTTTGGCAAATTCCTTGCTTCCTTCCAATTGCGCCGCATATTTTTGCGGTCCTATTACTGTCACATTTTTTAATTTGGCATCGTTTAAAAAGAAATCATGGATTCCGTTTACCAAAGGATCTTCCGGGCCAACAACCACCAATTTAATTTCGTGATCTAAAACCAGCTCTTTTACCGATTCAAAATCGGTTGGCTGTATTTTTATATTTGTGCCTATTTGATTGGTTCCTTCATTTCCCGGTGCGATAAATAATTGCGTTAACAAATCACTTTGCGCTATTTTCCATGCCATTGCATGTTCTCTTCCTCCCGAACCTAAAATTAATACATTCATATTTTTAATTGATTTTATCTCTCTCTTTTTCAGAAAGACCTTAAAATATTTGTTCTAAAATTTTTTGTGTGATGACATAAGTTGGGCGAACGCCTGTAGTTCCCAACCCTCCAGAAGCCAACGTGCTTCCAGTTTTCAATGGGTTGTCTGATGCATAATAGGCATAACGCACCTTAACTTTATCAGAAATATTCCCCCTAATTTTTGAAGCTGCCTGAATCGCTTTTTGATAATGCGCGCCTTCCATTTCAAGTCCGGTAACCTTCCAGGTTGAATTGTGAAAGAAATTTAAAATGTCTTTGTTTTGAAGTGACGTTCCTAAAACAGTAATCATTGCACCTGTATAAACATCAACGCCACAGCCTTCAAACATTTTCTTCTTAAGCTGATTTTTAAAAGGATAATTATCAGCTGTGCCTTCATAGATGTGAGAGGAAGGAATCATAATATCACCCTTTCCGCCTTCTAAAATTCCGGCTTTACCCATAATTGAAACAGACTCCACATTTAAGTGATGGTTTTTCCCATTCTCATCAGTATAAGGTTTTAACAACTCATCCATAGTTTCATAAGCCTGTTCCCCAAAAGCATAATCCATCACAATCAGCACCGGTTTTTCATCGATATTTATAGTGTTTTCAAACTTATAGTTTGTTTTGCTGAGGTCTATTTTTTCGGTATCAATAATTTGAACATCAATATAGGTTCCAGAGGTGTCTTTTATGTAAACCAGCCCATTTTTTGCAGCATAATCTTCCACTTGTTTTCGTAAGTCTTCATTTTCATAATCACTTAACAATTCAAACAGTGAAATGGTGTCATTGTCTATTATTTGTTTTGGCAACACCACCGGGGCATACATAGAATTCATGACGCTGTGCATATTTGCACTGATAATATGAATTGGACGTTCCATTAGGTTTTTTTCCAATAAAACATCTTTGATGTTATTTGCCCAAATTTCTCCATAAATGTGATGTCCAATGCGCTCACGCAATACAGGGCTAAAAGTGATGGTTCTTTTTAACTCGTGAACTTTTTCATTAATGGCCAAATTCCCAAGCCAAAAAATAATTTGAAAAAACCGATCCGGATTGTTTTTTTCTTCTAAAATGCCATGAACCAATTGGGTTTCTTCAAAAGTTCTGCCTAAAATACTGGCCAAATGCGCCAACATAATATCACGTTCATCCCTTGATAGTTTTACATTGTTTAAAACAACTTCTTCTAATTTTTTCCATTCTCTAATGGATTCATTTCCCTCACTGATCAATACTTTTTCTGCAATTTTATGGGATTCAATGAATAAAAAAGTTAGATGCGTTAAAACATCATAGATTTCCGACCTGCCTCTGGTCACCTCAATATTCATTTGATCTTTGTCTATTCGGTAACAATTTCTTCTACGCTTGGGAGGAACAATGGCTTTAAAATGCGATTTTCCGTAACCTTCCTCGGAAGTTAAATTGATAAACCGACATTCTTCAATGCCAATAGGAAGTCTTTCAATCACATAAATTAATCCATTTAACTCCACTTTTTCCTCTGCAATGGTTCCGTAAATTTCAGGGCGAAGCAATAATAAAGATTGTCTCAAAGCCTCTCCTGAAATTCCCATTGGTTTATAGAATCCTCTCGTAAACATATGACGCATAGAAATATATAAACGCTCAATAGCACTTGATGATTCCTGTGCGCGCGTTCTTTCTTTTATCCTAGAATTTTTCATCTGTTTTAATTTTATTTTTTATCGGTAACAGCTGCTGTTCGCCATTAACCATTCCTTTGTATCAGAATTTGTTATGCTCGGTTCGTTGTTTGGTTTTGATGGGTAAATATACTGTTTATCTGTTTATTCGTTTAATCGTGTAACTGTTTATTTGTTTAACTGTGTAATTGGATAATCCTGAAATATAATGAGCTGAACTTATAGCTTACGGTTTAAAGTTATTGATTCATTTAACTGCCAACTAAAACTGTCTACTAATTTATTGTCTCTATTCTATATTCTCTTTTCTAATCGGCTAATTGCCTCATTGGCCAATTATTTTATTATATTCTTTTGAATTATTCAAAATAGAAACGGCTTTTAAAATGGTATGGTCAAAGATTGCTTTTTGCTGATAAACGCCTTCGGAGTAATAATACCTTTTTATAATTTCTTCTGACAATTCATTGATGATCTCTTCCTTATTTTTATCCAATTCCTTGAATTTTTCCGTTTGAATAGCTGAAATAATTTCAGCATAGCCTTTTGATAAATTCTCGTTTAAATTTTCTGTGGAAGCTGTTTCCATCGCTTTTTTAAATTCGGCTTCTGTTTTTGTTTCAAAAGCTTCCTGATTTTTAGCCAAATAATTTTTAAAAGAAACATAATCTGAATCATTCAACTTAAATTTTGAAGGTTCGGCAATTTTTTTATTTTCGTAAAAATACTGCGTTGCATAATTGAAAAACGCCTCAGAATTGAGCACGGTTTCCGTCGTTTTTGTGGTTAGCGATTTTTCAATTTCAACATCGGGTAAAATACCTCCGCCGCCATAAACGGTCCTTCCTTTTTCGGTTTTAAAAGTTTCGGTGCTTTTTGAAAATTCAGGGACATTGCCATTTTCATCGGTGTTGGTATAATCCAATTCCTGAATGCAGCGACCGCTTGGCGTATAATATTTAGAAATGGTAATTTTCATTTGCGCTCCGTAAGAAAGTGGTAAATAGCGCTGCACCAATCCTTTTCCAAAAGAACGCTCCCCAATAATTACCGCCCTATCGTAATCTTGCAGCGAGCCAGCCAAGATTTCTGAAGCCGAAGCCGAACGTTTATTTACTAAAATGGCCATGGGTATTTCTAAATCCATTGGTTCTTGCAATGTTTTAAAAGTGTCGCTCCATTTTTCAATTTTTGCTTTTGTGGTTACCACAATTTTATCTTTCGGAATAAAAAAATTGGCAATGGAAACCGCTTCGTTCAGCAATCCGCCCGGATTTCCCCTGACATCAATAATCAGTTTTTTCATTCCTTGTTCTTTCAAGTCCAAAAAGGCTTTTTTAACTTCAAACGAAGCTTTATCATTAAATGTGGTAAAGGAAATATAGCCCACTTCATTGGCCAACAAAGTATAATAAGGAACAGGATTCACCGTGATTTTTTCACGGGTTACCGACAGCACCTTTTTTTTATTCTGGCGTTCAATTTGAAGCGTTACTTTGGTATTTGGCAAACCATTTAGCAACGCTGCTATGCCGCTTTCATCAAAATCCCTGACTTCAATCTCATTAATTTTTAAAATTTTGTCGCCCGGTTTAATTCCCGCTTTTTCAGCAGGGGAATTTTTGAGCAGTTCACGAATACTCAATGTATTATTTTTATAACGGGTAACAACGCCAATTCCGCCATATTCTCCGGTAGCAGCAATACGGGCGTCTTCAACTCCTTGCTCGTCGTAATATCGCGTGTAAGGATCCAAACTTTCGAGCATGGAACTGATGGCTTTATTCGACAGTTTTGCCGGATTCACCTCGTCAATATAATACATATTGAGCTCTTTAAACAAGGTGGTATAAATATCAATTTGTTTGGCAATTTCAAAAAAGTCAGATTGAAATGCGGTGGTCACTAAAAGAACCAACCCAACCAAAACGCCAATTGTCCATTTTTTAATCTTGCCCATCTTCTTCAATTTTACTTAAAAATTTAGTGAACACTTTTTTGAATACTTCCTCTAAATCGGTATATTTTGGTTCCTCTTTATTGGTATAAATAAACATAAAAATATAGGGTTCTTTAATGTTTTCGGAAATTAAATATTTATTTTTCCTGTATACTTCACGCATCATTCTTTTAATTCTGTTTCGGTCAACGGCAAGTTTTACGACTCGTTTTGGCACAGAAAATCCGACTTTTATGGGAAACTCCGAATCGTGGCTGATTTGTAAATAAATCAGCTGTAAAGGAAATGATTTTACGCGTTTTCCTTCCCCAAACAGGTGTTCAATTAATTTGCGACTTTTTAATTTTTCGTCTTTTCCCAGAGTAAATTTCATCAACACAAATGTAAGGAATAAAAGATTTTAATTAGTAAGTTTGTAAATAACAAAATATAAAACCAAATGTCACAAGATTTATTTCAGGCTCCGGATTATTATCAATTGGATGAATTGTTATCTGAAGAACATATTTTAGTTCGAAATGCAGCAAGAGAATGGGTAAAAAGAGAAGTTTCCCCAATTATTGAAGAGGCCGCCCAAGAGGCAAAATTCCCGAAATCCATTATTTCCGGATTGGCTGAAATAGGCGCTTTCGGACCTTATATTCCTGAAGAATACGGCGGTGCCGGACTGGATCAAATTTCTTATGGATTGATTATGCAAGAAATTGAACGCGGTGATTCCGGCGTTCGTTCAACGGCTTCCGTGCAATCTTCTTTGGTAATGTATCCTATTTGGAAATATGGGAATGAAGCACAACGACAAAAATATTTGCCAAAACTGGCAAGCGGTGAGTTTATAGGGTGTTTTGGATTGACAGAACCCGATCACGGTTCCAATCCGGGCGGAATGACCACCAATATTAAAGATATGGGCGATTATTATTTGCTGAACGGCGCCAAAATGTGGATTTCAAATGCGCCTTTTGCCGATGTTGCGGTAGTATGGGCCAAAAATGAAGAAGGAAGAATTAAAGGGGTGCTTGTGGAACGTGGTATGGATGGATTTTCAACACCAGAAACTCACAATAAATGGTCTTTACGCGCTTCTGCAACAGGAGAGTTGATTTTTGACAATGTTAAAATTCCAAAAGAAAACATATTGCCTAACAAAGACGGATTGGGAGCGCCGCTTGGCTGCTTAGATTCTGCACGTTATGGAATTGCCTGGGGCGCCATTGGTGCCGCCATGGATTGTTATGATACGGCTTTGCGTTATGCCAAACAACGTATTCAGTTTGGTAAACCTATCGCAGGAATGCAGCTTCAGCAAAAAAAATTGGCTGAAATGATTACTGAAATAACCAAAGCACAATTGCTTACCTGGCGTTTGGGTGTTTTAAAAAATGAAAACAGGGCAACAACTGCACAAATTTCCATGGCGAAAAGAAACAATGTTGACATGGCAATTCATATTGCGAGAGAAGCCCGACAAATACTTGGTGCTATGGGAATTACCGGCGAATATTCCATTATGCGCCATATGATGAATTTGGAAAGTGTGATTACCTATGAAGGAACGCACGATATTCACTTGTTAATTACAGGAATGGATATTACGGGAATATCTGCTTTTAAATAAAAACTATATTTTTTGAGATTCTGACCTTGTTTCAAAACAGCATAAATAAAAAAGAGGCTTCAAATTGCAGCCTCCTTTTTATTTATTCCACACTAATTTTCCTGACGGTCTTACCGGTTTTGGTGATTATTTGCACAATATAAATGCCAGTTGCTGTGTTTATTGGCAAAGAAATGGTTCTTATGTTAAAATTGGAATTCCAGGTTTTAACGGTTTGACCTAAAGAATTTATTAAAGCCACGTTTAATATTTCTTCACCGCTATTATTTTTTATTTGCAATTCCTTAATGGCATTATTCATAAATACGTGAATGCCTTCAATAATGGGTTGCGCTACAGCTGGTTCCAATACTTCCGCTTTCACATCTTCAGCCACCAATTTTTGTGTTTTAAAGGTTAATGCAAACCTGTCTAAATAGGTTCCTGCTTCTAAATTGATTTCGAAAGGTTTTTGAGAAATATTATGAGTTTCACCGGTTAATTTGTCTAATATATTTATACTAACATCTGAAGGTAAATTAAGTATTTCATCTAAAGTAAACTGAACATCTCCACCAACAGTAGCTTTAACACCCAAAGGATACTTTTTATTAACATCAAATTGACCCACACCCTGAATAGTATACTTGGAGTTGTTTATAAGGAAATACATGTCATTATCACGAGTACCTATTTGCTTTGCGTCATAACCATAATCTTCTCCATCAGTGGCCTTTTCATTCATAAAACCTAATAACAACTGTCGGTGAAATTTATCAGAAGTGTTGAAACCTAATCGAATTTTAGCTAGCTTTTCATCTATGATTGGGTCGTTAGAATTATCATTAAAATGATTGGTTTGGGTTTTCCTTTTTGTGGAAGCTTCATTTTTGAATAAGTAAGTTGATTCATTGGAATCTTCTTTATGAAAGCCTCTTTGACTGTTGTTAAATACAATAGGTTGCTTACCACTGCCTTTTTTTCCTATCACAAAAAAACCTTGGCCTACCGGAATAAACCGTTTTGGAACTTTATAAGAACCTGCTCCCAAACCAGCAATTCCATCCGGCTTAATTGGGCCGCCACCGCCCACAGCAGCGGGATCACTTGGGGCAACGCCCCCAACAATAGATAAAGTAGAATATCCTCCAGTATATCCCGCTAAAAGATGCGTATTGTTACCGCTAGATTGTTCCCAAAAATAAATAGTGCCTGTTATTGATTGTTCATTATCAATAATAAACTGTTTACCATCTAAAGCAGATGGATAAGGGTTTCCAACTAAAAAGTAGTTATCTGCCAAAACAGAGTTTAAAGCAATCCTTCCATTATTTGGTTTTCCTACAAAGGTGTAGTTTTGAACACCACTTTTAACTGCGTTTGCACCTTTCACAGTAAACCCTTGCGAAGGTCTAATTGCACTATATTCATCTATTTTCACCCAATTTGAATAGGCTTTTCCGTTTTCAAATTTCCATAACCAATAACGTGCTAAAAAAATTTGTCCACCATCAATCTTTCCGTCATAACCACCAATCCAATGAATATCTTGATTAGTTGTATTTACAAAGGTATTATATGAACCTTCTTTAATAGCTAAACCTTGTTTAAAAACCTCAGCAACAGAATAATTACTATTATTAGCTTCTCCAATTAGCCCAACAGGTGATGACCAATAATTATAATTGTTTTTATTGCCAACACCTTGTTGATTTCTTTTAATATAACCCGCACTTGTAGGTTCTAAATCGCTGTTTAAAGTTTGCACTAATTGAGATCGCCCCTGTAAATCTATAATCCCGTTCAATTTCAAATAGCGTGACACTTCTATTTTTGAATCACTACCGGCTGTAATTATACTGTTATTAACAATTAAACCTAAAAGTGTTTTATTTCCCGCAGATGATATATTGTGTGAGGTTTCCACAATATTCCAATCTATAGGAGTTGGTGGAATATCAATACCTATATTATTTGGTATATTTTGAACATCGCCCCAAGTTGCTGGGGTAGCCCAAAGGCCCGGTGCATTTGATTTGTAAGGCAAGGGCGCTGTATTTGGCTGATTTGTTGTTATATTTTTCGGGAATCCATTTACCGCATTGCCTGATTTGTCATTTGCCGTATAACCATCGCTCATAGGATAATAACCAATTAAATTTGTCCATAACAAACCGCCCGAAATGTCTAATGGAATTGTTTTTCCTTTAACTGCCAAGCCATATTGAATTATTCTCTGGTTCATCATTTCGTGTATTTGCTGTGCAGTTAAAGCTACATCCCAAACACGAACCTCATCAATATAACCATTAAAATTATTTTTCGGCGTTGTTGGTGTGCTGCTGTCATACATTGCGCCAACAAGGAATTTTTTCGTTCCATTCGTTGGTGGTGTAGTTGTAGGTTTTTCTTTAACTAAAACACCATCTACATATAATTTTGCGTTTGTGCCATCATATGATGCCGCAATATGATACCATTTTTTATTTGTTATTGACTTAGATGAGTTAATATTTATAATTATCGCTCCCAAATTATTATACCAAGTTAAATTTGGTTTGCCATTCTTTAAAATTAAATGATATCCTCTTTTATTTGTTGATAAATCATCTCTCTTAGAAATAATTGTACGCGTACCCGAAGCTGTTGTTGATTCTTGCAAAACCCAAGCTTCTAATGTAAAATTACCCGTCAAATCGTGATTGTCTCCAAAATCTATATAATCGTCTATACCGTCAAAATCAATTTTGCTTGTGATTACCGTTACCGCAAGTGTACTTTCGCTTTTGCCGCAATCGTTTTGTGCAGATACAGTAATATTTCCGTTATTGCCTACACTTCCTGTTGTTACCGTTATTGCTGTTGTGCCTTGGCCAGCAGTAATTGTCCAGCCAGTTGGTACTGTCCAGTTATAGGTTGCATTTGGCACTGCCGAAATGCTGTAAGTTTGTCCTGTAAGTGCAGGAAATTGCGTAATGGTTCCTGTAATTTTACCAGGTGTTGCCGGTGCTGAATTTATATCAAATGGATCAGAGGCTACAGAGGCTACAGAGTTTGGAGCTGATGATTTAATAGCTATTTTATAACCAGATCCTGATGGATATGTGATTGGTATCGTTATAGTTGTTTTTATATTGCTGGTAGTTTTTTTAGAACCTTTTTTATATTTCACTTTTGAAGTCTGAAAAGAACCAATTTCATCAACTGAACCACTACTATTAATTAAATAAATGTCATAAAATGTAGAATTATCATATTTATTATTATTCCCGATACCATTTGTTGCACTAAAAGTAATTGTAACAGTACTTCCAGCACATATAGGTGTAACTGAAACATCTGTAACTTCGACACTCTGCGAAAAAGCAATAACTGAAAAGAACAAAAAAATTAAGTGAATTAATTTTTTAAGAAAGGGGTATTTTTTTTTCATACAGTAAGCATCATAGGGTAGTCAAAGATACTTTTTTTTAGAAATATCTTATTGTCTCAAAGTCGCTTATTAAATAAATGGCATGTTATTACAGGCAAATGGTATCATAATGTCTATAAATGGCTTATTATGACATTAATTAATCGCTATTTTTTGATTATTTTGCCGTTTTCCGTTTGTGCGTAAAGCAGATAAACGCCTGATTTTGCTATATTTAAATTTTGGGTATTAACATTGATTTTTTCCGCGAACATTTTCAAACTTGTCAATTTTCTCTTCTCTTTTATTTACGGTATGTTCACCTTCGGGGGGGTTATTCAATAATAATTTTTTTGACCACTTTTCCGTTTTTTGTATTTAATTGAACAAGATACACCCCCGTTTCGGTGTTTACTGGCAAAGAAATGGTTCTTATTTTAAAATTGGAATTCCAGGTTTTAACTGTTTGGCCCAAAGAATTTATTAAAGCAACGCTCAATATTTCATAGGTGCTGTTGTTTTTTATTTGCAATTCCTTCATGGCATTGTTCATAAAAACGTGAATGCCCTCGATGATGGGTTGCGCTACAGCCGGCACCAATACTTCTGTTTTCACATCTTCTGCCATTAATTTTTGTGTTTTAAAAACAATCACAAACCTATCGGTATATTTTCCTGCCGTTAAATTTAGCTGCACGGGTTTGTCCTTCATATTAAAGGATTCACCCGTTAATTTGTCTTTTAGATAAATAGAAGTGTCATCATCCACATTTTCAAGCGCATCTATTTTCACTGTGACCACACCCGTTTTTGACAGTTGAATTCCTAAGGGTACTTCTGAATTTAAACCTATGGCGTTGGTTCCTTGAATCACATATTTTTTATTGTCCAGTACCCAATACATATCGTCGGCAAAAATTTCGTAGATTTCTGCGTCAAATCCCCAATCTACACCATTTGATGCTCTTTCATCAATGCCTAACAATATTTGTCGGTGGCTAATTTTAGGCGCATCAAAACCAATCCTGAATTTTGACCTGAGGTCTTCGCTTAGATTATCGGCAGTTTTTGCTTTTGTGTTGCTATTTTTCATGAAAATAGAAGATCCTGAAGATTCCTTCTCAAAAAATCGTTGTCCATTGTTAAATTGAATCTTACCTCCAAAATCTCCCACCACAAAAAAGGCTTGACCAACAGCTATGTAAGGACCAGGTATTTTTTTGACTAAACCTGGAGGGACTATACTGCTTACGCCCACTGCTGAAGTTGCAGGAACGCCTTCAATTAAATTTCGTGTTGCGTAACCTCCTTGGTAGCCAGCCAAATTATGGGTGTCGCCACCGTAATGTTCCCAAAAATAAATGGCACCGGTAATAGAAGTTGAATTGTCTAAGAGAAATTGATTTGCGTCTATGGCTGAGGGATATGGATTTCCCGCCAAATAATCAAAACCTGCATTTATAGGTAAAGTAATATCTCCATTATTTGGTTTGCCCACAAAGGTATAATTTTGTTCCGCTGCGCTGGTGTTTGACCCTTTCATGGTATATCCTTCGCCTACCAAAACATCTCCCGTATTGCCAACGTGAAACCAAGCAGCATAACCTTTATTGGAATTTCTTAATACGTACATCCAATAAGTACTTAATTTAATTTGTGGCGTTACAGCACCATCAGCAAAAGCAAAAGCGCCGCCATAAGTAATATTTTTATTGGTTAAAGTACCAGTTCCATCTCCAGCTCTTAAAACCTCATCAATTTTAAATTTTGTTCCTCTTGAATTTACCGGCGAACTCCAATAATTGTACCTAAAACTGTTTCCTGTTCCTTGTTGGTCTATTTCAATAGAGCCTGATGAATTATTACAGACAATTAATGAACTAGTCTTTTCTTGAACTAATTGAGATTCTTCTTGTAAATCTATACGGCCATTTAAAATTAAAACTCCAGTAATTGTTAATCCATTATTTAAAACATTCAAAAGCGCTCCATCCTGAATTTCAATATTTTTTATGGATATGTCATCACTTAATAGAGGGTATTTTCCAGAAGATACAACTGGAATAACGATATCTAATTCATTTGAACCACCCGGAACGCCATTACTCCAGTTTGCCGCATTGTTCCAATCGGTGTTAGTACCATTCCAATAATTAATTGTATTTCCTGTCACTGCCAAAGTTTGTACTGTACTTGCACAGAAATTTTGTGCTGATACGGTTATGTTTCCATTTTGGCCCGCAGATCCGGTACTTACCGTGATTGAAGTTGTTCCCGAACCAGCAGTAATTGACCAACCTAATGGTACAGTCCAGTTATAGGTTGTAGCATCCGTTACTTTTGATATGCTGTAAACCTTATTTGTTAATGACGGACATTGTGCTGACGTAACTGTGATTGCCCCAGGAGTTGCAGGTAAAGGATTAACTGTGATTACATAATTTTCTGATACAGATCCACTGCCACAAGTATTGGTTCCTCTTACAGTAATGTTTCCTGAAACTGAAGAAATACCATAATTTACGGTAATACTATTTGTTGTGCTTGTACCACTAGCACCGCTTGGTAAATTCCAAATATATGAAGTTGCATTTGCAATAGCAGGTACGGTATAAGTTACAGCGTTTTGACCTTGACAAACCGTCGATGTTCCAGTAATTGTTCCTGCCGCAACAGGTAATGCTTTAACGGTAATAGTTTTTGTTTCTATATTAGAAAAGGGTGTGCCGCTTAATGAGGACGTAACTTTAAAAGAAACCAGATAATTTCCAGGTATTAAAGGTAAAGGAGGGGTAAAAGAAGTGGAAGGGGAAGAAGGATTTGGTATGACTACCTCTGTATTATTGGGATCTTTAACTTTCCACTCATAAATGACTGCAGTACCTACAATCCCGCTATAACTTCCCTCTAGAGTGGTTGATTGTACACCACAAATGATAGTTGGGTTACTGCTAGGTGCTGTAATATTCGCATTTATCGTTCCTCCTGCCGCAACCAATTCTACAAATGTTGCAATATATGAATTCCCAGTGCCTTTACATACTGCAAATTGTTCATTGCCTATACTTATTTCAACATTATTATTACAATCACCCACAATATCACCGCCATCTAATATTTCAACGAAAGCGCTACCGGGTAAAATTAAACTAATTTTAGCCCCGTCAAAATTTATTAAACCAGTACCTGAAATAGTGAGTGACATTGTTTCCAATGTTACAGGAAATGTATGTGAATTAGGCTTAGGCGCCACTAAATTTAATGTGCCATTAACAATGACACTACCCATTGGAGCAGTTTTTAAATTCGTTAAAATTGAAATCGTATGCCCTGTTTGAATAGTTACCGTGTAGGTACCTGTATTTTCACCGGGATAGGTTGTGGCATCGACCCAAGTGGTTCCATTATAAGTTTGCCAAGAAGCAGGAGCTTCCCAATCTGAAGGTCCAGCCCCTTTTGATCTAAAATCTCCTGAGATTTGCGAAAAAGCAGTTAAGCTAAATAATAAAAAAATTATGGGTGCTAATTTTTTTAACGCGGGGTAATTTTTAACCATATAGTAAGCATTATTGGGATTATCAAAAATACTTTTTTTCGAAGAATCTTGATACCCCAATGTCGCCTAATAAACAAATGGCAAGTTTTGTATTGTAAATGGCTTAATAATACTACTAAATAGCTTATTATGATATTAATTAATCGCTAATTTTTTGGTTATTCTGCCGTTTTCCGTATAGGCATGAAGCACGTAAATGCCTGGTTTTGGTATGTTTGACATATTTAAATTTTGGGTATTTATATCGGTTTCCCAACTTTGTACTTCTTGGCCCAACATATTATATAAAATAACCTTGTTTACCTCAACCGATTGTGGGTTTCTTATGTTTATTGATGCATTCATTTGGTTTAGAAACATGGTGATTTCAGGAATTGAAAGCACAATTTCATTGGTGAGAGCAATTTCAACTTCATTGGCAGCTAAAATTTCGACGACATCCGTAAAAACAGCATCAATATCTTCAGTTACCAAAACCGCATTTTCATCGGCCGTTGCTTTTTTAGTTTTAAATACAATCGCGTATTTATTTAGGTATTCACCCGCAGGCAATGTGGTGGTATAATTGTTTTTTCTAAGATCGTATAAGGTATTTGTTTCTTTGTCCATTAAAAAAATGCCCATTTCTTCAGAAACATTTTCAAGCTTGTCTATTTTAATGGTGATTGCACCACCAGTTAACGTTTGAACACCCAAAGCAATTTGTTTTTCAAAAATGAGGGTGTCAACAGCCTGAATGCAATATTTTTTATTTTCAAGCACCCAATACATATCATCCGAAAAAACTTGATACATTAAGGCATCAAATCCCCAGTCAATTCCGTAGGAAGCTCTACTGTCAGCGGTTAACAATATTTGTCGGTGGTCAATTTTTGGTGCGTCAAAACCAATCCTGAATTTTGGACGCATATCACTTTGTTGTGAAAAGGAAAAGCATCCAATTGCTAAAAGTACGATTGAAAGAAATGTTGTTTTGGTCATAACATTAAAATTTAAAATGTTATTAAAAACAGAAGATACCTAAATAAATGTCACATTAAACGCAACAAGAATTATACAAAAAGTGAATAAATTAATTTTTAAATATTAAAGTGAAATCACTTGGGGGAAAAGTGTAATTCAGTGATGTTGGTGTTCAATTTCATGGTTAGTAAGATGTTTCTAATTTATTTACTAAAGGTACCTAATATATTTCAACAAAAATACAAATAAGCAATATATTCTACCGTTTGTTGTATAAAACTTACCATTTGTTTTATTTAAGCTACCATTTAAAATAAAATTATAGCTTGTAAAGCTTAAAACAACTTTATATTTTTGTTGTTTTCCGCTATTTTAATTGGAATTGCTAAAAGAGACTCCCTAAATTTCAAACTGTTTGTCTTTTTGGTATTGTTATTTTTTCATGCTTTTTTGAAGCCAAAAGTTCTGTTATTTACCTCATCTTTTTTGATCAATTTTCAACCCGAGTGTTATAGTCACTATAACACTCACTAACACTATGTATGGAGTATGTACGGAGTATCCTCCCTTTACCCTCCCTTTTGCCTATCTGCAGCCCCTTATTTTATTGGACTTTTGCGATATCCTAAAATTTATTTTTGAGGATTTTACAGTGACATCATTGCGTAAATTAAATTTAACGATTCTCCACACAAAAAATCAACGCTAATGCAAACATAGGATGACAGATTCCTTTCCATTAAACAATTTACTTTTTCCTATTTATTCGACAATCACCTTTTTAACCACTTTTCCGTTTTTTGTATTTATTTGAAGCAAATACACTCCTGTTGAAGCATTTATTGATAAAAACAAATGTCTTTCCTCTAAATTGGTGCCCCAACTTTTAATGGTTTGCCCTAAATAATTAATTAATTTAATGCTTTTTATTTTAGTGTCAACAATTTTATTAATTTGAATTTCACAATTTAATTGATCCATATATACGTGAAATCCATCGCTTAAAGCAATTTCTTCCAAAGTTTTAAGTCGGGGCTGAAAAGCCAAATAAAATCGGTTAGAGTAGGTTCCCGGTTCTAAATTAATTTCAAAAGAATTCTTTGTAATTTCATAGGTTTCTCCTTCTAAATTATCTTTGATGAATAAATGTACTTTTTTAGCGACATTTTCGAGGCTGTCAATTTTAATTTGTGCCAAGCCGGCTTTATTAATAATTAAGCCCAAAGGCAACTCTTGGTCTACCTCAAAATTGCTGACGCCTTGTATTACAAATTTACCTCCATCAATTATCCAAAACATATCTTCAACACCAAGGTCTGCGATTGGCGCGTCATAGCCTATATCGAAATTATTGGAAGTGTTTTCATTGATGCCTGCTAAAATTTGTCGGTGATAGCCCGATGGGGAATGAAACAGCAACCAGATTTTTGGCCTTGCTTCGTTATTGGTTTTGCCCACTGAACTGGCTGGTTTGGGTTTTATTCCCTTCATAAAAACAGAACTTCCCATTGCTTCCGTTTCAAATACCCGTTGGCTGTTTTTGAAAACAATTTCACCCCCGTAAATTGCTGGAGGCGGCAAAACCGGGCCTACCGCAGTCACAAAAAATGCTTGGTTTACGGGAATATATTGCCCGGGTATTTTGGTGCCTTCCTCTTCATTTGCGTTGATGCGATAATCATTGGAAATGGCTGTAGTGGGGCCTATTAAATTACGTGTTGCATAACCGCCCACATATTCGCGTAAAATGTGGGTATCAATTTCTCCGAAGTGATCCCAAAAATACAAAGCGCCGTTAAAAATATTTCCTATTAAATTTCTTCCTCCATCTTTAATATTATCTAAAATAAATTCATTTGCATCTAAAGCCGATGGGTACGGATTTCCAATTAACCGATCATTACCCTCTGCAATTGTCAAGGTGAAATCACCATTGTATGGTTTGCCTTTAAACACATAATTTTGATTGGTGGTGATCGCCACAGACCCCGAAGTTCCTTTCATCGTATAACCTTCTCCTGCCAATAAAGAAGTGTTTTGATCGATAGGATTCCAAGAATCATAATCGTCATGCGTTCCGTTAAATGTATATAGCCAATAGGTGCTTATTTTTATAGGAGAAGTAATTCCTGCATCAGCTGCCCAATATTCTGGTTGAAAATTAATTGGGCCATTTTTGTTTGGCTCACTGGCAATTGTGCCATCCATTAAAACATTGCCTATGGTAAAATTTTCGTTGGTGCTTGCTACGCCTGTTCCTCTTTGTCCAATTCCTGAAGGCGTTATCGGACCAACGGTTGACGACCAATAATTGTAATTAAAACTGTTGGCGGTGCCTTGCTGGTCTCGCTCTATATAGCCGCCACTGTCCTGGTCTAACATACTGTCATCACCTTGCACCAATTGCGATTCCTCTTCCAAATCAATAAAACCATCCAATTCCAAATACCAGCTCACATTTAATTCTGTGTTGTTTTGAATGCTGAATTTGTAAGGGTTTTCTACAATTAAACCCAAATGTTTTTGATTTGCGTTATAAGTTATGTCATGTTTAACATCCACTATTGACCAATCATAGGTGGTTGCATCCGTTCCTTTTACGCCATTTGCAGGAATGTCAACGGCAACAGGAAGGCTTCCTGCCAATTGGGTCACAAAAGGCAAAGGGGCAGTTTGCGGATCAATAATTTTCATATTGTAGATTTTTGCGCCTGTGCCAACATCAATGGTTCCAGTAGTTAAATCGTCTATAATATCATCTTTATAAACGTCCATTCTAAAGTATCTTTTCAGATTGCTCCAAGGTAAAACTACAGGAGTGGTAGTGGTATTTACATAATTTGTAATGGTACGCGGAATCACCGAACCTCGAACATTTCCAGCATTTTCTTCAATTTCCTGATATACCATCTTATGCAGTTCATCAGCTGTAAGTGCTTTGTCAAAAACGCGGATTTCATCGAAATACCCATGGTAATAGTTTGAATTTGTATCAGGATTTCTTCCAATGGTAAATGAGGAAGTGTCGTCAGCCAAAGCTCCAGAAACACTAAGGCTGTCAATTTTTTCGCCGTTAATGAATAATTTTAGCTTGCCATTTGCACTGCTATAAGTCGCTGCCACATGAATCCATTGGTTTGTGACCAATGCTGTTGCCGTAGAAACTGTATTTCCGCCAACGGTTACCTTAGCTGTTTTATTGGTGTTTAATTGCAGGTAAAAATTATCTTGTCCAAACAGCACTTCATCACCTGTTGCAGCAGGATCTATTTTAATCCAGCCCATTAAAGTAGCCTCACTTAATCCACTTAAAACTGAAGAAATATCATCAGCATAATCATTTCTTCCATCAAAATACAATTCCAGTTTTTGGTCTAAATCTCTTGGAGAACCAAAAGCAGCATCATTTGTATCAAACGCATCTAACAATCCGTCACCATCTGTGTCTGTAATTACATCGATGACACCATCATCATCCGCATCCAAATTTGCATACAGCGTAGTTAATATATCCCTTTCATCTATTAAGCTATTGGTGGCATCATTGCTATATATATCTATATAGTCTGGCAAACCATCATTGTCTGAGTCCACCACATAGTCATACCAACCTGAAGAAGTTGGAGAACCTTGATCCAGATTTCCATAAGATGTGTCAAAATCACTCCCATTAAAATAATCATAAATGTCTAAAATTCCATCAGTAAAATGTTCCAAAACTCCATCAGAGTCAATATCGGTTTCTCTAAAAGCATCTGTGTCAAGGCCATCACCAACACCATCTCCGGTAATGTCTCCATCCCCATTTTGAAAGTTTATGTCTCCTGAATTTCCGGCACCCGATTCATCAACATCAAAAATTCCGTCATTATCGCTATCTAAATCCATCTGATTTGGAACACCATCACCATCGGAATCTAAAGGAACATTACTTTCTACCGCATCAAGCATTCCATCGCTATTAGCATCAACCCAACTTGCCGGATACGGAATTTTAGCAGTTCCATTGCTATAAGCTCCCAAACCACATTCAACTATATCGGGGATACCATCATTATCACTGTCCAAGTCAAAAACATCGGCAACGCCATCACTATCTGTATCACATAGGTTTTGTGATATTACAATGTCATCAAGAGCAAGGTCATTACCCAGTCCTCCTGTTTCATTATTGTAAAAATAGACATAAAATTCATTGACATTTAAATTTAAATCTGCCGAAAAATTATACCAATCTCCTGCCAAATTTCCAGTTGTTGTTGGGTCAATATCACCCGTTTCTATAGATTCCAATAAATTATCATTAACATCTCTAAACTCCACTAAAATATTGGGTCTTAATCTGGTTTCAATTCCTGGTGCATCAGTTCTATCCAAATTTATTGCCCAAAAACTATAGGTAATCGGAACATTTGGGAGCGCCCCTTTTATGGAAGCCGTATAAAAAAGACCCGGCTCAAAGGAAGCATTAAATAAGGCCATTCTTCCATCAGTATCACCTGTGTGATCTCCTCCCATATACCAATAATCAGCAGCCCAAGAAGCTATTTGTGCGGATAAACCAACTGTATATTCACCATCATCAAGACTGTAAACACTGTTGGTGGCGCAATTATTTGCATTTGATGTGTTTCCATCCTCATAACAATATGTTGTGTTTGCTTCACCGTAAGTGGCGTTAATGGTGGTTCTGGATCCTGTGCCAAAAGTTTCATTTAAAAATTTGTAATTGGCAGAAATTGAAACCGAAGAATTTCTACAAGCAACTTCTTCATCCGTGTCTTTTATGCCATCATTGTCATCGTCAATATCAATATTATCAAGGACGCCGTCACCATCACTGTCAAAATAAACTTCTTCTCCTATGATTTCAACCAAAAATTCATAGAAACTTTCATCAGCATCGTCATTAGCAACAATTATTGTTGCAGAAAAGGTTCCAATACTTGCAGGTGTTCCGGTAACTGTAAATGTTGTTGAGGTTCCTGCAGGCACAACTGTTGTGGTAAAAGGGCTTGGCGTTATTGTAAAAATGCCACCGCCAGTTATATTTGATATTGTTAAATCGGCTGATCCAATATTTTCAATGGTAAAGGTTTTTGTTACTGCAGTGTTTAAGCTATGTGACCCAAAATTGGTATTGTCTGAACTATCTGGTGAACTATCACCATTGGCAATTGAAATGTCATTTCCTGTAATGTTTATTTCTGGAACTGGAAGTTGTGCAACAATTACAACGTTGTCAATGTAGATGTCATCATCATTATCACTAGCATCAAATTGAATTCTAAATTTTGAATTGGCGGTAAAAGTATAATTCGTAATATTTAAATTAACAGCTCTTGAATATTTTATATTGTTGCTAAAATCCGTACCGCTTACATATGTGGCTACCGTTACCCAATTTGTTCCTCCATCACTGGAATATCGCAACAAAAAATCTTCACCAATTTCCATATCAATAGCCCTAAAATCGAAAGAAACAGCAACAGATCCATAAGACCTTAAATCAATATCGCCTGTAGTCATGGGTGATTCTGCGCCAATTAGTTTGGAAGTGCCGTCTCTAAAACAATCATCCCCGCCATCAACCCAAATTCCCCAGCCGGTTTCAAAATCTTCAGAGTTTATGGTGGTTTGAGAAAATAAGAATTCTGTTGATAAGCAACAACTCATCAATAAAAAGATAATTACTTTTTTATAAGTTAAAGTCTTCATAACTCATCCAAAAGCTGGGCTCTAATTGTTTAAATCCAATTACCCTAATATACAAAGTTAAAGACCCTAATTAAATGATAACCATCAATATGACGGTATGATTGTTATCATCATAAAGACTTATAAATTTTATGAAAACAGGTTATATGTTGAATTGAAGAAGTGAAACGTGAAAGGTGAGAAGTGAAATGTGAAAAAAAAGACTTTTAACTTTTAAAAATTAACCACAAAGTGCGTAAAAAATGAATTCTAATTATTTTACGCACTTTGTGGTTAACCTTTCCAACTTTATTACTCCACAATTACTTTTTGAACCACCAACCCGTTTTTGGTATTAATTTGCACAATATAGGCGCCTGAGGAAGTTTTTATCGGCAAATAAATGGTGTTTTCATTAAGATTTGTGTTCCATCTTTTAACGTTTTGGCCTAAATAATTATACAAATTAACTATTATTATTTCTGAATTAACAGGTTTGGTAATCTGCAATTCGGAAGTTCTGTTGTTCATATAAACAAGAAAATCTCCTACTGAAGCCAGTGTATTGGAATTCGTTTCCTTATGGTGATTGGCTCCATAATTCAAATGGTTTCCGTTATGATGATCATCATCACCATGGTCATCATCCTCTTCATCATGGTCATTCTTTTTATCCATCTTAAATGTCACAGAAAATCTGTCGAGATATTCACCTGGTTCTAAAGAAATTTCAAAAGGTTTTTTATCAATTTGATAAGTAATCCCTGTTAATTTGTCCTTGATATATACTGAAACTTTTTTACCTAAATTTTCAGTTTTATCAATTTTGACACTTGCCAAACCGCTTTTAAAAATTTTCAATCCCAATGGCAATTCCTGTTTCTTATCAAAATTATTAACTCCCTGGATCACAAATTTACTTCCATCAAAAGACCAAAACATATCTTCTTTACCAATGTCTGCAATTGGTGCGTCGTATCCCAAATCGAAATGGTTTGAAGCATTTTCATCAACACCAACCAATAACTGACGATGATAGCCTGTCGGAGAATCAAATTGCAGCCAAATCCTGGCTTTTTTATTGGTATTTGAATTGTTTTGGGTATTCTGTTTTCCTTTTTTCTCACCAGTGGAACCAGCAGATTTGGTATTCGCACTTTTCATAAATACAGAATTCCCAGATGCTTCAGTTTTAAATACTCGCTGGCTATTTTTGAAAATGATATCGCCACCATCAATAATGGTCGTGGTTGTTCCAATTAAATCGTCTATGGCCGCATTCACAAAAAAGCCCTGACCCACAGGAATGTATTGCGTAGGAATTTTTGTCCCAACTGCATCGTTAGCGTTAATTCTGTAATCGTTTGAAATTGCTGTAGCTCCGCCAATTAAATTCCAGGTAGCATAACCGCCCACATATTCACGTAAAATGTGGGTATTAATTTCCCCGAAATGATCCCAAAAATACAAGGCACCGTTAAAAACATTATTGGTATTTCTTCCTGCTTTACTGTTTATGGTTTCTTTTATATTGTCTTTTATAAATTCGTCGGCATCTATGGCTGAAGCATATGGATTCCCAATTAATCTATCATTACCTACTGCAATCGGCAATGTAATATCACCATTATTTGGCTTTCCTTTGAACACATAATTTTGTTGGTTTGTGATTAAAACACTTCCGGATGTTCCTTTCATGGTGTAGCCTTCTCCTGCTAACAAGAGTGTGTTTTGACTAACAGAATTCCATGAGCCGTAATCATTGTCAGTGCCATTAAAAGTGTATAGCCAATAGGAACTCAGAATAATTGGAGCGGTATCTCCTGCATCTGCAGCCCAATATGCCGGAAGAAAATTAATTGTCCCGGGAGAAGCGGCATTTGTGCCGTCTTTCAACACTCCTGAAATCATATAATTCGCATTGTTGCTGTCAACTCCTGTTCCTATTGGACCAACGGATGATGACCAGTAATTGTAATTATAACTATTTGCCGTGCCCTGTTGATCGCGTTCAATATAACCGCCGCTGTCTTGGTCTAAAATTGATCCTTCATCTTGTAATAATTGTGATTCGCCAACCAAATCTATAGCGCCATCCAATTCCAAATAATGTGTTATTCTTAAACTTTGACCGCTATTATTTTCATTTAAAATTTCTGTAGGTTCAGCAATTGTCAAAATTCCCGCTGTTGAAATTAACCCTAAAACAGTGATGTCTTTATCTCCTGAAGTAATGTCATGGGAAGTTCGCACGATATTCCAATCTATTTTTGTTGCGCCATCTATACCTAAACTATTCGGGACATCCCAAACAGGATAATTGGTCCAAGTGGCATCTGTTTCCCAACTACCATCAGCTCCAGAGGTATAAGGAATTGGTGCGGTATCCGGTTCTGGTTCATAAATGCCTTTTAATTTACCATTTTTGGAGTTGCCAGATTTATCTATTAAATAGCCATTGTTGATATCGCCCGTTTGATTCATTTGATAATAACCGGACAAATTGGCCCAGCTTAAACCACTGATATTTATGGGGACAATTACTCCTTTAGCATTACCACTACCATCATTTGTTATTTCCTGATTCATCATTTGACGAATTTGATCAACTGTCAAAAAAACATTCCATATCCGGAGTTCATCGGTCCATCCATTATAATAATTATAAGGTGAATCGGTATTTTGACTCATTGCACCCAAAATGAAATCGACACTATTTAGTACTGGGTTTGCACCTGAAGTGGTCTTATCTAATATTCCGTCAATGTATAACTTATAGTCAGTACCATCGAAAGTAACCGCAACATGATACCATCTGTCAGTGTCAATTGCATGAGCAGCGATTATGGAATTGTTATTCCAATTGAATGAAATGAGATTATTTACAATTCTTAGGTCATAACCGTCAGTTGCGTTCGGGCTAAGGTGTTTGGATATTATAGACTGTGTATTTCCATTTGTAGCGTTCGATTTTACCCAAGCTTCTATGCTAAAGTTACCGCTGTTTAAATTAAAGTTGTCTTTAAAGTTAATATGGTCATCAATTCCATCAAAATTGACAACATTGCAGAGCTCAAAAGTAATTATAACATCATCTGTAGCACCACAATCGGTAGTCCATCTTAGGGTATATTCACCAAGATTAGGGCTGTAGAATCCTGAAGTTGAACTCGTAGGTTCTGAAATATTTTCTCCGCTGCCCGATGGACTGCTTATGATAGACCAGGATCCCGTTGCTCCGGTTGTTGCTCCTAGTGTAACAGTTTCTCCTCCACAAGAAGTTATTTGATCTGGACCGGCCATACTTGAGTAACAGGAACTTCCATCTATAGCCACTTTTATTGAGCCATCAATTGGCAAATGACAAGAGGTTGTATCATATCCTTGAAAAAAATACTTTGTAAATGAAGATCCAGATGTAGCACCCGTTCCCGTTATTGTACCTGTTTCTAAAGAAACTTCAGGATTACAGCCAGCACTTAATATAATTTCACAATCTGTTGTAACATTGAGGGTGAAGCTTAAGTCTGCATATATATATTCCGGATGATCGGACGTTAAAGGCAATATACCCAAATCCCAAATAATTTTATTTGTTTCTGAATCAAAATAAGGATCATTGGACGTGGTAAAACCATTGTAGGTGTTGTATAAAATAGTTCCTGTATTGAAAATTGCGGTTTCCGGAATGGGAATTGAAATTATGGTGTTATTTGTGGCTTCGGTTCCTTCATTGGTAATATTGAGGGAATAATTGATTGTTTGCCCAGGCAATGCATTTAAAACGGGAGGGTTTGTAACATTATTAATTGAATTCACGCTTATTAGTCCATTCGGTTCCGGGACATAGGCATCTACGGACATGGCAAATCCAAATATGGTATATACTTCATAAGTGGAACCAAACCTAAACGTTGTCGCTGTCTGGTTGTTGCCAATTACCGAATTATCAGCATTCGGAATTGTAAACATGCTAAAATCAACTCCTGTATTGTTTTGTAAAATTGGGTTGCTAGCACCAGCAGCCGGAACTGGGTATATAGAAGAATTGAAGAAGTTGTTGGTTGAATTTCCTGCATGATTTAAGGTTAAATAGTTCGTCGTGTTATAAACAGCTGGATTCGCATTTAGTTTTTGTACTGCCAAATAATCACTTCCTGAATTTGTGGCTACATCACCTTCAGCTGCCATTACGCCCAGTTTCATATTTACGGGACCTGCTCCCACTGTGGTAAAACCTGAAATAGGAATCGTTCCATATTCACCACCGCCTCTAAGTTGCCCGTTTACAAATGCATAGCCATCAAAAATAGTTACGGCGCGACTTTTCATTACAGGATTCTCATAAATAACAAGCATTACCCAACCACCCGATAAGCCCGGATTGGAATTCGTTCCTTCCTTTAAAGCTATGTCAGCTACAGTATATGCTCCTGGTCCGTATGTTTTTACATAATCCGTGATTTCTTGGTAGCCAATAAAAATACCACTTTGGGCAGTTCCAGGAAAACGGATTTCATAATCAGACTCTTTAGGTTTTGCTGTGATTGAGGTATAAGTAGCTGCGCCTGGTCCCTTTAAAGAAATTACTTTTTTGTCATAACTTTTTGTAACGGAACCTTTAGTAACTGAAAATGACTCATTGGCATCATCTGATTTCCCTGTCCAATATAGCCCTGCAAAAAGGACTGTCGAACAATTTTGGGTGGCACTATTCTCACCCAAATTAGAAAGTTCAAGAGTAGCCATTGAAGAATTTAAGGTATTCGCATCACCGTCAATGTCGACGTATTTCATAGCATGTCCTTCATTATTAGTATAATTGCTGTAATTAACAAGCGTTAAGTTGGTGTTGCCCAACATTGTAAAATCTCCTTTTACATTATATATTGTTTGGGCAGGTGTGGCTGCCGAAGTTCTTTGCAAAAATGGAACTTGTGGAGTTGTTTCCGTTTGCGCTTTTATTTGAACAGGAAAAATTAAAAACAAAGTCGAAAATACTAAAAATATTAAATTATGCTTAGCTAAAGTAATTTGTTTTTTGATTCTGATGTGGGTTCTAGTTTTCATAACACAAGGGGTTGTGATGTTATATAAAAAATTAAGTAAAAATTATTGACTATATCTGTTATGCCTGACTATAAGTAACCTATAAAATAATTTGTAATTCTTTAAGAAATCAAAGGAATTTTAAAAAGAGTTCAATGGCACTAACGCTGTCTAAATCAGGAACGTTTTCTAAAAATTGCCAGAAAAAAAGAATGCAGTAAAACTAAATGTAGTTTTGTTTTCATATTACAGGGGTTTTGAACTCTGCAAGTTAATAAAAAAACGGTTAACTTCCTAATAATTAACAATAAAACATCTAATTACTGACGCTTTAATACATATAAATGGTAATTTTTATTGAATAAATGGTTAATTGTAATAATTTAAGCCATCAAGGATGCCGCCATTTTTTTCATTGTAAGCCACAAGATACTTCCTGTTGAAATTGGCTTGATTTTAATCATTTATTAAGGGCTCTTTAACTTATCACCATCTTTCTGATAATTTTTCCGTTTTTGGTATTTATTTGCACAATATAAACTCCTGCGGAAAGGTTTATTGGCAAAGAAACAGTTCTTCTGTTAAGGCTGGTATTCCATGTTTTAATGCTTTGTCCTAAATAATTGTACAAGGCTATGCTGATTATTTCCATATCGCTGATGTTTTTTATTTGAATTTCTCCAACAGCATTGTTCATAAACACCTGAAGACCTTCAGTTATAAGTTGTTCCTTAACTATCAATACTTCTGCCGGCACATCTTCTGCAACCAATTTTTGTATTTTAAAGGTTAATGCAAACCTATCTGCGTAGGTCCCTGGTTCTAGATTAATTTCAAAAGGTTTACGGGAAATATTGTGCATTTCACCTGTTAATTTGTCTTTTATATGTAATGAAATATTTTCATCCATATTTTCGATTTCATCCATTTTAATTCGTGCCAGTCCAGCCTTCGCAATTTTAACGCCGATTGGAAATTCTTGATTATCATCAAAATTAGGAACTCCTTGAATTACAAATTTTCCTCCATCAAAAGTCCAAAACATATCTTCTTTGTTAAGGTCTGCAATAGGAGCATCATAGCCAAGATCAAAATGGTTTGTGGCCTTTTCATTAACACCTGCCAATAACTGACGGTGAAAGCCTGTTGGAGAATCAAATTGCAACCAAATTTTAGGACTTTTATCAGTGTTTTCGTATGGTTCATCATTATTTTCTGATTTCCGGGTTTTCATAAATACAGAATTGCTCAATGATTCAGTCATAAACACCCTTTGGCTATTTTTAAAAACAATATCGCCTCCATTAATTATGAATGGCGAACTGAGTGAATTTGACACTGAATCCAATACAGCATTCACAAAAAAACCTTGCCCCACAGGAATGAATTGCCCCGGTCTTTTATTTCCGTGGCTTCCATCATTATTAATCCGCTCATCATTTGAATAGGCCCTTGCACCACCCATTTTAGTATAGGTTGCATAACCACCAACATAAGCCGCTAAATAATGTGAGTTTTTTTTCCCAAAATGATCCCAAAAATACAAAGCACCGTTAAAAACATTTCCTACTAAATTGCTGCCTCCATCTTTAATATTGTCATCAATAAATTTGTTGGCATCCATTGCTGATGGATAAGGATTTCCTATAAGCCGATTATTTCCCTTTGCAATTGGCAAGGTAATATCTCCATTATTTGGCTTCCCTTTAAAAACATAATTTTGTTGATTTGTGATTGCTACAGCTCCAGAAGTTCCTTTCATGGTATAGCCTTCGCCGGCAAATAGCAATGTGTTTTCATTAATTGATCTCCAAGCGCCATAATTGTTATCTGGTCCGTTAAAGGTATTTATCCAGTAGGAACTTATAATAATTGGGCTGATAACTCCAGTGTCAGCCGACCAATATGCTGGCTGAAAATTAATTTCTTTTGGATAAGTCAACAAACCTCCTGTGCCATCTGCCCCAGTGCCATCCAACAAAACATCCACCAATTTATGGTTTGTGTTTGTACTAGGAATTCCGGTTCCTCTTTGATTTACTCCTAAAGGTGTTCTAGATCCAACAGATGAAGCCCAATAATTGTAATTAAAACTATTGGCAGTGCCTTGCTGGTCACGTTCAATATAGCCGCCGCTGTCCAAGTCTAAAATGCTTTCGGCTGTTTGGACCAACTGTGACTCCTCTTCCAAATCTATGATGCCGTCCAATTCCAGATACCAGGTGTTTTTTAGTTCTTTACTCGCTTTGATTGATAATTTTTTAGTTGCATCAACAATTAATCCAGCGGTACTGTGCCTGTTTGAAGTTGTTACGTTGTTTTTGATATGCACAATAAACCAGTCTTTATTTGTTGCTTCGGAAGCAATGTCCCAGACATCGCCGTGTAACCAACTTGCAATATTGGACCAATCACCATCTGCTTTTGTTTCATAAGGCAGAGGGGCAGTTTGCGGATAAATATTTTTGATGTTGTACATTTTGGCTCCAGCACCTTCATCCAAAGTTGGTGTTGTTAAATTGTCTAAAATATCATCTTTATACACATCCATTCTGTAGTATCGAATCAAATTGGCGCCAATTGTGGGTGAAATTGTTCTTGGAATAAAAGCACCCTTGTTAAACCCGTTTATCTCATCCAATTCCTGATACACCATTTTTTGAAGTTCGTCATCGGTTAAGGCTTTATTGAAAACCCTGACTTCATCCATTTCGCCTTTGAACATATCTGCAGTTGTATTATTAATATCTCCGTTTGAAGGCGCTCTTCCAATCCTAAATTTTTTGTTTGAGCTTATGGGAATAGTTGCTCCCAATCCTCCCGGATTGGTGCCGGCGACTTTTTCTCCATTTATATATAATTTGACCTTTTCCAAGGTATTTGATCCCTCAAAAACCACAGCAATATGAGTCCATTTATTTAAAGATAAAGGCGGTATTGTTGTGGGAGTCGTGAAAGGTTTGTTGTCTGGAATTTCAACTCTTAACCGTCTGCTGCCGTTAATACGGATCCAAAAATTTGTTTGTCCCATTATTGCTCCATGATCTGAAAAATTCGGATCTAATTTTATCCAAGCCATCATTGTTGCTTCGGATAAGCCATTAACAATATTGTTAATACCGTCATCCTCTTCCACAAAATCATTTCTGCCGTCGAAATACAAATGCAATTTTCGGTTTAAATCCCTGGGTGAGCCAAAAACAGTGGTGTTTGTGTCAAATAAATCTAAAATACCGTCTTTATCAATATCCGTGTTGCCATCAATTTTTCCATCACCATTAGTATCTAAATTCGCAAATAAAGTTCCTGTAATATCAAATGTTGTTCCGTTGGATTTGGTATCCAGATAATCGGGAATTCCATCATTGTCCGTGTCTTTTACAAAGTCTTTCCATCCTGTTCCTGTTAAACCCTGATTCAGATTTCCATATTGGTTTACGCCTGTTCCATAATCGTAAATGTCTAAAATACCATCGCCAAACCGCTCAAAAATGCCGTCATTATTATCATCTTTATTTCTAAATGTTTCCGATTCCAAACCATCACCAACACCGTCGCCATTGATATCGCCATCACCATTGATAAAGCCAACAACAGCATTGTTGTTTCCTGCGCCAGATTCATCCACGTCAAAAATACTGTCGTTGTCACTGTCCAAGTCCAAATAATTTGGAACACCATCTCCATCGGTATCAAAAGCAATAATTCCTTCCGTTAAATCGTGCATGCCATTTCCATTGCCATCTACCCAAGTTGCGCAACCCGTTAATGTTCCGCGACCTTCACTTAAATATCCAAAATCCGCTTCAACAACATCGGGAATGCCATCATTGTCGCTATCCAGATCAAAAATATCGGGCACACCATCTTTGTCTGTATCACAATAAATTCCTTTGGCTGAAATAGGCGAATTTCTGCAAAAATTTTCCTCATCAATATCTTTAATGCCGTCATTGTCGTCATCAATATCCACATTGTCTAAAATACCGTCACCATCACTGTCGAAAAAGACATCATCAGTAATTTGAGTTTTAAATGGACCGGATAATTTTTTGGGATTGTCGTTGTTTGCAGCAATATTTAACGTTTTTGGATGATCACTTCTAGCTGACCTGATTGTCTGACTTTTTTTAACGGGAACTGTCTTCTTAAAAGTTTGGAGTCCAATTGTCGCTTGGGAAAACGAATTAAAAGCGCATAAATATATAAGCAACAGCAATATTATTTTTTTCATAGCAAAGCAGTTTAAATTGAGGAGTACAAAAAATCAAATAAAAATTATTATTTGATTTTTATACCCTCATGTGAAATAAAATTTATAGTAAAGGAAGCCTTAGAAATAAAAAACATCAAAAAAATTGATGCACTTGGTTCTGAGGATAAAAAATAAGTATTTTAAAGAAATGCCAAATAATATGGCCTTTTGAAATTATGGATGATTGACTTTTCATAGGAGCGCAATTATTAGAAATAAATATATTAAATATTTATTTAACTTCAACATTATTTAATAATTAAATTCTTTTGTTATTTACGTCAAAAACAGGGACATCGGTAGTATGGTAGGCCAAAGTCGTGAATTTATAAATTAATTTGCGTTAGGGAGTGAAGTAAAAATCCTTTTTTGAGGTTTTTTCTGAAAAGAAAAATTTCTCCTCTTTTTTATTTTCATAGGAGTTCCGTGAACTTCGTTTGCAACGGAAAGCCCGACAGATGTTGTTTTTAGAATTAGCCTCTTTTATAACTTCAAAAGTGCGCTGCACACATAATTTCGTCCTGGAGAACTGATGGAAGAGGCGAACTCTTTGTAATGTATATCAAATATATTGTCAATTCTGAATGAGATTGAAACCTTGTCGGAAAACTGATAATTCGTGTTTAAATTTAACGTGCTCCATCTTGGCGTTCCGTAATAATTACCGGTTTCAGCGACAAATGGTGTTTGCTCAATGTTGTCAATTCCTTCTTCTAAATTGTAATCGCTTAATTTTTTGGCGGCGTTAAATCGGTAATTTAAACTTGTTTGTAATTTGTTAAAATTATAACTTACTTCCAAATTACCAAATAACGGAGGAACGGAAGATAAAGGCAACTTTTTGTCGTAACTTTTTCCTTTGGTATAGGTTATGGAGCCATTGGTTTTAAAATGATTGGACAGGGTTCCCTGAAAGCTGAAAGTCCCTCCTGTGATATAGGCATTTTTGTTGTTGATGTTTGCCATTGTTGTGGCCGTTACCCCATCATAAACCAAGGTGTTTTTGCCGTTCATTTCAAAATCACCTCGTGCAATATAATTATGAAGTAGCATATAATAAGCATTGGCGCTAACCAAAAACTTTTTTTCGTTAAAATAGCGCATAATCCCAAGTTCGGAATTATACACATATTCTGGTTTTAAGTCGATATTTGGGACGGTAACTTTTCCATTTTTAAAGCGAATTTTACCAATATCATCAATGTTAGGAGATCGAAAACCCGATGACAACAGGGTGTTAATTTGCCAATTGGCGAAGGTTTGTAAACATAGCCGGCGGTGGCTGATACCGCTTTATTATCGGTGTACACATCCATATCAGGCAGGGTAATAAAGGTGTTGTCAATCCAAAGTGCTCTCAAATAAGTGGAAGTAAATCGGATTCCAGTGTTTAGGGTTGATTTTTTGCTAATGTCCTGGCGATAATCAGTGTATATAGCTGCGCTTGAATATTGGCTTCCCCCATCAGGATACCGGGACTGGATAGTGAAATCATTTGTAAATCCGGTAATTTCGTTTCCGTTTACCGCTATTTCCCTGCCAATTGCATTTGAACTTACATCGTTGTGCGTTAATTCAAATCCGTAAGAAAGATTTCTGTTTTTTGATTTGTTTAACGGAACGGAAAAATCGCCGTTCAAACTGTAAACATCCACATTTTCCTCACGATAAAACCGATCTAAACTGCTCATTCTTCTTTCAATACGCGATTCTTCTATTTGCTGATAAGCAAAAATAAAACTCCCTTTTTCAAGCCAGGAATAATCTGGATTGAAGTGCAGGGCGGAAGATGCCAAAAAACGATTTTGCGGACCATAATAGGCTTCTGCATACCGAAGCTTTCCGTCAGATACTTCCGCTAAGTTGTCGAAATTTGGAATATCAGACGAGGTTGAATATTGGAAATTAAAAGTAATATCGGCCTTTTTGCTGAGCGGAACATAAAATTTTTGAAGCAGGTCCAATTGGTTATATCCCGTATTTTTTTGCAAGTTCGAATTTGGATTTGCGACGCCGACCGGATTGTAAAATGAATTGGTATTGTTAGAATACTGAAATATTTTTCCCCATTGATCAAAACCATGATTTCGGGTTTCCCCCATTTTTAAATCGCCAAAATCAGAATACGTAACTGCCGTAAATGACGCCCATTTTTTAAAGCTAAGTTCAACGTCCAAATGATTTGTTTTTTCATCATTTACGGAACTGTAACGTGATAAAATTGAAGTGTATACCCTATTATCTTTATTTATTTCAGGTATTTTAGTGAAATAATTGATAACCCCGCCCAAAGCATCCGAGCCGTAAATTACGGAAGAAGGGCCATAAATAATTTCGGTACGTTCTAAAACGGTGGGTGAAACGGTGATCGAACTTTGAAGATGTCCGGTTCTATAAATGGCATTGTTCATACGGACTCCATCAACCACTAAAAGAACCCGATTTGCCTCCATTCCTCTAATAACAGGGCTTCCGCCTCCCAATTGGGTTTTTTGTACTTTTATTCCAGGCAAATTTGCCAACAAATCAGCTGAAGTTTGCGGTGCCATTTTTTCGATTTCTTCCCTTGACGTAATTGCGATCGTTTCCGCAACTCTGCTTCGAATTTCTTTACCCCTTGATGCAGATAAAACAACCTCGTCCAATTGCTCCGCTTTATTGGTTAAATGAACAACAAACCCAATAATGCCCAACTCCCTTTTTAAAATTTCAAATTCAATAAAAGATAAGTGGTTGAATGAAATAACATCGAATTCTTTAAAAGCAGATAAGTCTGCAATACCATTTTTATTGGTATAAACCACCAAATCTCGATTATCGTTGTAAATTGTTACGTTTTGAATTGGAAAACCTGATTCCCGGTCAAGGACCTTAACCTGTTGTGGTTTTGCTGTTAGTGTCATTAAAAAAAATAGTAATAGTGTAAAAAACCTCATAATTAACTAAAAACAGCTTTTAAAACAGTTAATGATTTTGGCTTTTTAAAGCCACTCAGATGCAATTCAAAATATTGAATTAAAATTGACAATACGGTTTGCCGGTTTGTGGCACTAAAATCAACTTGGTGTAACACATCAAAATTTATGCCTAAGAGCTTCTTAAACTGCACTAAGTTTTCACCGGAAACAGCATTAAATATGTTTTGGTTTGTAAAACTTCCTTCGAGCAAATCGAAGTAAGCGGTATTGACATCTTTCATTTCGGGATAAAACCCTAAAAATTTGGTAAGGTTCAACAAAAACAGCAAATGAAAATTTGAACAATTGTCATGAGTCTCCAGCCATAAAAAAGAAGTCTCCAGGTACTGATAAAGCTGGCTGTTTTGTTCTTCTTCACGTATTGAAAAATAAACTATTTCCGACAAAAATAAAGCGATGGTCTGTTTTTTTATTGTTGAATAAATGGAGTGGTTAAAGTTAAGAATTTCAACATCTTTAATGTAATTTAAAGTGCCTTTATTATTGTGATTTGCCGTTAAATTCAGCACCATTAAAGGTTGAAAATAAGCCAATTTTAAAGTCGATTTTTTCGAAGTCAAAATGCCTTTAAGCATATAGGTTTTTATGCCGTATTTTTCCGTGTAACAAGTTGCGATTAAACTTGTATCTCCATATTTAATGGTATTGATGACTATTGCCTTTGTCGTTTGAATCATTGCTATTTGCTCCTGAAAGTTTCGGTTATGACAGTTTTATACTTGTCCTTTAATTTTAATTGCACAAATTAATTAATATGGACTGTATTATACCAGCTATATTGGTTTTATTCTAAATTATTTCACCGCAAAAATTTGTTAACCTTATTTTCGGAAGTTTTAAAAACTCAACTTTCTGTGTATGAAAAATTTTCACAAAAATAATATGGCATAAAAGTATTTCTTTTCTGCAATCAATAATCATAAATTTGTTTTTTTTGTTGTAGAATATTGTGAAAGACGGGATTATTCTAAAAAGTTGTGGTAAAATCTAATATTAAAATTTTATGCAAAAAAAAACCTTGAACATTTTAATATATAGATATATTTAAAATGTTCAAGGAATAAATAAATCAACCCCAAAGACTTATTTAATATTTTTAGTGTAAAGTGCCAAAACCCCTCTTGACATTAATACACATCAAATATACTATTGATAACCATTACATTTTAGGAAACTATGCAAATACCTGAAAAAAATATACAAATGGTAAGGTTTTGATAATAAATGGATATTTGTCATTTAAAAATTGTTTGTTTTCAGAAAGAAATATAGGCTACTGACTATCAACCTTATTCATAAATTGAAGTGCCAAGTATATTCTATTTCTTTTTAGTTTGCATTTTTCTTAAGATGAAGGGAAAGCGATTGATACTTGTGTGCCGGTTTTTGTTCCTGAAGAAATATCTGTCGTTTCAATGTTTACGCCTTTATTTTTGTGTAGAATTCTAATTCTGTTTTCTGTTGCCTCTGTCCCAAAAAATCTGCGCTTTTGTGTTATTTGGTCTATTTCCTTGGCTTTATTGATACCTATACCATTGTCGCGAATTAAACATACCACATTGCCCTGATCTTCTTTAATACTTAATTCAATTTTCTTATTTTTCTCATTCTCATTTTTCATAATTCCATGCCAAATCGCGTTTTCTATAAAAGGCTGTAAAAAAAGCGTAGGCACTTTTATTTGATCTAAATTCAGATTTTGGTCCACATTTACAATATAGTCAAAACCTCCATTTACGCGCATCTGCTCTAGTTTAACGTATAATAATAAAACGTCCAATTCTTCTGAAAGCGTTGATGTTGGACTTGATGAGCTATTTAAAATAACTCGTACAAGTTTAGAAAACTTTGTGATATAATCCGATGCTTTTTCAACATCATTTTTTATCACGAAATTATTAATTGAGTTTAAGGAATTAAACAAAAAGTGGGGATTCATCTGACTTTGAAGTGCGGTCATTTTAAGTTCCTCCATTTCCTTCAATTTTACGGCCAGTTTAACTTCTGCGTTTTTACTTTTTTGCTCAATTCTTTTGATAATCAATCCAAGAATTATTGAAAATATAATACTTTGTAATAAAGCCCCCAAATAAACGAAGAACATTGGCTGAATGCCATTACTGATAAAAAATTCGCTGCCCACAAGTATTTCCAGAAAACTCACATTGGCCAAAACAACATAAATAAGAGAACCAACAACAAAATATAAAGAGAAATTATCGTTAATTCTGGTAAGTATAATATAATAGGAGATGAGGGTAAATATTGTTAATGCAGGTGCAATCATGGTAAAAGCCCTTACTTGAAATTCATATCCAAAAAAGAATTGAATGAGCATAAAAATAGGTGCCAATAAAACAAGTACTTTTATTCCAAGCTCAAAAAACTTATCCCATTTTATTAAATAGGTTCTTGTGTCTAACAAGTCTCTCGCAAAAGCCACATAGGCAGCATAGGCCAAAAATTGAATTGAAAAATTGATATAACTGTAAAAAGGCTTAAATTCTTCAGGCACAACATGTTGCGTCAAATAAATAGTTAAGGCCAATAAGTATAAACTGTAATATAAATACAGTTTACTTCTATTTTGAAAAAAAATTAAAAAATGATAAAGGAATAAGACAAATAGACCTCCTCTTACCCAGGAGTATATTTCAGCATTAAAATCTAAAAGCATTAGCTATCTAGGTATAATCGTTTAAATAATTCAATTTTTCTATTTCTGCTTATGCTTGCCGTTAAACCATTGGTCATTATAAGTTCCCCGCCTAATCCTTTAAGGTATTCTTTTACGTGATTCAAATTTACCAAATAGGAATTGTGGACGCGAAAAAATTCAGGGAACATAAATTTTTTCTCCACTTCCTTAAGTGTTTTCGACACTAAAATTTCCTGATTCGACTTTAAATAAATTGTCGTATAACTTTTGTCGGATTTTAACATCACAACATCTTCTTTGTCCAATAAATAAACTTTACCATCTGCTGAAATATTAATTTTATCATTATTTTCATTAATATTGTTCAACAACAACTGAAGTTTATTTTCCAATAAATCCCCCTTTTTGGATTTTATCCATTGCCGCCAATAATTCATCCTTATCAACAGGTTTTAATAAATAATCTATTGCCGAAACTTTAATTGCTTTTAAGGCAAATTCGTCATGAGCGGTTGTAAAAATGAGATTAAAGTCTTTGTTTTGTAACTTTTCAATCATGGTAAAACCATCCATCTCCGGCATTTGTATGTCTAAAAAAACCACATCGGGTTTTTCATTATTTATGATGTCGATAGCCTTTATTGGAGAATTACAAGTTTTAACTTCCACATTTTCAATGTAGTTGTTTAATTTCCATTCTAATGCTTCTAAAGCATCGTTTTCGTCATCAACAAGTAAAATTTGTAGCATGGTTAATGGGTTGACATTAGTTAATTATGTATGCAAGATACAACTTTTGCATACATGTTCAAAAAGTTGCGATTTTTTTATTTTTTTTATCCTGAAACGTGCATATCCGTAAAATAAACTAAAACCAATATCTTGCGTTCCATTCATTTAAAACTTAGGTTTTTATGGCCATTTTCGCTATAAAATCAATAATAAAGATTCTAAAAAATTCATGTTCCTAATTAAATTATTTTTTTATAGGTAAAACATAAAAAAATACGGCGATAAAATGAGAAAAACTTCCTAATAATACAAAAACATGGAAAATAGCATGGTTGTATTTTATCCTTTTTATACTGTACAAAATTGCGCCAACAGTATAAAAAATACCACCACTTAACAACCACATCAAACCCTCAAATGAAAAGCTCATAATTAAAGGTTTCACTGCAAATATGATTAACCACCCCATTAAAACATAGGTAAACGTGGATATTTTATCATATTTTCCGGCAAAAAAAAGTTTTAAAACAATCCCTGTAATTGCCAATCCCCATGAAACCCCAAAAATGGTCCAGCCGACCCAACCATTCAAAACAACCAACGTAAAGGGGGTATAAGTTCCAGCTATTAACACATAAATTGCCGAGTGGTCAAAAATATTTAATCTGTGACGTAATTTTGGATTTTTAGCATAATGATAAAATGTTGAAGCAGCGTATAACAAAATTAAACTTGCCCCATAAATACTAAAACTTACAATGTGCCAACCGCTTCCGTTTAAACTAGAATAGGTAACCAATAATACGAATGCCACAATGCTTAAAACCAAGCCTATGGCGTGTGAAATTACATTGAATTTTTCTTCTTTGGGTTCGTAAAAGGTTATTTTATTTAGATCCATTTCATGGTATAAAAAATGAGTTTCAAAATACTGTTTTTTACCCACCGGGCATTTGTTAAAATTATAATAAATAGCTTAAATGACAATTTTTTATTCAAAAAAAAAAGTCTCAACGCATTTATAGTCAGATTATTGCTGTTTGTGCATAAAAAACATGCGTTTATGTACAATAAGCAACCATTCATATAATTACTATTAAAATTTTAATGTAGTTTTGTAAAAAACAATCAACAAAATTTCAGGAAATGAAAAGGCTTCCATTTTTTAAGATTATAAATTTTAAAACACTGCTAATTTTAGTTTTATTAACTCGTTGTGCATTAATAAATCGATAGAATAAAGTTGTCCATTGCTTTGAAAAAGCGTATATTTAGTTGAATAACAAACAATTAAATATATGAACAACTTTAAAGCAAATTACAATAAAATATT